>WBZR01000709.1_pt1 | contig 49176 bp, 28 predicted proteins | sample 5204231 | NCBI WGS metagenome assembly WBZR01 (sample SAMN12412403, study PRJNA552823) | activated sludge metagenome | isolation source: activated sludge from anammox sidestream of wastewater treatment plant... | place: USA: Virginia | collected 2017-08 | reverse complement strand
CCGACGCGCCGCGCGAGATGGGGTGGCTGGACACTCCCGGTAATGCCTACGGCGTCCATGTCAGCGGCGACACGGCCTACGTTGCGGACGGGGATGGTGGCCTGCGGGTGATCGACGTGTCCAACCCCTACGCGCCACGGGAGATGGGGTGGCTGAACACTCCCGGTAATGCCACAGGCGTCCACGTTAGCGGCAGCACGGCCTACGTTGCAGACTGGGATGCGGGTCTGCAGGTGATCGATGTATCTAGTTCCGACGCGCCACGCGAGATGGGGTGGCTGGACACTACCGGTAATGCCCGCGGTGTCCACGTTAGCGGCAGCACGGCCTACGTTGCGGACAATGATGCGGGCCTGCGGGTAATCGACGTATCCAACCCCGACGCGCCGCGCGAGATGGGGTGGCTGGACACTCCCGGTAATGCCTACGGCGTCCATGTCAGCGGCGACACGGCCTACGTTGCGGACGGGGATGGTGGCCTGCTGATTGCCCGCCACCCGGCTTCCCGTCCCACTATCTCTTCCACGCCTACCACTACCCCTCGCTCTCCCACACCGACCACTACCTTAACTCCCACACCGACCACTACCTTCACTCCCACGCCGACCACCACCCCGGGTTCACCCACGCCGACCCCACCCCTCTGGCCCGGCCCCACCCTCGTCCCCGCCATCCGCAACCTCGTCGCGCGCTACTACGACCGCGAGGCGCCGCTCCCCCACAGCCCCGGCGCCGACGGCAACCTCCTCGCCCCCATCCGCGAAAGCGACAAGGCGCCCGCCGCCAAAGACCCCGACATCCTATGGGAGGCCCTGGCGGCGTACACCTCCGGCACCGCCAGCTCGCCCGCCCCCTCGCCATCCTGCCATGCCGCCACCACCCCCGAACAGTTCGTCGACTGCACCGGCGCCCGCCTCGCCCTCTCCCAGTCACTCCCCGGCTACCAGGGCGGCCTCTCGCTCTTCCGCCCCGGCCCTGGCGATCGCGCCTACTACCACAACGACAGCCTCGTCCAGCTCGCCGGCCAGTACGCCCTCTACCACGCCTTCGTGCACGACTTCGACGCACCCATCGCCGGCCCCTACACCCCCACCTCCGGCCGCGAGCCCCGCGACTACAAGCTCTACCACCAGCGCATGATCCAGGCCTACGAGGCCCACATGCGCACCCTCCTGTTGGCCATGCTCGTCGACTCCCACACCGACCCCGCGTTCCAGGCCGCGTTCACCCGCTCCGCCGGCTGGCTCCTGGCCCCCTACGCCCGCACCGCCCAGATCCTCGAGGAGCTCGGCATCTGGCGCAATCCCGACCATCGCCGCGCCGCCCTGGCCATCGTCAATGGCCTCGGCCAGCGCATCTGGTGGGAGTGGGTCGTCCCCCAGCCGGATGGCCCCCGCACCGCCGGCAAGGCCGCGCTCGGCAGCCAGACCACTTTCGACACTGCGGCCACCCGCGACGGCCCCCTCGCCGGCACCGATCACTTCACCTACTTCGGCCAGCGCTTCCGCAGCCTCCGCCCCGCCGCCATGGTGCAACCGCCCTACGACGGCCTCTGGTTCGACGCCGACTACGCCCTCCCCGGCGAGTCCTGGTGCCGCGCCAGCTTCGACGTCGGTACGCCCAACTGGGACCGCTGCGTCCGGCTCGCCCGCCGCGAGAGCCTCGGCGGCGACAAGTCACCCTTCGGCGACTACTTCGGCAAGGGCAACTGCGCCACCCGCGCCACCTTCCCCACCGCCCTGGGCTGCGGCGAGACCAACCTCGGCTCCATCGCCGAAGAGTGGCTCGGCACCTACGTCGGCGCCCGCGCCGGCCTGCGCATCGTCGAGCAGATCGCCGCAGGCAGCGGACCTGAAACGCCCGCAGGCAAGCTCCCGCCCGGCGCCTACCGGGCCGTCACGGACCGCCTCGGCTATGGCGTCGCCGGGTTCCACGGCGGCGACGGGCGGCAGGACGACCTCGAATGGACCTTCAACCAGCCCGAAGGCCGCCCCATCGCCATCCGCACCCTCTCCGGCGCCCGCCACGACGGCGAGTCACAGAACGGTCGCCCCAGCCTCGGAGAGACCGACACCTTGCCCGGCCGCACCGCGATCCGCGGCGATACGTGGTCCGACATCGGCGTCGAATACCCCGGCGGCATCGAGAACCACGTCCCCGGTCCCAATCCGCTCTACGGCGCCGCCCTGGGCAGCTTCGTCCTCGGCGACAAGGTCGAGGACACCGACGACGTGACAGTCAGCAAGGTCGACCCTTGGCTCAGCCCGTCGCTCTACGACAACCACCACCGCAACCACCCCGACGAGTTCGAGGCCTGGGTCTGGCTCTTGCAGTCGACGTTTTACCGCTGCCAGGGGGTAGCCGACCCCGTCGACCCCGCCTGCTTTGCGTTCAGCGCCGTCAACGCGCCCAACCCGCCCGGCATCCGGCGTCAGCCGCTGTTCTACGACCCCGACGACCCAAGCGTGCCGCCCGCCATGCGCCACCTGTGGCGCGGCGACGGGGCGATGATCGCCGACGCCGTGGTCGCCGACGGCGACGACGACTGCCGGCCACGTGGCGGGCTGGCGTTCGGGCGACTGCAACTGTACGGCGCGGCAACCTCACAGCCGTTCCTCGTCACCGAGGGCGGGTTCGGGGCGTACGGGCTGCTCTTGCAGGGCGGAGGCGCGTTCATGCGTCTGGCGGCTGCGCGGCTGGCGGAAACGGCGCCGGAGGGACTGGAAGCTGCCTACGCGGCACAACGCGAGCAGGTGCTTCGGCCGTGGTACGACGAGATGCATCGGCTGGTTGGAGGCGTCGTGCGACACTTCGGCGAAGGCGGAGTGGGGTACATCCCCGACGCCGAGAACGGGAGCTGCGCCGCGGGCGACGGCGACCAGCGCGCGCCGCTGCCGTGGCGCATGGGCGAGACCGTGCCGGCGACGATCGCGCACCGGGCCAGGTGGTACAGCGCCGCCGCCCTCTGGTACTGGTGGTACGACAGCGCCTGGCTGGATGTCGACGCCCGCTGGGCGGGGAGGCCGTGATGCACGCCGATCATGCCAGGGCAGGGTGAGGAGAGCCAACATGACGAAGTCGAATCCGGGCAACCTGACGACCAAGCCGGCAGCCGTGCTCGTAACCGCGATTGGACTGACGGCGGCGCTCCTGCAGTTCGCGGACACGAATCGATCCGATCGCATCGCACACGGCGGCGCGAGCGTGATCTCGGCTTCGGGCCCGCTGCTGCCGTCGGGCTCGATCCGCTTCATGGCCATCGACCGGCTCGGCACCGTTTGGTTCCGTGTCGTCGATCGCGTCGGCGGCAGGGACCGCGTGATTTCGCTGGATTCCGGCGGTCGCCGCCGCACCTTTGGTGGTCTTCGTGCCGTCGTGGAGACCAGTCGCGCACTCGTCACAACCATCGGCACGTTGCCGGACTTCTGGGCCGTGGATGCCAGAGGCAACGTCTGGGTCGGGCCCGCCTATCACGATGGCGGCGAATGGATCACTGTAGCCGAGGATCACGCCTATCCCGGCGGTGCCATGAACTACGAGGAGCGCGTCGTTGTCGATGACTCCGGCAATGCCTGGGTGCCCTATCATGCCCTGGGCGACTGTTCACTTGGCGGCGCATGCGATGACAGCGGGTTCGCCGGATTCAGCGTCGACGGGGACCTGATCCGCGAAGTCTCGGTGGACGTCCCTGCCGAACTCAACGGCATCAACGCACCCGCCGTGCGCTTCGAGGCTTTCGGGGATGGCACGTTCGCGGCGGTCGGCACCAAGTCCGTGTTCCTGCTGCCTGCTACAGCCTCACGCGTCCTGCCCGGGCTGGGTGTCGATCCCGAGACTGGCGAACGCAATGCGGGCTTTGTCTCGGCCTCGGCGGTCAGGCCCGATGGCGATGTGGCGATGTTCACGTGGATCGAGCCGTTGGCCACCGACCCCCGGCCGGTGGTCGCCGAAGTCGCGGGCTCCCGGTCGACCTGGCAGTCAAATGATCTCGGTGCCAGTCCTCTCTTCCGCGATGACGCACGGGGACGATTCCTGGCCGCCGCGGCCTACGCACCCGACGGCACACTGTGGGCGGCATCGACCGCCGGCGAGCTGGCCGCACGATCCGCCGGCCGGTGGACGCAGCACTTCACCCAAGCCAACAGCCCGATGGGCGATCAAGTCACCGATCTCGCGGTCGATGCCGGCGGGGCCGTCTGGGTGGCCACCGTTCGAGGCGTCCGCGTCTTCAAGGACGGCGTTTGGCGTACGAGCATGACCTTGCATCTACCTCGACTGGATAAAGCGTGTGGGTGGTTGCATCCGTGTCTTCCAGGAGGTTCGCCCTAGCAGATCCCGATGTCGCACCAGCCGCACGCGCCACAACCGATGACCGTGCCGGAGCACTGTGTTCGATCGCTGCGGGCAGCGGCCATTGTCTGCCCGAGAACCACCACCACTACCGCACCTCACCCTCCCCCAACACCGCGTCCACTGATAGGACCACATCGCCAAACGCTGCCAGCTGCAGCTCCCCGCCCCGTCCGACCCGGTCCATCATCCCGTACCCGCTTTCCCCCGGTGAGCGATACACCTCCACGCCGTCGCCGGCCAAGTCGACGATCCACAGCTCCGGGATGTCTGCCGCGGCATAGAGCGGCGCCTTGACACTGCGATCGACGGCAAGCGAAGTGTCGGCGACCTCGACGACGAGCAGCACGTCGGCCGGCTCGGGATGAGAGCGGCGGTAGCTGTCGTCGCGCGGGCGCAGGATGGCGATGTCCGGCTCGGGCTCGGAATGCTGCGTGAGCCGGATCGGGTTTTGGACACTGACGAGCGCGCGACCATACAGCCGCGACGCCAGCGCTTCAAGCAGCCACAACACGCATCCCGCATGTCGACTGCTGATGGGCATCTTGGTCACCACCTCTCCGTTGAGCAGCTCCGTCCGCTCGCCTTCGCCCAACACACCCACCTCGCCCATTTGGTGGTAGTCGTCGACCGAGAATGGGCGGCGGATGGCCCGCAAGACAACATCGCGGGCCGCACCGCGCATGTCGGGTGTATCCGGCGAGGCGGTCGATGTGGGCTTCACAGACGAGCTCAAAGGGGCATGGACAGCGGTCATGGTTGGCTCCTCGATGATCACCGTGATTGTAGCACTGCGCCCGTGCCCCCATCGACGGTGCGGCGCCCACTCGGGCAAGACCGAGTGCGTGCATGACGCCGCCGCATCGCGCGTCAGGCCCCCGGCCCGCGCGCCGCGCCGGCCTCCCGGCCCATCTCGCCGGACCGCGCGGAACACCCGTGCTACAATGATCGCCGTGCACGCCCCGCTCGACCCCGCCACCCTGCTCCACGGCCTCAACGACCGCCAGCGCGAGGCCGTCCAGGCCATCGAGGGCCCCGTCTTGGTCCTGGCCGGGCCCGGATCGGGCAAGACGCGCGTCCTGACCCATCGCGTCGCGTGGCTGGTGGGCGTGGCCGGCGTGCCGCCGTGGCACATCCTCGCGGTCACGTTCACCAACAAGGCCGCGCGCGAGATGACCGAACGCCTGGTGGCGCTCATCGGCCGGCCGGCGGTCGAGCGCCTCACGGCCGGCACCTTCCACGCCATCTGCGCCCGCATCCTGCGCCGCGAGGCGGGGCAGGCGTTGGGCTTCGACGCCAACTTCGTGATCTTCGACACCGACGACCAGCTCAAGGTGGTGCGCAACGCCCTCGAGGCCCTCAACCTCGACCCCAAGACCTACCGCGCCAACGCCATCCTCGGCGCCATCTCCAACGCCAAGAACGAGCTGATCCGGCCGGCCGACTACGTGGCGCAGTCGTACTGGCACGAGGTGGCCGGCCGGGTCTACCACCGCTACCAGGCCGGGCTGCGCGAGAGCAACGCGCTGGACTTCGACGACCTCCTGCTCGAGACGGCGTGCCTGATGCGCGACGACGCCGCGGTGCGCGCCCGCTACCAGGAGCGCTACCCGTTCCTGATGGTCGACGAGTTCCAGGACACCAACACCGCGCAGTATGCGCTCCTCAAGGCCCTGGCGGCCGCCGACACGCCGGAGGCGCCGCACAACCTGTTCGTCGTCGGCGACGAGGACCAGAGCATCTACCGCTGGCGCGGCGCCGACTGGCGCAACATCCAGCGCTTCCGCCAGGACTTCCCGGGCTGCCGGACGATCCTCCTCGAGCAGAACTACCGCTCGACGCAGACCATCCTCGACGCGGCGCAGGCCATCATCGACCGCAACGCGCACCGCACGCGCAAGGCGCTGTGGACCGAGTCCGGCGGCGGCACCGAGGTGACGGTGTTCGAGTGCTACGACGAGACCGAGGAGGCGACCTACATCGTGCGCGAGATCGAGCGCCGGGTCGCGGCCGGGGCGAGCTACGCCGACTTCGCGGTGATGTACCGCACGAACGCGCAGTCGCGCGCCATCGAGGATGCGTTCGTGCGCTGGCGCGTGCCCTACCAGCTCGTCGGCGGCACGCGCTTCTACGACCGGCGCGAGATCCGCGACGTGCTGGCCTACCTGCGCTTCGTCCACAACCCGATGGACGTGATCGCCCTCGAGCGCATCGTCAACGTGCCGCCGCGCAACATCGGGCCCAAGGCCTGGGCGGCGCTCGTCGACTGGGCGCGCGCGCTCGGGGCGACGCTGTGGGACACGCTGGGCTACATCGCCTCCGAGACCGATCGCGACGCCCACCCCGCGGGCGCGCCGGCGCTCGACGGCCGCACCCGCAACGCCCTCGTGCGGTTCCACGACATCATGGCCGGCCTCATGGCCGCGCGCGCCACCCTGCCGGTGCCGCAGCTCCTCGAGCAGGTGCTCGAGGCCGGCGGCTACGCGGCCTGGCTCCGCGACGGCACCGACGAGGGCGAGGAGCGCTGGGAGAACGTGCGCGAGCTGCGCGGCGTGGCCCTCGACTTCGAGAGCCTGGCGCCCGGCGACGGGCTCGCGGCGTTCCTCGAGTCGGTGGCGCTGGTCAGCGACGTCGACAGCCTCGACGGCCGGGCGGGCGCGCGCGTGACGCTGCTCACGCTGCACGCGGCCAAGGGCCTGGAGTTCGCCGTGGTGTTCATCACCGGCGTCGAGGAGGACCGCCTGCCGCACGCCCGCGCCGCCGACGACGCCGAGGGCCTGGCCGAGGAGCGCCGCCTGTTCTACGTCGGGCTGACGCGGGCGCGCGAGAAGCTCTACCTGCTGCACACGTTCCGGCGCACGCTCTACGGCACCAGCGAGGTCAGCGCGCCGTCGCGGTTCCTGTCCGACATCCCGCCGCACCTCGTCGAGGGGCGGCCCGCGGCCCGCGGCGGCGCCGCCCGCGGGGGCGCCCGGCCCGACACGCGCTGGGCCCCGGCCGGGGGCGCGGGAGGCGCGGGCCGGGGCGCTGCGGCCCCGGTCGCCGGCCGCCCGCCCGCGGCCCCGCCGGGCGGCGGCCAGCGCTTCCGGGCCGGCGACCGCGTGCGGCACGCCACGTTCGGCGACGGGATTGTGGTGGCCAGCGTGGCCCGCGACGGCGACGAAGAGGTGACCGTGGCGTTCACCGGCGGCGCCGGCGTCAAGAAGCTCATGCAGCAGTTCGCCCGCCTCCAGAAGGTCTGAGCCCCCGCGTGCGCGGCTGGTCCCGCCCCGACGTCGTCATCTGCCTGGCCGTGCTGGCCGTGGCGGCCGCGGTGCGGCTGCCGCACCTCCAGACGATCCCCATCCTCACCGACGAGACCGAGGACATGCGGCTCGGCATGGAGATCACCCGGGGCGACCGGCCGTTGATGTCGCAGGACGCCTACAACGGCCCGGTGTTCCACTACGTGATGGCCGCCGGCTACGCGATGGCCGCCGCCGTCTTCGTCGACGGCGGCGACCCGCGCTGGCCGCGCCGCCTGGCGCTGGCGCTGGGGTCGTTGACGGTGGTGCTGACCTACCTCGTCGGCATCAGCGTGGCCGCCGCGGCGCGTGCCGGGCCGGGCCCGCCGGGGCCCGCCCCGGGCGCCCGGCCGGCGATCGCGTGGCGCGATCGCGCCGCCGGGCTGATCGCGGCGGCGATCATGGCCGTGGCGTTCGTGCCGGTGGTGGTCAACAGCCACGTGGCGTGGTCCAACGCGTCGTCGCCGTTTTGGGCGATGCTGGCGGTGCTGGCGGTGTGCGAGGCGCACCGGCGCGGCGACCCGCGCTGGCTGGTGCCGGCCGGCGCGCTCAGCGGCCTGGCGTGCCAGACCCACGCGTCGGTGCTGCCGGTGGCGCTGGGCGCCGCGCTCTTCGTGGTGTGGGTGCGCCCGGGCTGGCTGCGCACCCCGTGGCCGTGGCTCGGCCTGGCGGCGGGCGTGGCGGCCATCGCCAACGTCATCGTCTTCAACCTGCAGACCGGCGGGGCGTCGATCGTTGCGGGGCAGGGCAAGCACTACGCCTACGCCTTCGGCGCGCCGTGGCCGGAGTACGTGGTCAACGTGCGCGACTGCCTGCGCATGGCCTACCAGCTCGCCACCTCGACGTTCCTCGGGCTCGACCCCGAAGAGGGCCGGCCCGAGCTCCTGGCCCTCCTGCGGTCGCCGGCGGCGGTGGCCTACGGCACGCTCGTCGCTGCCGCGTTGGTCGCCACGGCGCGGCGGTCGCGGCTGCCGCTCCTCACCTGGGTGCTCGTGATCCTGGTCGTCTCGGCCTTCAACCGCGGCTATCGCTACTACCTGCATGCGCGCTACCTCGCCGCGGGCCTGCCGCTGCTGTACGTCGCGGTCGGGCTGTGGCTGGCCGGATGGGTGCCGGCGCCGGGCCGGCCGGGCCGGTGGCCGCGGGCGGCGGCGCTGGCGGCGGCGCTCGTGCTGCTCGTCGGGTACCCGCTGGTGCGGCTGGAGGGGTTCTACGCCCGTGAGACGGCGCTGGACCGCACGGGCGCCCGCCTCTGGCAGGTGATCGACGGGCTGGCGCAGCGGGTCGGCCCCGACGGCCAGGTCCGGCTGGACCGCGGCCTCCACGGCATCCCCACGGCCGGCGGCGGGAACGTGCACAAGGCGCTGGACGAGGTGATGGACGTGACCGGGACGCCGCACAGGAAGCCGAAGCCCGAGGACCTGCTGGACCACCACCCCGGCGCCTACCTCGTGCTGACCGAGGCGGGGCACGCGGCGCTGGCCGAGCGCATGGTGCTCGAGCCGGTCGACTTCGGCGTGCCGCTGGCGCCGTACGGACGGGGCAGGTTCGACGTCTACCGGGCGGTGGGGGAGCGGTAGCCGGGGCCGCGTGCGTGCCGGCGGCGGGCGGGGGAGGCCCGCTTCCTGGCGAATGCGGGCGTCGGACCGATGGCAACCCTCATGGCGACGGCATTCCGGGTCGGCCTGGGAGACGCGGGCTTCCGGCCCGCCGCATCCTGGCGGGCTGGAAGCCCGCGGTCCCAGGGGCCATCCCCGCGCTCCGAGCCGGCGTGGCCCTATCATTGCCCTCCGCGCCGCGACCGCGCGGCGCCATCCCGCGAGGCCTGCCCGTGAACATCCGTCGTGCCGACCCCCGGCTGATGACGATCCTCGTCATCGTGTTCGTCCAGATCGCCGGCGCCGCGCTCATCCTGCCGGTCCTGCCGCTGTATGCCCAGGACCGGTTCGCGATGTCGCCGCCGGCCATCACGCTGCTCGTCGCGTCGTTCTTCGCCGCCCAGTTCCTGGCCGGGCCGTGGCTCGGCCGCCTGTCGGACCGACACGGCCGCCTGCCGGTGCTGGTGTTCAGCCAGATCGGGACGGCGATCAGCTTCGTCGTCCTGGCGCTGGCCACCGGTCCGGGGTGGCTGTTCGCGGGCCGCATCCTCGACGGCATCACCGGCGGCAACATCATCGTCGCGCAGGCCTACGTCACCGACATCACCCCGCCCGACAGGCGCACGCAGAGCCTCGGCCTCATCTTCGCCGCCTTCGGCCTGGGCTTCAGCGTCGGGCCGGTGCTGGGCGGGGTGATCGCCGCGGCCGCCGGGTCCGACGCGCTGTTCTTCACCGCCGCGGGCGCCGCGGCGCTCACGGTCGTGCTGACGTGGCTGACGCTCGACGAGTCGCTGACGCCCGACCAGCGCGCGGTCCATCGGGACGCACGCCAGGCGGGCCTGCGGCTGGCGGACGTCGGCGCCAACGCCCGGCTGGTGCGGGTGCTCGCGATCGCCTTCGTCGGCCAGTTCGCGCTCGGCACGCTGCAGTCCACCTTCGCGCTCTTCGGGGCAGCCGTGCTGTTCCGCGGCGCCAGCGCATCGACGACCCAGCTCGGCATCGGGCTGCTCCTGACCGTCATCGGCGTGACCCAGCTCCTCACCCAGGCGTTCGTCCTGCGGCGGGCGGTCGCCCGCTTCGGCGACGGCCGGCTCGTCGTGATCGGTGGGGCGCTGCGGGCGGTCAGCCTGATGGTGTTTGCGCTCGTGTCGTCGCCATGGGCGGCGGCGGTCGGCGCGGCCCTGTTCGCGCTCGGCACGGGCATCTCGATGCCGCCGCTCCAGAGCATCGCCACCCGGGTCGTCGCCGACGCGTTCCGCGGGGGGGCGCTGGGGTGGTACCAGTCGGCGCTCAGCCTGTCGACGATCTTCAGCACGGCGTTTGGCGGCGTGCTGTTCGCCGTGCATCCCCGGACGCCGTACTGGGTCGGCGCGGCCCTGGCCGCCGCGGCGGTCGTGCCGGCGCTGTCGTTGTCGCGGGCGCTGGCCCGCGAGCCGGCGGCGGCCACCGCCGGGCGGTGAGCGGCGCCGCCCCCCGCCGCCCGTCCCTGTGGTACACTCTCCCGGGTCGTCGCCCGGGCGCCGGCGAAGCAGGTCCGCCCGCGCCGGAGCCCCCCCGTGATCCGCTGTGACCCCGGAGCCCACGCCCGCCCATGATCCACACCATTCGCGTCGTGAGCAAGGCCGACACCGACCCGCTCGGCCAGGACGTGCTCGCCGAGGTCCGCCGGACGCTTGGCCTGGCCGGGGTGACGCGCGTGCGCACCGCCAGGGTCTTCCGGCTCGAGGGCGCCGGCGCCGAGGACGCGGCGCGTCTGGCGCGCCTGCTGCTCGCCGACGCCGTCGACCAGCGCTGGTCGCTCGATGCGCCGCTGGTCACCGACGCCGACCACGTCGTCGAGGTCGCCTACCTGCCCGGCGTGATGAACCCCGAGGCCGCCTCGATCCTCAAGGCCGCGCGCGACCTCGGCGTCGACCTCGTGGCCGCCGACGCCAGCCGCGAGTACGCCTTCTACGGCGACCTCAGCGCGGACGACCTCGGCCGCGTCCTCCGCCGCCTGCTCGTCAACCCGACCATCGAGACCGTCGTCGCCGCGCCGCCCGAGACCCTCGTCATCGCCGGCGAGCCCGGCCCGACCCGCCATGTCCCGATTGCCGCGCTTTCCGACGCCGAGCTGCAGGCGCTGTCCGACGACGGGCTGCACCTCGACCTCGCCGAGATGCATGCGATCCGCGACTACTTCGACGAGATCGGCCGCATGCCGACCGATCTCGAGCTCGAGGCGCTGGCGCAGACGTGGAGCGAGCACTGCGTCCACAAGACGTTCAAGCGGCCGCTGGTGGTCGACGGCGTTGCCAAGCCCCCGCTGATGACCCGCCTCAAGGAAGCCTCGCGCCGCCACAGCGATCTCGTGGTGTCGGCCTTCGTCGACAACAGCGGCGTCCTGGCCTTCTACGACGGCTGGGCGCTCGCCGGCAAGGTCGAGACGCACAACAGCCCGTCGGCCATCGAGCCGTACGGCGGGGCCATGACGGGCTCGGGCGGCGTGTTCCGCGACATCCTCGGCACCGGCCAGGGCGCCGCCGTCATCGCGTCCACCGACATGTTTTGCTTCGCGCCCCCCGACCTGCCCGCCGGCGAGGTGCCGCCAGGGTGCCTGCCGCCCGACTACCTCTTGCGGCGGGTGGTGGCCGGCGTGCGCGACTACGGCAACCGGATGGGCATCCCGACCAACAACGGCTCGGTGCACTTCCACCCCGACTTCCGCGCCAAGCCCACCGTCATCGTCGGCGCCTACGGCCTCATCCCGATCGACCGCGCCGCCAAGGGCCGGCCGTTGCCGGGCGATCGGGTCGTCGCCCTCGGCGGGCGCACCGGGCGCGACGGGATCCACGGCGCCACCTTCTCGTCGACGGCCATGACCGCCCGCACCATCGAGGTCAACGCCACCGCCGTCCAGATCGGCAACGCCGTCGAGGAGAAGCGCCTGCTCGACGCCGTCCTGGCCTGCCGCGACGAGGGCCTCGTCCGCGCGCTGACCGATTGCGGCGCCGGCGGCTTCTCGTCGGCCATCGGCGAGATGGGCGAGCACGTCGGCGTGGCGGTCGACCTCGACCGGGCACCGCTCAAGTATCCCGGCCTGGCGCCGTGGGAGGTGTTCCTCTCGGAGTCGCAGGAGCGCATGGTGATGGCCGTGGCGCCCGGCGACGTCGCGCGCGTGATGGCGATCTGCCGGCTGTACAACGTCGAGGCCACCGACCTCGGCGCCTTCGAGCCCACCGGCAAGCTCGTCGTCCGGCACGGCGGCGCGGTCGTGGCCGACCTCGACATGCGCTTCCTGCACGAAGGGCTGCCCGAGAAGACGCTCGTCGGCACGTGGGCGCCGAGCCTCGGCCCGCGCGACCTGCCGGGCCTGCCGCGCGCCGCCGACGCCTGGCTCGACCTTCTGCGCCGCGTGCTGGCGCACCCCAACGTGGCCAGCAAGGCGCCGATCTGCCGGCAGTACGACCACACTGTCCAGGGCACGTGCGTCCTGCCGCCCTACGGCGGCCCGTCCGGCGACGCGCCCGGCGACGCGGCGGTGATCGCCCCGCTCCTCGGCAAGCCGTACGGCGCCGTCATCGCCCACGGCCTCAACCCCGTGCTCAACACCTTCGACCCGTACTGGGGCGGCGTGTGGGCCGCGGCGGAGGCCATGAGCAACCTCGTGGCCGTCGGCGGCGACCCGCGCGCGGTGGGCCTGATCGACAACTTCATCTGGCCGGTCCCCGACCCGCCGGCGCTCGGCGGGCTCGACCGGGCGGTCGAGGCGTGCGTGGCGGTGATGGACGCCCTCGGGCGGCCGTTCATCAGCGGCAAGGACTCGCTGTCCAGCACCTACCGCTACCCCGACGGGACGGTCCTCGAGATCCCGCCGGTGCTGTGCGTGTCGGCGTTCGGGCGCATCGACGACGTGTCGGCGACCGTGTCGTCGGCGTTCAAGCGTGCCGGCGCCGCGCTGGTGCTGGTCGGGGCGCGCGACGTCGCGGCCGACGCCGGGCACGGCATGGGCGGCGCCATCGCCTGGGAGGTCCAGGGCCTGCGCGGGCACCACCCGCCGCGCGTCGACCTCGACGCGTTGCCGCGCACGCTCGACGCCGTGCACGCCGCCATCCGATCGGGGCGGGTGGCGGCCTGCCACGACGTCGCCGAGGGCGGCCTGGCGGCGGCCGTGGCCGAGATGGGCTTCGGGAGCGGCCTCGGCGCCGAGATCGACGTCGCCGGGCTGGCCGAGCGCGCCGACGTCGCGCTGTTCAACGAGACGGCCGGCGTGTTCGTCGTCGAGGTGGGGGATGCCGCGACGGCCGGCGAGCTGTTCGCCGGCGTGCCGCACGCGGTGATCGGCCGCACCATCGCGGCCGCCGAGCTGCGCGTGACCGAAGGCGGCCGACCGCTGTTCACGGCCGCGCTGGACGAACTCCAGGCGGCGTGGGAGCGGCCGATGCGGGCGGTGTTCCACTGATGTGCGGCCGGGAGCGCCGTTGCCACCAGGCGCATCGCCCCCGGCGGCGCGCCGCCCGCCCGTGACCCGATCGACCGACCGCCGGACCGACCTCGCGGTCGCCGCGGGGCTCGCGGTCGCGGCCCTGGCCTTCCACTGGCGCCTGTGGCTGCCGGCAGGGCAGCGCTGGTACTTCGCCGGCGGCGACTTCGTCGACCAGTTCTACGCGTTTGCCGGCCTGGAGGCGGCGGCGCTGGCGCAGGGCCGGCTGCCGCTGTGGAACCCGTTTGCCTACGCCGGGGCGCCTTTTTGGGCGGACGTGCAGGCGGCGGTGGCCTATCCGCCGAGCCTGGCCGTCGTGCTCGGCAGCCTGGCGGTGTTCGGGCACCTGCCCTTCGTCGCGCTCGAGGCCGAGGCCGTGGCGCACGTCGCGCTGGCCGCGATCGGCACCTATCGCTTCGCGCTGCGCGTGACGCGCCACCGCGCGGCCGCCGTCGTCGGCGCCGTCGCCTTCGGCGGCGGCGGCTACCTCACCGGCTACCCCCCGCTGCAGCTCGCCGTGCTCGAGTCCAACGCCTGGCTGCCGTGGGCGCTGCTCGGCGTCGAGCGGTCGCTCGCGGCGGCGGCCGATCCGGCCCGGCGCCGCCCGTTCGACCCCGTGCTGCCGGTGGCGCTCGGCATGTCCATCCTCGCCGGGCACCCGCAGTCGGCCAACTACACGCTCTACGCCGTCGCTGGCTACCTCGCCTGGCGCACGCGGCCGTGGACGGCGGCGCGCGGCGGCCCCGGTCGCCGGCCGTGGCTGGCGGCCGGCGCCGGGCTCGCGGGGGCCCTCGGGCTCTCGGCCGCCGGCTGGCTCCCGGCGCTGCAGCTCCTCGCCCGCTCGACCCGCGCCGACGCCAGCCACGCGCTGCTGTCGAACGGCTTCCCGCCGCGCGAGCTGCTGGGCGCGGTCGTGCCGGGCCTGACGCAGTGGTCGCCGCTGTACGTCGGGGTCGTGCCGCTCCTGTTGGCGGCGGCGGCGGCGTGGGCGGCGCTGAGCGGCGACGGCCCGGCCGAGGCAGGCGGCGGATCGCCGGGCGCAGGGCCGTCGATCGAGCCGCGGACCGACGCGGGGCCGGCGGGGCTGGACGGGTTCTGGATCGCGCTGGCCGGCGTGGCGCTGCTGCTCTCGCTCGGGCGGCACGGGTTCGCGTTCGACGTGTTCTACCACCTCGCCCCCGGGTTCGACCTGTTTCGCGGGCAGGAGCGGGCGGCGTTCCTGTTCAGCTTCGGCCTGGCGATGCTGGCGGGGAGCGGGTTCCGGGCGTGGTCTGCGCGGCGGCCCGCGGCCCTGTGGGCGGTCACGTCGGGCGCGACGGCCGTCGCCGCCGTGTGCATCGCCGTCGGCGTGTCGACCACGGCGCCGGCCGTGCGCGAGGCGGCCGTGCGCGGCGCGCTCCTGGCCGGGGCGGCGTCGGTGCTGTCGCTGGCGCGGGCGCAAGGCCGGCTCCGAGCCCGGGCGTTCGCGGGCGCCGTGGTGGCGTGCATCGCGGTCGACCTCTACGCCGCGGGCGCCCACGTCAACCTCGTCCCCGCGCCGCCGGCCGAGCTGGCGGTGGACCCGCTCGTCGCGGCGCTCCGCGCGGGCGCGACGGGCCGGGTGCACAACGAGGACCGCCTTCCGCGCAACTTCGGGGTGCTGCACGGCGTCGAGGCGACCAGCGGCGCGAGCCCGCTGCGCTTGCGCACCTTCGACGATCTCCACGGCGCGCTGTCGCGGTCGAACGAGCGCCGCCTGTGGGACCTCCTGGCCGTCAGCGATGTGCTGTCGTGGCGCGCGGCGCTGGACGCGCCGGCGGAGCGCGTGGCGGCGCTCGGCGAGGGGGATGCGGCGACGTACCTGCACCGCCTGACGGCGGCCACACCGTTCGTCTGGCGGGCGGTGTCCGCCGAGCGCGTCGACGGCGACGCCGCGGCCCTGGAACGCCTGGCGTCCCCGGACTTCGACCCGTTGGCGGCCGTGCTGCTGCACGACGGCGTGCCGGGCGGGCCGGCGGGCCGGCAAAGCGGCGTCGGCAACGTCGTGCGCCGGCCGGGCGAGGTCGAGGCGCAGACCTACGGCGACGGGCCGGGGTGGCTCGTGTTCTCCGAGATGCACTACCCGGGCTGGCAGGCGACGGTCGACGCCCGCCCCGCGCCCGTGCTCCGGGCCGACGTGGCGCTGATCGCCGTGCCGGTGCCGCCGGGGGAGCACACCGTGCGGCTGTGGTTCACGGCGCCGTGGGTCGGGGTCGGCATCGCGGTGTCGGCGCTGTCGATGGCGGTGGTGGCGGGGCTCGCGGCGCTGCAGCGCCGCGCGGGCCATGCGCCGCGGCCGGGAGCGGGAGCCGGCGAAGTCGACGCCGGCCGCCCGGGCGGTGGGCGGTGACGGCGCGCCTGCGCTGGTCCGCCGTCGCGCTCTGCGCCGTCGCCGCGGTCTGGCTGACGACGCTTCAGACCGACATCACGGCCGGCAACGACAGCCTGACGCACCCGAGCGGCCTGGTCGACCCGCTCATGGACGACTCGGGCGAGTTCGTCGTCGCATGGCACACGTGGGGCGTGACCCACCCGCCGGGCTACCCGCTGCTCAATCTGGCCGGCAACGTCGCCGTCCGCGGCGTCGGGCTGACCGGGGCCGCTCCGGCCGCGGCCGCCAGCCTCGTGTCGTGGGTGCTGATGCTGACAGCGTTCTGGCACCTGGCCGCGATCGTCCGCGCCGCGGGCGCTTCCGAGGCGGCCGCAGCGGCGGCGGTGCTGTTGCCGGCTTTCGGGGAGCTGGTGTGGTTGTACGCGTGCGTCGCCGAGGCCTACGCCCTCGGCCTGTGCCTGGCGCTGGCTTGCCTGCGGTTGGCGGTGCGTGCGGGCGACCGACCGCACGCGGCGGGCCCGGTGCTCGCGCTCGGGCTGGTCTTCGGGCTTGCCGTCGGCCACCACCGCACGCTGCTCGCGCTGATCCCGGCGCTGGCCGTCGCGGCCTGGCCGGCGTGGGCGCTGGGGCCGCTGCGCCGCTTCGGGCCCGGCGGGGCCGGCGCGACCGCGTGGGGCCGCGCGCTCGGTCTGGCGGTGTTGTCGCTCGGCGTCTACGCCTACCTGCCGCTCGCCGCGCGCGCAGGCTCCCCGTGGATCTACGGCCGTTCGCCGGCGACGCTGGACGGCTTCCTCGACGCGTTCCTGGCGCGCGAGTACGCCGGCCAGCTGACGCCGCCGACCACGCCGGCCGCCGTCGCCGCGGCGGTGGCCGGTCGGCTGGCATTCCTGGCACGCGAGATCACCCCGTTCGGCCTGGTCCTCGGCGCCGCCGGCCTCGCCCTGGCGTTGGGCTTCGGCGGACCGCGGCTGCGGCGCGCCGCCCTGGCTGCGGCGGCGATGGTCGCCGGCTTTCTCGCTGCGCCGGTCAGCCAGCCGCTCGTGATCGGCACGCACCTGCTCGTGATGGTGGCGGGTGCCGGGCTCGCCATGGGCTGGGGGTTGGGCGCCGCCGCCGCGGCGACGCGCTGGCCGCGGTCCGGTGCGGCGGCGTTGGCGCTGTCGGCCGTGGCGGCCGCGGGTGCGTGGCGGGCCCACCACTCGGACATCGCCATCTACGCTCAGGACCCGGCAGGGCGCCGGCTGGTCGACGCCGTTGCGGCCCTGCCCGGCGCGGCGGGGGCGACCCGCGACGCGTCACGCCCCGAGACCGCAGCGGCCCCGCTGGTCGTGGAGGCGTGGAGCCCGCGCTACTTCGCGTTGGCCTACGGCAAGTGGGCCACGGGCGAGGTCGCGGGCGTCCGGTTGGTGGATGCGCGCTCCGATCTCGTCGGCCTGGACGCGGCGGCGCCGCTGCCGGACGTCGTCTACACGACGCCCGAGCTGGTGGCCCTGGCAGGGTGGGAACGCTGGTCGGCGCGTCTGGGCGCCTCGATGGGGCTGGAGTCGGCCGGCGACGGCATCGTCGCCGTGCGCCGCGCGCCGCGGCACGGGCCGGAGCCCGACGGATCGGCGGGCGGGACATCCGGCGCGCCGTCGGCAGCCGAGGCCGGCTCGGCAGGCGCGGGCGATCGGCCGGCGGTGACCGTCGAGTGGGCGCGGGCCTGGTGGGCGCCGGACGGCGACATCAGGCTGGAAGTCGAGTGGCGGGCGGTGCGGGCCCCCGACGCCGACGCCCATGTGCTGGTGCACGCGACCGATCGGCCGGCCGTGCGCGGCCCCGAAGACATCTTGGCCCAGGCCGACCGCCAGCATCCGGTGTACGGCCTGTACCCGACGTCGCGTTGGACCGCCGGCCAGCGCGTGCGCGACGACTATCGGATCCGCGTGGCGCCCGGCGCAAGCGCCGCCAACGGGCGATCCGCGGCCGACGGCGTCCGCCGCCCGCGCTTCGTCGAGGTCGGACTCTATCGGGTGATGCCCGACGGCGCGTTTCGCGACCTGGTCCGACGGCGCGTGGCCATCGAGCCGGCGGCCGCGGCGGGCGGGTCGTAGGCGCGGACGCCCCGGCCGCCGCACACGCGCCCGGCCTCGCGGCGGCGGCACGGCGGGGCACCGGCCTCGCGGGCGAGCCGCGTCGGGACCGCGCTCAGGCCGTGACAGGCTCCGCCGCGGCCAAGGCCGCGTGCGCCGCCGCCAGCCGTGCCACCGGCACGCGGAAGGGCGAGCAGCTGACGTAGTCCAGCCCGACGGCGTGGCAGAACGCGATCGAGTCGGGGTCGCCGCCGTGCTCGCCGCAGATCCCGACCTCGAGGCCGGGCCGCGCCGCGCGGCCGCGGTCGACCGCGAGGCGGATGAGCTGCCCGACGCCGTCGACGTCGAGGGTCTGGAACGGGTTGGCGGGCAGCACGCCGTGCTCGACGTAGTGCAGGAGAAACCGCGCCTCGGCGTCGTCGCGGCTGATGCCGTAGGTCGTCTGCGTCAGGTCGTTGGTCCCGAAGCTGAAGAACTCGCACACCTCGGCCAGCGCCGCGGCCGTCAGCGCCGCGCGCGGGATCTCGATCATCGTGCCGAACTTGAAGCCGACCGAGGCCCCGCGCTCGGCGAACACGGCCGCCGACGTCTCGTCCACCAGCACCCGCATCCGCTTCAGCTCGTTGACGTGGCTGCTCAGCGGGATCATGATCTCCGGGCGAACGTCGACGCCGCGGCGTGCCAGGTCGACCGCAGCCTCGAGGATCGCCCGCACCTGCATGCGGATGATCTCGGGGAACAGCACGCCGAGCCGCACGCCGCGCAGGCCGAGCATCGGGTTGGCCTCGCGCAGGCCGTCGACCGCCGCCAACAGCCGCCGGCGGTCGGCCAGCGCGTCCGGGTCGCTGCCCGTCGCCTCGAGGCGCGCCACCTCGGCCACGAGCTCGGTGTGGTCCGGCAGGAACTCGTGCAGCGGCGGGTCGATGAGGCGGATGATGACCGGCAGCCCGCGCATCGCCGACAGGATGCCGTGGAAGTCCTCGCGCTGGATCGGCAGGAGCCGCGCCAGGGCCGCCTCGCGCGCCGCGGTGTCGTCGGCCAGGATCATCTCGCGGACGACCGGCAGGCGGTCGGCCTCGAAGAACATGTGCTCGGTGCGGCAGAGGCCGATCCCCTCGGCGCCGAACGACCGCGCGCGCTCGGCGTCGTCCGGGTAGTCGGCGTTGGCCCATACGCCGAGGCGGCGGAAGCCGTCGGCCCAGCCGAGCAGCGTCGACAGGTCGCGGTCCGACAGGTCGGGCACCTCGGTCTCGATCGCGCCGGCGAACACCTCGCCGGTGGTGCCGTCGACCGACAGGGTGTCGCCTTCGCGCACCACGGCGCCGCCGGCGCGCAGCAGGCGGGCGTCGAGGTCGATCTCGATGGCCTCGGCCCCGCACACCGCCGGCACGCCGAACTGGCGCGCCACCACGGCGGCATGGCTCGTCGCCCCGCCGCGGCTGGTCAGGATGGCCTTCGAGGCCAGCATGCCGTGGACGTCGTCGGGCTTGGTCTCGGGGCGCACCATCACGACGTCGCGCCCGGCCTTCCCCCAGGCCTCCGCGGTGTCGGCGTCGAAGGCCGCCACGCCGACCGCCGCCCCCGGCGACGCGTTGATGCCGCTTGCCAGCCGCCGGCCGGCGGCGACCGCCTGCGAGCGCGCGGCGGCCACGAACTGCGGGTGCAGGAAGAAGTCGACGTGGTCGGGCGTCACGCGGCGCACGGCCTCGGCACGGTCGATCAGCCCCTCGCCGACCATGTCGACCGCGATGCGCACCGCCGCCCGCGCGGTGCGCTTGCCGTTGCGGGTCTGGAGCATCCACAGCCGCCCGCGCTCGATGGTGAACTCGACGTCCTGCATGTCGCGGTAGTGCCGCTCGAGGCGGGCGACGGTGGTCCGGAACGCCTCGAACACCGCCGGCATCTCGGCCGCGAGCGCCGCGATCGGCTGGGTGTTGCGGATGCCGGCCACCACGTCCTCGCCCTGCGCGTTCATCAGGTAGTCGCCGTACAGCTCCGGCGTGCCGTCCGCCGGGTTGCGCGTGAACGCCACGCCCGTGCCGCTGCCCGCGCCCATGTTGCCGAACACCATCGTCTGGATGTTCACGGCCGTTCCGAGGTCGTGGCGGATGCCCGCGGCGTTGCGGTAGTCCACCGCACGCTTGCCGTTCCAGCTCCGGAACACGGCCTCGGTGGCCAGACGGAGCTGTTCGAGCGGGTCGGTCGGGAACGGCCGGCCGGTCGCGTCGGCGACGATGGCCTTGAACGCGTCCGTCAAGGCACGCCAGTCGGCGGCGGCGAGGTCGGCGTCGTCCTTGACGCCGGCCGCCGCCTTGCGCGCCGCGATGGCGTGCTCGAACGGCTCGTCCGCCACGCCCAGCACCACCGCGCCGAACATCTGCACGAGCCGGCGGTAGGCGTCGTACACAAAACGCTCGTCGCCGGTCAGCGCCGTCATCCCCGCGGCCGTGGCGTCGTTGAGCCCGATGTTGAGCACGGTGTCCATCATCCCGGGCATCGAGAACTTGGCACCCGAGCGGCACGACACCAGGAGCGGGTCGGCGGGATCGCCGAAGCGCTTGCCGGTGGCGGCCTCGACGCCGGCCAGCGCGGCGAGGATCTGTTCCCAGGCGCCGGCGGGCAGCGCGCCGCCGGCTGCCAGGTAGGCGTTGCACGCCGCGGTGGTCACCGTGAACCCCGGCGGCACCGGCACCCCGGCGCGGGTCATGTCGGCCAGCCCGGCCCCCTTGCCCCCCAGGAGCGCCCGCACGCCTTCCCAGCCGCCCCCCGCCGCGGCCTCGGCCGCCGCCAAGTCGTCGAAGCCGTACACCCAGCGCTCGGTCATGTCGGTCGTGTCCCCGTGTGTGTCGTGTGGTTGGTGTGCGATGATCGGCGGCCGGCGCAGGCTCAGAACCCTTCGAGCTCGCTGAGGTCGGCGAAGCGCGCCGGGATCGCCGCGACGCGGCCGGCGAGGGCGAGGCGGTTGGCGCGCACTGCCGGGTCGTCGGCCATCACCAGCACGGCGTCGAAGAACGCGTTGATGGCCGGGGCGAGCGCCGCGAGCGCGTTGAGCGCGGCGTTGAGCCCACTGCCCGACAGGCCCTGGGTCGCGGCATCGAGGGCGTCGGCCAGCACGCGCTCGGCCGGCTCCGCCAGCCGCGCGCCGTCGACGGCGTCGACGACGTCGTCTCGCCCGCGGACGATGCGGGCGCAGCGCGCGTAGGCGGTCAAGGTCGCGTTCCAGTCCGGACGGGCGACGTGGGCCTCGAGGTGCCGGACGTCGCGCGCGGCCGCCGCCGGGTCGTGTCCCTGGACGGCCAACACGGCGGCGACGGCGTCGGCGGCGTGGCCCGCCTCGCGCAGCAGGAAGGCCAGGCGCCGCCGCAGGAAGTCGAGCACGTCGTTGCGCACGGCATCGGTGACCGCGATCGGGATGCCGCCGGCGGCATCGTCGACGGCCGCGCGAAGGTCCAGCGACAAGCCGCGTTCGACGAGGATCGCGGTGATGCCGAGCGCCGCCCGCCGCAAGGCGTACGGGTCGTTGGTCCCCTTCGGCCGCAGGCCGGCCGCGAAGAGGCCGACGAGGCTGTCGAGCCGGTCGGCCAGCGCCAGGGCCGTGCCGGGGCCGGTGGCGGGCACCGCGTCGCCGGCGCCGCGCGGCCGGTACTGCTCGTCGACGGCGATGGCGACCGCCTCGGGCTCGCCCGACAGCCGGGCGTACGCGGCCCCCATCACCCCTTGCAGCGACGTGAAGTCGACGACCATGGCGGTGGTCAGGTCGCTCTTGGCCAGCGCGGCGGCGCGCGCCGCGTGGCCGAGGTCCGTCTCGTTCAACCCGATGCGCCGCCCGACCAACGGGGTGAGGCGCCCCAGCCGCGCCACCTTGTCGCGCATCGAGCCGAGGTCGGCCTGGAACATCAGCCCGTCGAGCGCCGCGGTGAAGTCCGCGAGCGGCCGGCGGGTGTCCTGCTTCCAGAAGTAGGCGGCGTCGGCGAAGCGCGCCCGCAGCACGGCCGCGTTGCCGTGGCGCACGACATCGGCGTCGATGCCGGCGCGGTTGGCGACCGCGACGAAGTGCGGCATGAGGCGCCCGTCGGCGTCGACGACCGGGAAGTACCGCTGGTGCTTCTTCATCACGGTCTTGAGCACGGCGTCGGGCAGCTCGAGGAAGCGCGGCTCGAAGTCTCCGAGCAGCGCGCGCGGCTCCTCGACGAGGTTGGCGACCTCGTCCTCGAGGGCCGTGTCGGTCGGGACGTGCCCCCCGACGCTGGCCGCCAACGTCGCCACCTGACGGCCGATCTCGGCCTTGCGGGCGGCGGGGTCGACCTGGATGCCGTGGGTGCGCATCACCTTCCGGTAGTCCTCGGCGGCGGCCACGGCCAGCCGCCGCGACTCGGGCCGCAGCCCGCGGGTCACGCGCCCGGCCTCGAGCCCCGCGAAGGCCACCGGGACCACCGCCGTGCCGTGCAGCGCGACCAGCCAGCGGACCGGGCGCGCGAACGCCTGTCGGCTGGCGTTCCACCGCATCGCCCGGGCGCACGGCAGCCCCGCCAGCAGTCCCGGCAGCGCCTCCGCCAGGACGTCGACGGAAGGCCGGCCGACGTCGAGGCGCACGGCGGCCAGGCGCGCCTCGCCCTTCTGCTCGATCGTCGACAGGTCGCCGACGGCGACGCCTGCGCTCCGTGCGAACCCCTCCGCGGCCTTGGTGGGGCGGCCGTCGGCGTCGTACGCGGCGCGCGCCGGCGGCCCGACGACCTGGGCGGCCACGTCGGGCTGCCGGGGATGGAGGGCGGCCACGTGCACGGCGAGCCGGCGCGGCGTGCCGTGCACGGTGACGCCGGCATGGGCGAGGCGCAGGTCCGCCAGGAGCGCCGGGACGCGTTCCGCGAGGGCGGCCAGCGCCAGGTCGAGGTCGCCGACGGGCAGCTCCTCGACGCCGACCTCGAGCACGAAGTCGGCCGGTGCGGACGGCGGGGTCCCGCGATCCGCGGACGCCGGGTCGGGAGACGCGGACGCCGCCGTCGACCCGGCCACCCACCCGCGTCCGGCGGGATCGCCGCCCAGCGGGAACGCGAGCGCGGTGCGCTCGGCGACGAACGCCTCGGCCACGCGGCGCGAGAGCTTGCGCATGCGGGCGAAGAACCGCGCCCGCTCGGTCACCCCGACGGTGCCGCGCGCGTCGAGGATGTTGAACACGTGGCTGCACTTGAGCACGTAGTCGTGGGCCGGGCGGACCAGCCCGTGGTCGAGGGCGAGCACGGCCTCGGCGTCGTAGAGGTCGTACAGCTGCTTGAGCCGCGCCACGTCGGCGAGGTCGAACCAGTACCGGCTGGTCTGCACCTCGCCGGCCAGCAGGACGTCGCCGAAACGCACCTTGTCGTTCCACCACAGGTCCTTGAAGTGCGCCGCGTCCTGGAGGGCCATGAGGATGCGGTCGAGCCCGTACGTGATCTCGATCGAGGGCGGGTCGAGGTCGACCGAGCCCGCCTGCTGGAAGTAGGTGAACTGGGTGATCTCGAGGCCGTCGAGCCACACCTCCCAGCCCAGCCCCCACGCGCCGAGCGCCGGCGACTCCCAGTTGTCCTCGACGAAGCGCACGTCGTGCCGCGCCAGGTCGATGCCCAGCGCCGCGAGGCTGGCGAGGTACAGGCCCTGCGGATCGCCCGGGTCGGGCTTGAGGATGACCTGGTACTGGTGATGCCGGCCCATGCGGTTCGGGTTCTCGCCGTAGCGCCCGTCGTCGGGGCGGACGCTGGGCTCGACGTACGCCACGTTCCACGACTCGGGGCCGAGGACGTGCAGGAAGGTCGCCGGGTTCATGGTGCCGGCGCCGACCTCGACGTTGTACGGCTGCCAGATCAGGCAGCCCTGATCGGCCCAGAAGCGTTCGAGGCGCGCGACGGCGTCCTGGAACGTCAGGCGGTGCTCGGTCATGTCGGGATCGTCCTCGGTGCAAGGGTTCGGGCGGCGAAGGGACGGCAGGCGCAGGGCTCCCGGCCGGCGGGGCGGGTCCACGGCCGACCCGGGGCCGGGAGGGGTCTCAGTCCGCGCTCCCGCCGACGCGGACGGACGAGGGCGTCTCGAAGGTGCCGCCGACCCGGCGCAGCCCGCGCAGGAAGGACACGCTGTGGAGATCGCGCTCCAGGATGTGGCGCACGTACGCCTGCATCAGCCGCTCCAGCGCGCCGCGCGTGGCGGGCTCGAGCGCGACGCGTTGGACCATCGCCCACTCGCGCGTCTGGAGGAAGCGCAGCACGCGGAACGCGCGCTCGCCGAGCGGCACGGCCTCGCGATGCCCGGGTGCGCAGGCGGGGCACACCACGCCGCCGAGGTCGGGGCTGAACGCGTTCCCGTCCGGATCGACGGTCTTGCCGCATGCGACGCATGTGAACAGCTGCGGCCGGAAGCCGAGCAGGCCGAGCAGGCGGACCTCGAAGTAGCGCGCGGCGAGCGACGGGTCGTCGGCGGTGGACAACGCGGCGAGCGTGTCGCGCAGCAGCCAGAAGGCGGCCGGCAGCGGGCTGGCGTCCACGGTGAGGCGATCGGTGAGCTCCGCGACGTGATAGGCGTACGTGGTCCGGATGAGGTCGTCGCGGATGCCGCGAAACGGCTCGATGGTCTCGGCCTGCGTCAGGACGTCGAGGTTTCGCCCGGCCGCCAGCAAGACGGCGACGTGCGTGAACAGCTCGACATGCCCGCTCTTGCGGCTGGAGATCCTCCGCACGCCCTTGGCGATGGCCGCGAGCTTGCCGCGGTCGGGCGTGTAGAGCGTGAGGATCCGGTCGGCTTCCCCGACTTCGTGGCGCCGGAGGACGATGGCCTCGCTGCGGTAGAGGCGAATGCGGTTCACGAGGGTCGATTATAGCCCTGCGGCGCTCCGATCTCAAGGCGAATCGCCGTTCGGCGACGGCGGCGTGCCGGCCGTCGCAAGCGACGCGTCGATTGGCACGCAAGGATTGATGGGACGATTCTTGCGAAAGTGCGCCACGTCGGATACACTGTTCGATACGCAACGCTCATCGGATTCGACCACCATATAGGGAGTGACCCGTGAGAAGCGTCCTTGTCTCCGCAGCCATCGTGCTTGCCGGAATCGCGGCAGGAATTTCGACGACGTCGACGGCCCACGCGATGCCCATCGAGCGCCCCGCCTCCGCGCTGCCGTGGGTGCACGTCGTGCAGCCGGGGGAGACCATCTTCTGCATCGCCCGGGGGTATGGCGTCGACCCTTGGGTGATCGCCGCCCAGAACGGCCTCTACTACAACGCCGACCACATCTATCCCGGGATGTCGCTCATCATCCCGGCCGGCTCGCCGCGCATTCTGCCTCCCGGCCCGACGTGTGCCCGGCAGGATGGCGCGGTGCCGCCACCGCCGCCGCAGTGCCGGGCCTACTACACGATCCAACCCGGCGACATCTTGTACCGCATCGCCGCGATGTACGGCGTCAGCATCCAGTCGATCGTGGTGGCCAACGGCATGACCGACCCGAACTACATCCGCGCGTACGACCGGCTCTGCATCCCGTGATCGCCGGCGCGTCGTGACGCGCACGCCGGCTGCTCCGAGGCCCCCGATCGACGTCGATCGGGGGCCTCTTGCGGCCGGGGCGCCGGACCCCGCTCCTCGCAGGGACGGGTCGAACGACGAGGCCACGACCGGGAGCGCACCGACGTCGATTTGCAGGTGGACCTCCCGAATAGTACATTTGTTCTATTCGACTGCCCCGCTGCGTGCTCACGTGTCGGCCGGACCTGTCTGGGCCCCGGCGGTACGCCGCGACCATCCGCCATCGGAGGAATCCCGCCATGCGATCTCTGAGTGAGTCCAACCTCGGCCCGGCGTTGGTGTGCCTGGCCATCGGCTTCGCCTTCCGCCAGCTCCTCCCGGCGTTGCCCACGCCCGGCGCTTTGCCGGCGCCGGCCGCTGCCTCGGTCGGGGAGCCTGCCGCAGCGCTCGTCGCGCCGCCCTCCGCCCATCCCGGCGCAGGCGCGCCGTCGGCCCAGGGCTTGCAGATCGATCCGGCCTTCACCGGCGAGTGGAAGGCCGATGGCCTGTGCGGGCCCGACGTCGTCACCCCGTCGCTCATCCGAATGGTGTTCGACCCCCAGGTCCTGGGCGCGGCCGCAGCCGGCACCTCGCCCATGCCCGCCGGCGACGATGCGGGTGGCGTGACGCTCGGCCCGTATCGCGTGACGCTCGACTTTGCCGCCCGGCGGGTGGCGGTTGCCGGCCCCGACGGCGCGGACGTGCTGCAGCGCGACATCGAGCGCTGCATCGGGCCGATCGAGCACGGCAAGGGCTTCTCGAGCTCGGGGATGTGGCGATGGTCGGACGCGCAAGGCGGTTGGCGCTATGTCGACGTGCCCTTCGACCCACCGCCGACGTCGTAGTCGTGCGCATCGGGCGCCTCACCCGCGGCCTTCACACCACGCGTGTCATCGCCGACTCGCCTGACCCGCGACGTGTTGCCTGTTCACCCCGCGTAACCGTGGGTCAGGGGATGCAGTCAATACTGTCGTGAACAACGTGTACGCCGCGGTGTGCATTCGCTGCGCGCCACGGTCGCGTCGCGCCGCCGTCCTGGTGTTCCCGTGGGTGCTCGCCGCATTTGCCGGGAACGCGGCGGTGCCGTCGGCGGTGCCGCGCCACGCGTCGGCGCAGGCGGCGACGACGGTTCGTTGCGTGTACCTGCCCCGCGTGGTGCAGCGGCTGCCCGTTCCCCGCGGCGTGCGCGCGCAGGCCGCGACGTCGCCGCACCGGCAGGTGGCGGTGCCGCGCTGCGGGGGAGTGGTGTCGGCGCCGACCCGGTCGGCATCCGCGACGCCCACACGCGGCACGACGCCGACCCGCTCGCCGACGTCGACGGTTCCGACACCGCCCACGGCGACGTCGACGCCCGCCGCGTCCGCGACGGCGGACGTCACGCCGACCTCGACGCGGCCCACCGCATCGCCCGGGACGCCGGCGGGAGAGACGCCCCCGACCGTCGCGTCGCCGTCCCCGACGCCCGGACCCGGATCGCCGCCCGCCACCGTGGCTGCGACGGTGGAAGCGCCGGGCAACGCGACGGCGTCGATCACGCCGACGGCGGAGGCATCTGCGACCGTCTTCGCCACGTCCATGGTGCCGCCGACGGCACCCGTCACCGCCACGTTGGCGGCCACGGCGACGCTCACCGTTGCCGTCACCGTGGCGGTGTCCCCAACCGTCCCGGTTGCCGAAACGCAGACCCCGACGGGCACGCCCACGGCGACGGCGCCCATCGGCACCCCGGCCGTGGCAACCGCCGCGACGCCTTCCGCAGCGCCACCCGGCACCCCGGAAGGGCCGCCGACGGGCGAGCCGACGGCCGGCATGCCGCCGGGCGGCTCGCCTTCTCCCGGCCCGGCAACGACGGCGACAGCGGTCGTCACGGGCACGGCCGAGGCCACCCTCGCAGCGACCGGCACGGCCTCGGCGACGGCAGGCGCTGCGTCGACCCCAACCGATCTCGGCACTTCCACGCCGGAAGCCACGTCATCGGCCACGCCGTCATCCCCGCCGGTGTTCCCGTCGGCCGTGCCCACCGAGACGGCGTCGGCCGTGCCGACGCCGACGCCGCCCCCGACCCCCACGCCGTCGCCGACGGCCACCCCGATCGCCTCGGCCACGTCCGTGCCGCCGCCGACGGTCGCGCCGCCGACGGCGCGCGCCGCCACGTCGACGGCGAGCGCGACGGCCACGGCCGAGGGCGTGCCGACGTCGACCGCGTCGACCGTGCCGACGTCGACTGCGTCGACTGTGCCGCCGTCGGCCGTGCCGACGCAGCCTCCGACCGCAACCGCCTCTCCGACATCGACGCAGGTGGCGACGGCCTCGCCGACGCGGACGGCCACGCCGAGCCCCCTTCCCCAGACCGGCACGCCCACCGTTTCGCCGAGCCGGTCGCCAACCCTCACGCCGCCCGTGAGCGCGTCCCCGCTCCCCGAGCCGACCGCGACGCGCACGCCGACGCCGACGGACCCGCCGCCCCCGACGGCCACACCGACGCGCCCGATGCCGCCGACGCCGTCGGCCACTCCGACGGCGACGCCGACGCGCACGCCCACACCGGCGCCGTCGGCGACGCCCAGCCGCACGCCCACACCGATGCCGACGCCGACGCGTACGTCCACTCCGACGGCGACGCCGACGCGCACGCCCACACCGATGCCGACGCCGACGCGTACGTCCACTCCGACGGCGACGCCGACGCGCACGCCCACACCGACGCCGACGGCGACGCCGATGCGCACGGCCACGCCGGCGCCGTCGGCGACATCCACGCGTACGGCCACACCGACGCCGTCCAACACACCGGCGCCGACGGCGACGCCGACGCCGCCGCAGGGCCCCGCCGCGGACATCCTCGGCGTGCAGGTGTTCGGCGACGATCTCGACGACGCCGTGATCGGCCGCGTCGCGTCGACGTCGGCGCGCCTCGTGCGGATGCCGATCCAGTGGCCCTACATCGAGCCGGTGGACGCGTCGCCTCCGGTGTATGCCTGGAGCGGCCTCGACGGTGTCGTGGCACGGCTGTCGCGCGCCGGGCTCGTCCCCTTGGCCGTGCTCTACGGGCGGCCGCCGTGGGCGGCAACGACCGCCTGCGGTCCCGTCGACAAGGTGCCGCTGGCGCGCTACGCGGCGTACGTCGGGGCGCTGGTGGAGCGCTACGACGGCGACGGTCACCTCGACGCGCCGGCCGCGGCGACGATCCGCCACTGGGAGATCGAGAACGAGCCCGACTTCGATCGGTCACACGCCGGTGGCGCCAACGACCATGGGAGCTGCTTTGGCGGCGCGGCAGCGGACTACGGTCGGCTGCTGCGCGCTGCGTACCTCGCGGCCAAGGCCGCCGATCCAGGGGCCACGGTGTACTTCGGCGGGGTGGCCTACGAGCGCTTCCACAACAAGGCGGGGTACAGCCCGACCGGTCCGTTCGACCACGCGTTCACCGGCGACACGCTGGCGTGGCTGCACGCCAACCATGGCGACGAGGCGGGTTGGCCGTTCTTCGACCGCGCGGCCGTGCACGTCTACAACGACTATCGCAACAACTGGGACGGCGTCGGGACGTATCGCCAGGAGCTGCGGGCCAAGCTCGCGCACTTCCGCGCCCACCAGCTCTTCGTCGAGGGGGCGTTCGACCTGCGCGGCGTGCCGATCGCGATCACCGAGGCCAGCATTCCCAGCCTGCCCGGCGACGCGTACACCGCACGCAGCGAAGCGCTGCAGGCCGCCTACCCTGGGCAGCTCGTCGCGCGCGCCATGGCCGAACGGGTGCCGGTGGTGGCGTGGTTCATCGCCGAGGACCGCTTCGCCGGGCCGTGCGGCAGCCCGTACGACTGGATCACGGTCGGGCTGCTCCGTTCGCGCGCGGTGTTCGAGGCCGCGCGGGCGTGCGGCGAGGACAACCCCATCCCGTCGTACCACGTCGCCGACGACCACGAGCCCAAGCCGGCGTACGCTGCGTTCACCGTGGCACAGGCGCAGCTCGGCGGGACGATCTTCGACACCGCGCTCGACGCCGCGCGGACCGGCAGCGGCCAGATCGAGGCGTATCGCGTCTACGCCCCCGGGGCCGGCTATCGCATCGTCGCCTTCACCGATAACGGCGAGCGCCTCGGGCGCGTCGGATCGCCGCCGATCACGCGCCTGATGGCGGCGAGCGCCGCCCTCTTGCCGGACTGGACGGGCGCCGTCCGGGTCACCGACCACCTCGGGCGCGTCAGCATGCACACCGGCAGCGTCGTCCCGATCGTCGTCGGGCAGGAGCCGGTGTACATCGAGGCCGATTGACCTTCGGCGGTCGGACCCTGGAAGCGGCCGTCCGTCATCCGGCGTCGGCCGACAGCGCCTCCCATTCGGCATAGGCCGCGTCGATCGCCGCGCGCGCCCGCGCGTGCGCATCGGTCAGCGTGCGCATCTCCGCATGGTCGCCGGCCTCGCCGGCACGCTGCAGCGCCGCCTCGAGCGCCGCCATCTCGCCTTCGAGGGCGGCGATGCGCCCCTCGGCCTCGGCCGCCCGCTCGGCGCGGCGCCGAAGCTCGTTCTTGCTGGGACGCGCCCCGTTGGCGCCGCCGGCTGTCGTCGCCGCGCCGTCGACGCGACGGAGACCGCCGTCGCGCGGCCCGTCGGCGCGGCCGGTCGCCGCCGCCTCGGCGCGCCGGGCCTCGAGCATCGCGGCGTAGCGGCCGGGAAAGACGACGAGGCGCCCGGCGCGCAGCTCCCAGACCTGCGTGGCCAGCCGGTCGACGAGGTAGCGGTCGTGGCTGACCACGAGCACGGTGCCCGGATAGTCCGCCAGCACCGCTTCCAGCACTTCCTGCGACGGGATGTCGAGGTGGTTCGTCGGCTCGTCGAGCAGCAGGAAGTTGGCGTCGTGGTGTGCGAGGATCGCCAGCGCCAGGCGCCCGCGCTCGCCGCCGCTCAGCGCCGCGACCCGTTTGTCGACGTCGTCGCCGCGGAACAGGAACGCCGCGAGCCGCCCGCGGGCCTCGGCCGGCAGCAGGCCGGTGTGGCGGCTGAACGCCCCGAGCACGGTGTCGTCGGCGTCGAGCGCGGCCTGCGTCTGGGCGAAGTACCCGATCCGGACGCCGCCGCCGACCGCGACGTCGCCCGCCAGCGGCGCGAGCTCGCCCATGATCGTGCGCAGGAACGTGGTCTTGCCGGTGCCGTTGCCGCCGATCAGGGCGGCGCGCGCGCGCCGCTCGAGCGTGATGTCGTCGGCGGCGAAGAGCAGCCGGCCCGGGTACCCGATGACCGCGCCGCGTGTGCGGAGCACGAGATCGCCGCCGCGCACGTCGGACTTCAGGCGGAGGCGGATCTCGGGCCGCTCCGGCACCGGCGGCCGCAGCTCGCCGATCCGACGGCCGACCTCCGAGACGTTCATCGACGCCCGCTCCATGTCGAGCGCGTCCGTGGCCTGCAGCCATCCCTGGCTCTGGATCGCCCCGAGCGCCTCGAGCCCGCCGGCATGCACGGCCTCGACCTCGCGGCTGAGCCGACTCAGCCGCCCCTTGGCCATCTGCACCCGCTGTCCGGCGATGTTGCGCCGGATGAAGTCGAGCTCCTTGGCGAAACGCGCCATCATCGCCTCGTGCTCGGCCTGGCGCCGGGCCCACCGCTCTTGCCGTTGCTGGACATAAGCGCTGTAGTTTCCGCGGTAGGTCTCGATGCCCGTGGCGGACATCTCCCAGACCGTGTTCGCCACGCGGTCCAGGAAGTAGCGGTCGTGGCTCACGACCAAGATCGCGCCCGGCCAGGCGCCGAGCGTGCCCTCGAGCCACTCGACCGCCTCGACGTCGAGGTGGTTGGTCGGCTCGTCGAGGATCAACAGGTCGGGCCGCTCGAGCAGCAGCCGGGCCAGGAGGGCGCGGGTCTTCTGCCCGCCGCTGAGGTGCGCGACCGGCGTCTCCCAGGCATCGGGGCCGAACCCCAGGCCGGTCAGCACCTGCCGGATGCGCAGCGGGTAGTCGTAGCCGCCGGCGTGCTCGAACCGCGACTGCAGGTTGCCGTAACGCGCCAGGAGCTCGTCGTCGGCCTCGCCGCCGCTGATGGCCTCCTCCATGTCCCGCAGGCGCGCCTCGTCGACCCGGAGGTCCTCGAAGACCTGGAGCATCTCGGCGTACACCGTGCCGCCGTGGTCGGCGAAGGCGTCGGCCGCCTCCTGCGGCAGATAGCCGACGCGCGCGCCGCGCGCGCGGTGCACGCTGCCGGTCGTCGGCGACGCCAGGCCGGCAAGGATGGTCAGCAGCGTCGTCTTGCCGACGCCGTTGGGACCGACCAACCCGATGCGCCCGTCGCCCGGGACGCTGCACGTGATGCCGCCGAAGAGGTCGAAGTCGCCAAACGACCGGCCGAGCTGGGTGGCGCGCAGGATCGACATGCGCGCAATTATATCCCGGGCCGGGTCAGGCCGGTCCCAGCCGCACGCGTTCGACGCCGGTGTACACGTTCAGCGTGCGCCCGCGCAGGAACCCGACCAGCGTCATCCCGAACCGCCGCGCGACGTCGACGGCGAGGCTGCTCGGGGCCGACACCGAGCACACCATCGGCACGCCGGCCACCAGGCACTTCTGGACGATCTCGAAGCTGCTGCGCCCGCTGACCAGCACGACGTGGTCGTGCAGCGGCAGGCAGCCGTTCAGGGTCGCCCAGCCGAGCACCTTGTCGACCGCGTTGTGCCGGCCGACGTCCTCGCGCGCCACCACCAGGGTGCCCGCGGCGTCGAACAGGCCCGCCGCGTGCAGCCCGCCGGTCGCGTCGAACAGCCGCTGGTGCCACCGCAGCCGGTCGGGCAGCCCGTAGAGCGTCTCGAGGGCGAGCGTCGGGCCCGGCGGCACCGGGCGGACGCCGCGCAGCTCGAGCTGGTCGAGGCTGGCCTTGCCGCACACGCCGCACGCGCTCGACACCGCGAACCGGCGCGCGAGCGGCCCGAGGTCGACCACCACGCCGTCCGCGAGCTCCACCGAGACGACGTTCAAGGCCTGCTCAGGGTCGGTGTCGCCGTCGACGCAGTGGCCGACCGCCAGGACGTCGCGCGCGTTCGACACGATCCCTTCGGCCAGGAGGAACCCGACGGCCAGCTCGTGGTCGGCGCCCGGCGTGCGCATCGTCACGGCCAGCGCGGTGGCGTGCGCGCCTCGGCGCACGCGGATCTCGAGCGGCTCCTCGGTGGCCACGCCCACCGTGTGGCGGCGGGCCACGCCGGCGTCGACGACCCGGACGTGCGTGCGCGTGACACCGGTCGACCGTGGCATGGGGAGCGCCGGCGCTACGCGGTCGTTCGGTCGGCGGGGCGCGGGCCCGACGGACCACGGCCGGCGGTCCCGTCCCCGACGGCCGGGCGGCCGCCCGCGGCGCCGGCGTGGGACACGGGTCCGCCCGCGGCGCCGGCCACCGCCCCTTCGACGGCCGCCGCCGGCGTGATCCAGACCAGCGCGTTGTAGTCCGGGATGTGGGCCGCGGGCGAGCGCCGTCGGTGGTCGACGAGCACGTTGCCTTCGGGCCAGAAGACGAGGACGTTGCGCGGCTGCAGCGGGGCGAAGCGGACGTGCCCGACCATGGCGCCGACGTCGTTGTGCAGCACGACGGCATCGCCGTCGGCAACGCCGAGCGCCGCCGCATCGGCCGCCGCCATCAGCACCGCGCGCCGCCCGGCGCCGGTGAGCGGGTCGGCGGCCGCGTGCACCATGCTGTTGAACTGCTTGCCGCGGCGTGTCCCGACCCGGAACATGCCGGTCGGCAGGTCCGCCTCGGCCGGGGCGACGGGGGTGAAACGCGCCCGACCGTCCGGCGTGGGGCACACCCCGTCCGCGCACAGGTGCGGCCCGCCGTACTGGAACTGGTCGCCGGCCTTGCGGAGGTGTTGGATGCCGTCGTAGAACGGCACCGTCGCCGCGATCTCGGCTCGGATGGCCGCCGTGTCCGGGAACCGCAACCGGTCGGCAAGCTCCGGGCGGACCCGCCGCGCCAGGTCGAGGAAGATCTCCCACTCCGGCCGCGCTTCGCCGGCGCGGGGGCCCGGGATCTCCGGGCTGAAGATCACCCGACGCTCGGTCGACGTCTCGGTCACCCCGCCCGGGACCTCGTACCGCGTGGCGGCCGGCAGCAGCACCACGGTGTCGGCGGGGTCCAGCAGCATCTGGCTGGTCAGCACGATGTCCTGGTGGACGCGCAAGGGCACGCGCCCCAGCGCCTCGGCCACGTAGGCGGGGTGCGGCATCACGTCGAGGAAGTTGCCTCCCGAGGCGTAGAGCACGTCGAGCGCGCCGTCCGCGGCGGCGTCGATCATCTCGGGCGCGCTCAGCCCGGGCGCGGTGGGGACGGTGAAGCCCCAGCGCTCGCCCAATTGGCGGGCGGACTCGGGCGTGATCGGCTCGCCGCCCGGCAGCGCGGTGGCGTACGCGCCCATCTCGGCCCCGCCCTGCACGCCCGAGTGGCCGCGGATCGGCATGAGCCCGCATCCGGGACGCCCGAGGAACCCCCGGGCCAGCGCGAGGTTCACGATGGCGGCCACGTTGTCCTCGCCGCACGTGTGCTGCGTCACCCCCATGCTCCACACCAGCACAGCCGAGCGGGCGGTGCCGATCGCGCGTGCGAACTCGAGCATCGCCGCGCGCGAAGCCCCGGCGGACCGCTCCAGGCACTCCCACGGCTGCGCCTCGATCGCCGCGCGCAGGTCGTCCCAACCCGACGTGTGTGCGGCGATGAAGTCGTGCGCCAGCCAGCCGTGGGCGATCAGGTGCTTGAGCGTGCCGTTGAGGAACGCGACGTCGCCGCCGATGTTGACGAGGTGCGTCGCGTCGGCCAGGCGGGTGCCGAACAGCGCGCTCTCGGGATTGCTGGGGATCCAGTAGCGCTCCATGCCGGGCTCGCGGTAGGCGTTGATCATCACCACCCGGGTGCCGGCCCGCTTGGCGTAGTAGAGGTACTTGGCGGACACCGGTTGGTTGTTGGCCGGGTTGCTGCCGATGAACACCACGAGGTCCGAGCCGATCCAGTCGGTGTACGAGCACGTCGTGGCCGCCACCCCCAGCGCGCGCTTGAGGGCCACCGTGCTCGGCGAGTGGCACACGCGCGCGGCGTTGTCGATGCTGTTCGTGCCGATGGCCCGCACCGCCTTCTGGGCGGCGAAGTACACCTCGTTCGGCAGCCCGCGGCTCGTCAGGTAGAAGCCGAGCCGTTCGGGGGTGGAGGCGCGGATGCGCTCGGCGACGAGGTCGAGCGCCGCGTCCCAGCTCACGCGCCGGAAGCCCGCGTCGCCCTTCGACCGCATCATCGGCCAGGCCAGCCGGCCGAGGCCGCGCAGGTCGGCGCCCGAGCGCCCGACGAGCGGGGCGACGTCGGCCACGACGGCGGGGTCGAACGCGGGCATCGTGTTGAGGCGCAGCAGGCGCAAGCGGATGTTGCACAGGTGGACGCCGTCCATCGTCCAGTCGCGCAGGCCCGAGGTGCCCAGCGCGCAGCCGTCGCATACCCCTTGGCGCAGGATGCGCCAGGCGTAGCGGGCCTGGTCGCGGTTCTCCCACGCGGCGCGGAGGACCTCGGCGAAGTTGTTGGGGCGCTGCTCGCCGATGCCGAACGGCTTCCAGCTCGCCCACAGCGACGGCATCCATCGCCGCGAGGCGCCGTGCCGTGGCCCGTGGGATGCCATCCCGCAGCCTCAGAACGAGTACAGACCGTCGTCGTAGCTCGGCGGGCCGCCGAAGCCGCCGTCGCCCGGCTCCCCGTCCCCGAACACGTCCCCGAGGTCGGCCTCGACCTTCTCGGGGTCCTCGCCGGCCTCGAGCCGGCGCACGGCCTCCTCCATCTCGCCGTCGAGCGGCTCGCCGGTGATCTCGCTCATGCGCCGCATGAGGTGGCCGAGCTGGCGGGGGTCGTCCTCGTCCATGTGCTCGGCCTGGCTCATCAGCCGCATCATCTCGCGTTCGACGCGGGGGTCGTCGAGCGGGTCGGGTCCGTCGCCCGCGCCGGGCTCGGGGCCGGCACCGCCGCGCGCCGGGGCGCCGCCCCGCACGAACGCGAAGCGCGACACCTGCTTGCGCATGTCGGCGGACCCGCACTTGGGGCACGCCGGAAGGCGCGTCTCGTGCACGGTGTGCGTCATGAAGCTGAACACACGGTTGCACGTCGGGCAGAGGTACTCGTAGATCGGCATGGGGCTGGCGCGCATCCTCGACGGATTCGGGATCTTGCGGCAATGTTAGCACAGCGCGGGCAGGCGCCCCGGGGAACCCGTGCCGGCAGCCCGGATCGCCGGGCATTGCCGTCGTGACCCGGCCATCGAGGGGGAGGCCGCCGTGTCGAAGCGCATCGTGTCCGCAGCCGCGCCGGGTGCGGTCTGCCTTGCGCTGGCGTGGTCGTGGGCGGCCCGGCCGGCCGACCCGCTCGCCCGGGCCGAGCGGCGCCAGGCGGCGACCGTCGAGAACGTCCAGGTCAGCCGCGACGGCGCCGTGGCAGGGGCGTCGCTGCCGGTGACGGACTTCAGCGAGGTGATGCTGGCGGTCGACCCGACGGACCCGGACCACCTGCTCGGCTGCGCCAAGCTCTTCCACACGCCGGCGGCCTACCGCTTCCACAGCGGCGTGTTCGAATCGTTCGACGGCGGCCGCTCGTGGTCGCAGCGGCAGCCGGACGGCGTCGAGGGCTACACCCTGACCTCGGACCCCGTCGCCGCCTTCGACCATGCCGGCAACGCGTACTTCGCCGTCCTCACCCGCGGCCCCACGGGCATCGACGTCCTCAAGAAGCCCTTCGGCGGCGGCTGGGGGCCGCCCGTGACCGCCGACCGCACCACCGCGGCCGACAAGCAGTGGATCGCGGCCGACCACGACCCCCGCGGCGCCAGCCCGCACGCCGGCAACGTCTACCTGGCATGGACCGATGTCGGCGACCCGGCGCGCATCGTGTTCGCGCGGTCGACGGACTCCGGGGCGGCCTGGTCGGCCCCGCTGGTCCTGGCGACCGGCCCGCTGCAGGGCGCGGTCCCGGCCGTCGGCCCGGACGGCACGGTGGTGGTGGTGTACGGCCGCGACATCATCGCCGTCGGCGACGGCGACGGGGCCGTCGAATGGGTCCGGTCGACCGACGGCGGGCGGACGTTCTCGGCGCCGGCGACGGCCGCGGCGCTGCGCGCGGTGCCGTACCAGCTCCCCAACGCCGTGTTCCGCACGCCGGCCAGCCTGCCGGCGCTGGCGATCAGCCCGACGACGGGAGACCTCCACGTCGCGTGGGCGGACTACCGGCACGGCGACGCCGACATCCTCGCCGTCCGGTCGACCGACGGCGGCGCGACGTGGAGCACCCCGCGCCGGCTCAACGACGACGCCGTCGCCGGCGGCGTCGACCAGTTCCAGCCGCAGCTCGCGGCCGCCCCGAACGGCCGCATCGCCGCCGTGTGGTTCGACCGGCGCCTGCCGTGCCCGGACCTGCCGTGGATCCCGCGCGAGAACGTCGGGCGCGCGAACTTCTGCATCGACACCTACATGGCGCGCTCGCACGACGGCGGCGCCACCTGGGAACCCAACGTCCGCGTCAGCGCCCAGACATGGGACTGGTCGATCAGCCTGCCGATGGTCAACCCGACCACCGGCTTCATCGGCGACTACCAGGGCCTGGCGTCGACGGCCGACGCCGACATCGCCTTCTGGAACGCGACGGCCGACCTCGGCGACAACCCGAGGCGCCGGCAGCAGGTGTTCGTCGCGCGTGTACCGGCGGGGCGGCCGACGGCGGAGGCGACGGCGACGGCGGCGCCGCGCGGCAGCGTGTACCTGCCGGTGGCCGGCGGAAGCGAGGGGACGGCGTCGGGGGCCGCGCCGGTGCGGTTGCGTGACGCCCGGCGATCGGTCATGCTCCCGCGCGGCGGTGCGACCGGGCCCCCTACGGTCCATGGGTCGCCGCGGCGGCTACCCTAGCCAGCGGCCGAGCCAGCCCAGGACCTCGCCGTACCAGTGCCGGCTGTTGCGCGGCTTGAGGATCCAGTGGTTCTCGTCGGGATACACCACCAGCCGCGCCGGCAGCTCGCGCGCCTTGTAGACGTTGTAGATCGTCAGCCCCTGGTTGTACGGCACCCGGTAGTCCTGCACGCCGTGGACGACGAGCATCGGCGTCTCGAACGCGGCCGCCTGGCGCACCGGGTTGTAGCGGTCCAGACCCGGCAGGTCGTCCCACAGCTCGCCGCCCATCGACCGGCGGCGGCCCTGCGTGACGTCGGAGGCGAACTGCGTCTGGAAGTCGCACACCCCGGCGTGGTTGACGGCGCACCTGAACCGGTTGGTCCGGCCGCAGATCCAGCTCACGAGGTAGCCGCCGTAGGAGCCGCCGGTGACCGCCATCCGCGCCGGGTCCGCCACGCCGCGCTCGACGAGCACGTCGGTGGCGGCCATGATGTCGTGGTACGGCTGGTCGCCCCAGCGCCCGAGGATCGAGCGGCAGTAGGCGTCGCCCCAACCGGTGGAGCCGTGGAAGTTGACGAGCGCCGCCACGCGGCCCGCCGCCGCGAACGCGTGGCTGTTCCAGCGCCAGTGCCACTGGTCGCCGAATGCCCCGTGCGGGCCGCCGTGGATCAGGTGGACCAGCGGCCGCGGACCGGGCGCCGCGGCGGGCCCGCCGTCCGCCGCCGCGGGGGGGTGGACGACGAACATCTGCACGGGGTGGCCTTCGGCGCCGGCGAAGACCACCTCCTCGACCGGGCCGAACGCGATCTCCGCCAGCCCCGCGGCCGCGGCGTCGGTCAGCGCACGGAGGTCGGTGCCGTCGAGCGCGCAGCACGCCGCCTCGGGCGGCCGGGAGAGCGACTCGCGGGTGAAGAAGACGCGGTCGCCGCCGACTCGCGGCTCGCCCAGCCAGCCATCGCGCAGCAGCGCGCGCGGCGGGTGCGCCGCGCGGTCGGCCACCGCCCCGGCCAGATCCAGCGCGAACAGCACGTTGTGCGCCTCGACCTCGGCGGTCAGCAGCACCGTCGCGCCGTCGCGCGAGAACGTCCAGCCGCTCGCCGAGCGGTCCCACGTGTCGATGTCGGTGACCACGGTGTGCGTGCCGGCGTGTCGGTCGTGGGCCACCAGCCGTACCGGGTCGGCGTAGAAGTCGAGCTCGTGCTGGATGCCGTAGACCAGCCACCGCCCGTCCGGCCCGTACACCGGCCGCGACGCCGGGCCGCCGTGGTGCGCCGTGAGCAGGCGCGGCGGCTCGGGCTCGGCGCCCGCCGCCACTCCCGCCTCCGGCACCGCCACCGTGTAGATCCCGAACAGCAGCGGGTCGTACGGCGGCTCCGACCGGCAGCCGCTGAAGGCGATCTCCCGGCCGTCGGGCGCGATGCACCAGCTCCCGCCCGGCTCCCACAGCCCCAGCCAGCGCGTCCAGCCCGGCATCAGGTCGACCATCGCCCGCGTCGCCAGGTCCAGCACGCAGAGGTGCCCGATCTGGCCGTCGGTCAGCCAGCGGTCCCAGTAGCGGTACACGCGGTCCTCGGTGACGCGGGCCTTGACCGGCTCGTCCTCGCGGGCCTTGGCCAGCTCGGCCGTGCCGTCGACGGTCGGTGCCTCTGCCAGCAGCGACACGACGAAGGCCAGCCGGCGGCCGTCCGGCAGCCAGCGCGGCTCGCTCGCGCCGAGCGGCAGGTCGGTCAGCCGCTCGGGCTCGCCGCCGTCCAGCGGCATGACGTACACCTGCGGCTTGTCGGGGAAGCGCGGCCCGGCCTTGGCCTTGCCGTCGCCCTTCGGCCCGCCGGGCTTGCGGACGAACGCCACCCGCGTGCCGTCCGGGCTGATGCTCGGCATGCTGCTCGAGACGTCCGCCGAGGTCAGCGGGCGCACCGCGGGCGGCGCGCCGGGGGCGGGCACCGTGGCCAGCCACAAGCGGGTCGTGGCCTCGTTGGTGTCCATCGACGCGGTGGTGATGGGGACGACGGCGCGGGTCCCGTCGTCGGCCGGGACGGGCGCCCCGACGCGGGGAAGGGCCCAGAGATCGTCGACGGTGAGCGGATGGGGCATCCTCGGGAGCTCCGTAGGGCGCGGCCGCGGGCGGCACGGATGGCAGGCGCACGACCTTAGCGCAGAGCCCGGAAGCGGTCAATCCGGCCCAGGCGACGACCCATCCACGCGGCCCCGCCGGTCGATCTGGCCGGGCCCGCGCGTCTGTTGGGACTTGCCGGCCGCCGCGCCCCGCGTATCCTTGGGCCCGATGGACATCCCCGCCGCTCCCGCCTTCGAGGACCTCGTCGATCCCGCCGAGGTCGCCGCCCTCGAGGCGCGCTTCGGCCCCGCCGGGCGCCGAAGCGTCGCCGTCGACATGGTGCGGCCGACGTTCGACGAGTGGTGGGAGGCCGTGGTGGCGCGCCCCAACCGCCGCGCCGAGGTCGTGCTGGTCGTGCAGCGGCCCAACCGGCACGTGCTCGTCCACACCAAGGTCCAGTACCCGCCGGCGACGTACCGCCTGCCGACCGGCGGCATCCGGCCCGGCGAGGCCGCCGTCGATGCCTTGCACCGCGAAGCGGCCGAGGAGACCGGACTGCCCGTGGCCGACGCGCGCTTCCTCGGGCTGATCGCGTACACGTTTCGGTGTCGCGACGACGAGCGCCGGATGCCGTTCGCGTCGTTCGTGTTCCACGTGCGCGTCGACTACGCCGAGCCCATGGTGAACGACCCCGACGAGGACATCATGGACTTCCTGTTCGTCCGGCCGGAGCGCCTGCCCGACATCGCCCGCACGCTGCGCCAGCTCGCGCCGGACTGGGCCGACTGGGGCCGCTTCCGCGCGCATGGCCACGACCTGGCGGCCGACGCCTTGCGCATGCCGGTCGGGCGGCGCGCCGGGGGCTAGATCGGCGTGGCCGTGGCGCCCGCCCCGCCGCCCGCAGGCCCCCGCCGCCCGCGCCCGTGGCGCCCCGTCGCCGCCGCGGGCATGATCGCCGGCGCCCTGTACCTCCTGGCCCAGGCCGCCGCGCCGGCGGAGGTCACGGTCCGCTGGCGCACCGGCAGCGAGTCGGACGTCGTCGGCTTCCACGTTTGGCGTCTCGACGTCGACGCCCCGGCGGGCGCCGACCGGCGGGTGACCGACGCGCCGGTCCCCGCCACGGGCAGCGCGCTGGCCGGCGCCGAGTACACGTTCGTCGATCGGGCGGTTCGCCGCGGCGCGACCTACCGCTACGCCATCGCGGAGGTCGACGCGCGGGGCACCGCCACCCGGCATCCCGACACCATCACCGTCGGCGCCGGCTGGCCCACCGCATGGCTCGTGGCCGAGGCCGTCGCGATGCTCGTCCTGGGTGCATGGCTGGGGTTCGCAGGGCGGCATGGGGGCGGGGCGCGCGGGGCGGCGCCGCCTGGATGAGGGCGCCGCGCGCACTGCTGGCGCGATGCCGGCCTTCCGACTATACTCAAAACGACCGTGAACTTCCCGCCCGGGCCGATCGCGCCCGGGCGTTGCATGGTACCGGCCTCCCTTCACACGCGGGGGGCACGATCTCGATTCTTCAGGAGGCGAGAGGACGTCCATGAAGGAGTACACCACCGACAAGGTGCGCAACGTCGCGCTCGTGGGGCACAGCGGCTCCGGCAAGACCTCGATCGCCGAGGCGGCGCTCTTCGTCAGCAAGGCGACCAACCGCCAGGGCAGGACCGAAGAGGGCAACACCGTCTCGGACTTCGACGCCGAGGAGGTCCGGCGCGGCATCTCGATCAGCACGAGCCTCGTCCCGGTCGAGTGGAACGGCCACAAGCTGAACCTGCTGGACACGCCCGGCTACGCCGACTTCATCGGCGAGGTGATCGCGACGCTGCACGCCGTGGAATGCGCCGTGGTGGTGGTGGACGCCGTCGCCGGCGTCGAGGTCGGCACCGAGATCGCGTGGCAGCACCTCGACGACCTCGGTCTGCCGCGCATCGTGGTCATCAACAAGATGAACCGCGACAACGCCGATCCGGCCAAGGTCCTGGCCCAGCTCCAGGCCACGTTCGAAGGCGTGCGGTTCGCGCCGCTCGAAGTGCCGGTGGGGCGCGCGGCGAGCTTCGAGGGCGTGTACCGCGTGGTCGGCGAGACCGCGAGCCTCGGCAAGGACGGCCATGCCGGCGCCGTGCCCGCCGACGTGGCCGCCGACGGCAAGCGCGGCCACGATGCGCTCGTCGAGGCCGCGGCCGAGTCCGACGACGCCCTGATGGTCAAGTACTTCGACGAGGGCGACCTCAGCGCCGACGAGACCCGCGCCGGCCTGGTCAAGGGCGCCAAGGGCAACGCCTACGTGCCGGTGCTCTACACGGCCGCCACCGAGGACCTGGGCATGCACGCGTTCCTCGACATGCTGGTGACGTACGTGGCGTCGCCGCTCGAGGCGCCCGCGCGCAAGGCCACGAGCCCCAAGGCCGGGGCGGTCGAGCTCAAGCCCGACCCCGCCGGCCATCTGGCGGCCCTGGTGTTCAAGACGCAGGCCGACCCGTACGTCGGCAAGCTGCAGTACCTGCGCGTGCTGTCCGGCACGTTCAAGGCCGACAGCCGCGTCTTCAACGCCAACCGCGGCGAGGAGGAGCGCATCGGACCGGTCTACGTGCTGCGCGGCAAGGAGCAGATGACCGTCGGCCACCTGTACGCCGGCGACATCGGCGCCGTCGCCAAGCTCCAGCACACCCACACGGCCGACACGCTGTGCGACAAGGACCACCCGCTGGAGCTGCCGGGCTTCACCTATCCCGTGCCGCTGTACTCGGTCGCGCTCAAGCCGGTCAGCCAGGCCGACGGCACCAAGCTCGGCGGCTCGCTGCAGCGGATCGTCGACGAGGACCCGACCCTCAGCTCGCACGTCGAGGACTCGACGCACGAGCTGCTTCTGTCGGGCATGGGCGACACCCACGTCGACGTGGCGGTCCGGCGGCTCAAGGAGAAGTTCGGCGTCAACGTCACCACCGCCGTCCCGCACATCCCGTACCGCGAGACGATCTCGCGCACGGCCTCGACGCAGTACCGCCACAAGAAGCAGTCGGGCGGCGCGGGCCAGTTCGCCGAGGTGCACCTGCGGGTCGAGCCCCGCGAGTCGGGGGCGGGCTTCGAGTTCGCCAGCGAGGTGTTCGGCGGCGCGATCTCGGGGCCGTTCATCGCCTCGACCGAGAAGGGCATCCGCCACAGCCTGGCCGAAGGCGTGGTCGCCGGCTACCCGGTGGTCGACGTCAAGGCGGTCGTCTTCGACGGCAAGGAGCACCCGGTCGACTCCAAGGACATCGCGTTCCAGATCGCCGGGCGCGGCGCCTTCAAGGAGGCGTTCCTCCAGGCGGGCCCGGTGCTGCTCGAGCCGGTGTACAACGTGCGCATCGTGGTTCCGGGCGGCCAGATGGGCGACATCCTCGGCGACCTCAACACCCGTCGCGGGATGGTGCAGGGCACCGAGCAGGTCGGCACCAAGGCGGTCGTCAGCGCCCAGGTGCCGCTCGCCGAGCTGCTGCGCTACTCCACCGACCTGCGCTCGATGACCCAGGGCCGCGGCTACTACACCATGGAGTTCGCGCACTTCGCGCAGGTGCCGCACCAGATCGCCCAAGGCGTCATCGCGCAGGCCCAGAAGGACCGGCACGAGGAGGAGTAGCGCCGGGGCGGCGCAGGCCGCTCACCCGGCCGCGCCCGCCCCGATCCCCTACCAGGCCTCGCGAGCCGTCTGCAAGTGGCAGAGGGCGATGGCGATGGCATCGGCCGCGTCGTCGGGGCGCGGCACGCGGTCCAGGCCCAGCACCAGGCGCAGCATGTCCTGCATCTGCCGCTTGTCGGCCGCGCCGTAGCCCGTCAAGGCCTGCTTGACCTGCATGGGCTTGTACTCGGCGATCGGCAGGCCGGCCTGGGCGCCGGCCAGGAGGATGACCCCGCGCGCCTGACCCACGGTGAGCGCGGTGCTGGCGTTGCTCGAGAAGAACAGCTCCTCGACGGCCATCGCGTCTGGCCGAAGCTCGCCGATCAGCGCGGCCAGCCCGGCGTGCAGCTCGGCCAGGCGCTGCGGCATCGGCGTGCCGGCCGCCGTGCGGATGACCCCGTGGTCGATCAGCTCGACCCGGCCGGCGGCGCCGGGGCGGCCGTCGATGCAGCCGAACCCCGTCGTGGCCGTGCCGGGATCGATGCCGAGCACGCGCATCAGCTCATCGCGAACTGCTCGACGGCGGCATCGGAGAACGACGCGTTGGTGTACACCTCGTCGACGTCGTCGATGTCCTCGAGGATGTCGATGAACTTCAGCACCTTCAGCGTCTGGTCGTCGTCGAGGTCCATGGGCACCGTCGAGACCATCGACAGCGTGGCGTCGTCGGTGTTGTAGCCCGCGGCGGTCAGGGCCGCCTTGACGCCGCGGAAGGCGGCGGGGTCGGTCACGACGGTCACGACCTCGTCGCCGAGCTCGACGTCGAGCGCGCCGGCGTCGATGGCCGCCAGCGCCAGGTCGTCGGGGTCGATGCCGTCGGCCGGCACCTGGATGACGCCGCGCTGCTCGAACTGCCACGCCACGCTGCCGTTCTCGCCGAGGTTGCCGCCATACTTGTTGAACGCGCTGCGCACCAACCCGACCGTCCGGTTGCGGTTGTCGGTGGTGGTGGCGACCATGATCGCCACGCTCGCCGGGCCGTAGCCCTCGTAGACCACGCGCTCGAGCTGCTCGCCCTTCTCGGCGCCCGTTCCGCGCGCGATGGCGCGCTCGATGTTGTCCTTGGGCATGTTGGCGGCACGGGCCTTGTCGACCGCCAGGCGGAGGTTGAAGTTCATCTCGGGATCGCCGCCGCCCTCGCGCGCCGCCACGGTGATGACGCGCGCCAGCTTGGTGAACAGCGACGCCCGCCGCTTGTCGGCCGCGCCCTTGCGGTGCTTGATGTTGGCCCATTTGGAATGGCCGGCCATGAACGTCCTCCTCGGTCGTGTCGGGGGATTGCCCGCGCGATGATGCCGACACGCAATTATAGCCGGCCGCCCTCAGCCCTCGAACTCGCTGTCGACCCAGCCGAGATCACGGGAGCGGCCGGGCCCCTCGCCGCGGCCGCCCGTGCGCCCCCGGCCGCGGCCGGGCGGCCGCTCACCGTCGTCGGCGTCGGGGTCGCGCTCGTCGCCGGGGCCGTCGCGGCCCCCGGCCAGCCAGCCGTCCTCGACGAGCCGCTCGACAAGCTGCCGGGCCTTCGGGAAGCCGACGCGCAGGCGCCGCTGGACGACCGACGCGCTCAGCCGCGGGTCGTGCTCGGCCAGGGCGCGGGCGCGCTCGTACAGCTCGGCGTCCGGGTCGTCGGACGGCACGAGGTCTTCCCACGGCGAGAGGCGCGGGGGGGCGGGCCAGTGCGCGCCGCGCCAGAAGCCGACCAGGGCGTCGAGCTCGGCGTCGGACACCCACGCCCCCTGCAGGCGCACGGGGTGCGGCGCGTCGGGCGGCTGGAACAGCATGTCGCCGCGGCCGAGCAGCGCCTCGGCGCCGACGCGGTCCAGGACCACGCGCGAATCGATGCCGCTGGACACCGCGAAGGCGATGCGGGCCGGGAAGTTGGCCTTGATGATGCCGGTGAGCACGTCGGTCGACGGGCGCTGGGTGGCCACGATGAGGTGGATGCCGGTGGCCCGCCCGAGCTGCGCCACGCGCGTCAGCAGCGGCTCGACGTCGGCGGGCGCGGTCAGCATCAGGTCGGCGAGCTCGTCGATGACCACCACCAGGGCGGGGACGGGCGCCTCGCCGGCGGGCGAGCGCGCGTTGAAGCCGGCGCGGTCGCGGGCGCCGCGGGCGGCGAACCGCTGGTACCGATGGTCCATCTCGGCCACCACCCAGCGCAGGGCGCCGACGGCCTCGCGCGCCTCGGTGACCACCGGCGCCACGAGGTGCGGCAGCGCGCCATAGCGGCTCAGCTCGACGCGCTTCGGGTCCACCAGGATGAGCCGGAGGGCGTCCGGGGTGTGGCCGAGCAGGAGGCTGGCGAGGATCGCGTTCAGGCCGACGCTCTTGCCGCTGCCGGTGGCGCCGGCGATCAGCAGGTGCGGCATGCCGGTGAGGTCGGCGACGACGGGCGCCCCGGTGACGTCGCGGCCGAGGGCCAGCGCCAGGCCGTGGCGGCGGCGGAGCCGGGTGAAGGCCTGGCTCTCGGCGATGCCCCGCAGGCGGACGGGCCCGCCGCGCGTGCTCGGCACCTCGATGCCGACGAGCGACCGGCCGGGCACCGGGGCCTCGATGCGGATGGCGGGCGCGGCGAGCGCGAGCGCGAGGTCGTGCTTGAGCGCGCTGATGCGGCCGACCTTGACGCGGAGGCGCTGGCCGCCGCGCTCGACGTAGCCGGGGCGCACGCCGAAGCGCGTGAAGGTCGGCCCCTGCTCGACCTCGACGACCTCGCCGGGTGCGCCGAACCCGGCCAGGGTCTGCTCGATGGTCCGGGCCGCGGCCTGGAGATCGGCGGCATCGCCGGGCGCGGCGGTGGTCGTCTCGGGCTCGAGCAGCGTGGCGTCGGGCAGCATCCGGGCGCCGCGCACGGCGCGGGCGGGGGCGGGCGCGGCCGCGGACGCCCCGACGGCGGCGGGGCGGATCCGGCCGGCGGCCGGCCGCGCCGCAGGGGGCTCGTCGGGCAGCGCGGCCGGCGTGGCCGTCGCCGCCGGTTTCCGTCCCGGCGGCTGGGGGTTGGGGCCGGTCGCCGGCGCGCGATCGGCCGGCGCGACCGGCGTGGCCCGGGTCTTCCGCGGCGCCGCCGCCGGCCCGGCCGCCGGATCGGAGGCGGCCGCCTCCGATCGCGCGGCTGCCTCGCCGTCCGCGGCCCGGGGCGGCACGGGCCCGCCCGGCGCGCCGGCCGGCCACAACGGCGTCTGGGTGCCTGGGACGGGGCGGGGCGATCGGGGCCCAGCGGGCCGCGACCCCGGTGTCGCCGCCGAACGGCCACCCGGGCGCGTGCCGGGCAGCGCCAGGGCCGTCGCGGCGTCGTCGAGGAACGCGGCGACGCTGGACGCGCCGATCCGCGAAGCCGCCAGGACGCCGAGGATGCCGACGACCAGCCAGCCACCGACGGCCAGCGTCGGGCCCACGGCCAGCTCGGCGGCGGTGGCCAGCGCCCAGCCGGCGAGGCCGGCGGGGCCGGCCTCGGAGGGTGCGAACGGCCCCCACGCGCGTGCCGAGAGCGCCAAGGCGGCGGCGACGGCGGCCTCGAGGCCGAGCACCCGCAGCCATGGCAGGCGCCACGGGTCGGGGTCGCGCCGGGCGACGAGCCCGAGCCCGGCGGCGACGAGCCCGAGCGCAAGCGGCGCGGCGGCCCAGCCCCAAAGGGAGCGCCAACCGCCGGCGAGCCGTCGAAACGGCCCGGCGGCGACGGCGGCCGTGCCGGTGGCGTCGCCGGCGACGAGCCCGACGGCGACGGCCGCGCCGATCGACAGCGCCGCCCAGCCGAGCCACCGCAGCGGCGGCGGGCCGGCCGACCGGGGCGGGCCGTGTGCCATGCCCGGCGCCCCCGCCGCGCGCCCTAGCCGCCGTCGGCGGGGCGGCCGTGGGGCGGTGGGGAGCGGCGCGGCGGGGTCATGCCTGCCGGATGCTCAGCCCCAGGCGGCGGGCCTCGGGATCGATGTGCAGGATGCGCGCCCGCACGGACTGGCCTTCGACGACGACCTCGTGGGGCGAGATGAACGGGCGGTCGGAGAGCTCGGAGATGTGGATCAGCCCTTCGATCCCCTCGTCGATCCGGGCGAAGGCGCCGAAGTGCACGACGTTGGTGACCACGGCGTCGATGACGTCGCCGACGGCGTGTCGTTCGTTGACCAGGCGCCACGGATCGGGGTGCAGGCGCTTGAGGCTGAGCCCGACGCGCCGCGCGCCGAGGTCGACGTTGAGCACGCGCACGCGCACGTGCTGGTCGACGCCGACGACGTCGGAGGGGTGGTGGACGCGCTGCCAGCTCAGCTCGGAGATGTGGATGAGGCCGTCGACGCCGCCAAGGTCGACGAAGGCCCCGAAGTCGCACACGCTGCGCACGACGCCCTCGATCTCGGCCCCGATGCGGTCCTGAAGCGCGGCGAGGTGGTCGTCGGTGTCGGCGCCCTCCCACTCGGTGGCGCGCTCGGAGCAGATGACGCGGTCACGCTCGGGGTCGACCTCGATGAGCCGGAGCCGCAAGGTGCGGCCGACCATCGCCTCGAGGTCGGTGCGGAGGTCCGGGGTGCCGAGCGTCCGCGGCAGGTCGACGAGCTGCGAGGCGGGCACGAACCCCAGGCCGTCGCAGACACGCACCAGCAGGCCGCCCTTGTTGCAGCCGATGACGGGCGCGTCGAACATCTGGCCGCAGGCCTGGCCTTCGAGGAGCATGGCCCAGTTGGCCGCGCTGCGGCCCTTGACGCACCGCGGCACGCCGTTGGCGGCGGCGCCCAGGCGGTCGTCGGCGGGGGGCGCGCCCGGCAGGGATACGTCGGACGACGCGGGCTCGGCGGCGACCTCGCCCTGCTCGATCAGGGCGCGCCAATACGCTTCGCTCGGTGCCCAGTCCGGGGAATCGTGGGATTCCATGGTCGCTCTCCCCACCGTTCAACGATGACATCAAGTATAAATACCATTAAAGCGGCTCGCACCGGGTCTGTCAAGCAGCGCGCCGCGCGGGCGCGCCGTGCACGTGCCGGGCCTGGCGTGGCCGCGGGCCCGGCGGGCTGGGGGCCACCCGATCTATCCTCGCGCCGACGACGGCGCTAAGCCCGCCACCGTCCGTCCACACCGGCTTGGCGGGGGGGGGGCTGGCGTCGGGCATGACGCCGGGGGTGTCGAGCGGCCCGGAACCCGGGGCCGAGGAGCGGCCGAGGCAGGAGGCATGGCCATGGACAAGTCGAACCGTCGCCGGGTCGCGCGGATGCTCGCGGCGTGCGCCGCCGGGCTGGCGGGCGGCGGCCCGCACGCGCCGGTTGCACGCGCGTCGGTCGCCGACCTGGCGGTGCTCGTCGACGGCTACGAGCTCTACGGTCAGGTCGAGGCCGTCGACCCCGACCGGCCGCCGGAGGTCACCGCGACGCTCGTCGACCCGGCGGGCGGCACGCGGTCGAGCGTCGTCACGACGGCCGGGACCGACGGCCGCTTCGAGCTGCGGTTCCAGAGCGCCGGCATCGCGGCGCGCCGGCCGGTGCCGCTGCGGCCGGGCGACCGCGTGCGGATCGCGGTCGGCGGTGCGCCGGCAGTCGACGTCGCGGTGCCGCGCCTCACGGCGGCGGCCGACCCCGAGGCCGACACCGTGGGCGGGGACGCCCCGCCCGGCGCCGCGGTCAACCTGACGGCGCGCGGCCGCGACGGCCGGCTCGTGACGCGCTCGGCCACCGCCGGCGCCGACGGCCGGTGGGTGGTCGCGCTCGGCGACCGGGTCGACGTGGCGCCGGGGGTGTACGGCTCGGCGCTCGTCTTCGACGCGGACCGCACGGTCTTCCAGACCGCCTGGGCGGTCCCGGAGCTGGCCGTCGATGTCGGCGGCGCTGCCGTCGCGCTCCGCGCGCGCCCGGGCGACGCGCTGTGGCTGCAGGTCTATCGCGCCGACGGCCGCCCGGCCGGCGCCGGCTCGGCCGTGGCCTGGACGGGCACGGTCGACCTCGCCGCGCGCAACGGCGCCGGCGCGCCGGT
>WBZR01000708.1_pt1 | contig 49207 bp, 54 predicted proteins | sample 5204231 | NCBI WGS metagenome assembly WBZR01 (sample SAMN12412403, study PRJNA552823) | activated sludge metagenome | isolation source: activated sludge from anammox sidestream of wastewater treatment plant... | place: USA: Virginia | collected 2017-08 | reverse complement strand
CTGACAGGCCACTCAGGTGGACCTTCGTCCACATCGTGAAGTCGCCGGCCGGGATAGCCTTGTACACCCCAGCGAGCGAGTTGCCTGCGTGGGTAGCCTGTGACAGCCGCAGGCCGTACTCTTCTTCGCTGACGGTAGTGTGTGACCCGTGGTCGATCTCGGTCCAGCCGGTGGGCGCCCCAGCCCCCTGTGCCCCGTCGAACTCGTCGTCTTCAGAGTTCGGGCTAGCGGGGGCTGCATCGGGGGCCCACATCGTAGTGGCGGCAGGAGACGTGATCCGGTTACCCCCAACTACCCCGACGATGCCCACATCGGAGGCGAGGTACCGGAAGAACGAGAACACACCCATCACGTCCGCGCCAGAGGCCACGTTGTTGACGATCGGGCCGTAGTGCGTCGGAGTGAAGGACAGGGTCCCCGAGTGGAGGCGCTGGTACGCGGTGCCGTCTGTGGAGAAGTCGAACGCGTAAGTCGTGCCAGTACGCCGGATGCGAAGGTAGACGTGCGTGGGACCGGCGTCGACTGACCACACCGCCTGCTGAACCGAGGAGCCGAACGTGTTGTACGCCGTCCACGTTTCGACGTTGATGGCCGTAGCCGTCGCGTCCTGATGCAGGGTGTGGGTCACGATGTCGCCGGTACTGCTCGTGGCGTCTTGGAACAGCCCGAGCCCGGCCACGACGAAGTTCGCCTCGGCCAGACCGGAGAGCATCACCTTGGTCACGATGGTGAAGTCACCCACGGGGATCGCCTTGTAGATGCCGGATACCGAGTCACCGGCGTGCGTGGACTGGATCAGCTTGAGTCCGTACGACTCCTCGCTGACGGTCTGTACAGTACCGTGGTCAACCTCCGTCCAGCCGGACGGCACCCCCGCCCCGGCGGCGTCAGCGAACTCGTCGTCGTCGGCACCGGCACTTGAGGGAGCTGCGTCCGGATCCCACTTGTTGTAGTTGACAGGGAAGCCCCCGCCCCCGCCGCCGCCGGAACCCGCAGGCGTGGACCACGCGCCGCTGCCGTCTAGGTACTTGGTCGCGGTTCCGTCTAGCTTGGGCAGCAGACCGTGCTTGAGCGTGCTCGCGTTCAGGTCGGTGTTGTCGTCAGGCGCGGCCCAGTCGTCCAGCTTTGTGGCCAACATCTCGGCCGACGTGATGTAGCCCGGGTGCGGGTCCGAGGCCGCTACGTGAGCAGCAATGTCCGTGGTGATCCGGCGCAGGGCACGCTTCAGCTGTGCGTAGAACGGGAATTCCTCGTTCTCGCGCCCCTCCCCAGTACCCCGCGCCAGAGCCTTTCTAGGCACCAAGCATCCCCTTCACTACAGGCCAGATCTCGTTCATCAGGAACACGACGACTGCCCCACCGGACAGGCCCGCACCCCCGTTGATCACAACACGCTTGACCTTGCCCGGCGTATTCTCCGCGACCTTAGACGTGGCCTCCTCAATCACCTTCACCCTGGTAAGCAAGCCGTCGACACCCTCGTTCGGATTGCCCAGCACTGCGGATTCTAGCTTTCGAACAGTTGTTCGAGTATCCTCTTGCTTGGCCTCGATCCTGGCAAGGGCACGCACAACGGCGGTTTGGAACTGCTCGTCTGTCATGCTATGCCTCGTCAATCTCTGTGATCTCTGTTGCTCGCAGCATGAGGACGCGCGGGTTGGTTGACCCGCCAAGGCCGATGGCCAGCTGGCGGATCCCCGTGATCCACTCGTCCCCTGCCCCTAGCACCCGGAAGGCAGCGCCCGCTGCCGGACCGAGCCCACCGTTCACGTTCCCAAACGGGCCGGGCGTCTGGTTAGCGAACACGTTGGCTGGCGGCACGAACCCCGTCTTGCGGGTGGTAGGCGTGATGGTGATCGTTGGCGTCGCCACAACCGGGTCGGCAGGCGGCGTCGCAAACACGTCGGTCGGGAAGGTGGCGGTGACCACCTCCGTCTGGGTGATATCGAAGAACGGGAACACCGGCATGGTCAAGGTGATGACGGTGTTCGACGTGCGCACAAGGTCGGAGTACCGCAGGCCGTAGCGGTTGCTGGCCGCAAGCACGTGTGCCTGGATCCGAGTCGCCGACAGGGACGTGGCATAGAACGCGACCTCCTGCATCTCGCCGTTGTAGGTGACGGCGAGGGACGAGTTGCTGCCGATGAAGATGTTGCTCGATGCGTCGCTGGACCGCGAACCGACGGGCGTGGTCTCCTCGACCGGCGTGCGCGGCTGGCCGTTGATGTAGAACGTCGGGTCGTTGCTCGACGAGTCGGCATCGAACGTCACAGTGACGTGCGTCTGCAGTCCGATCGGGATCCCACCAGCAACCTTCCACACTCCCTGCATCGTGGAGAAGTCCACACGCAGACTGATGTCGCAGTACCCGCCAGACTGGTTGTCGAGGATCAGCTCCCAGCCCGCGCCGCCGTCGATCTTCGACACGAGCTTGGACTGGTCGAGCGAGAAGCCTGAGGCCCACGGCCGGATGACCATCTCCACCGTGCCGCCGCCGTCCCACAGGTTGTCGAGCCCGGCTGGCGAGGACAGCGCAACCTTGGCCGCGGCCGCGTTGAACACACTGGATCTCTGCGCCGAAGACAAGAGCAGGGCTGCACCTTGGGTCAGACTGGTAAGCGTACCGTTGTTGCCGACCGAGCCCAGATCCGTCCACGCGTTGTACGTCCCGCGGAAGTAGCTGAGTGGCGAGTCGTTCAGGACCTCGCGGCGGTAGAACTTCCCTACCACCACGTTGTTCCAGCCAAGCGACTCCGCACCAGCGGACACGAGCGAGGCGATCCAGTCCTCGGACTCGGTGTCGTCATTGTCAATGTCAGCGTGCCACGTGGTGCCGGTCACGGTCGCGATGATCGTGAGCCCGCCCGCAGCCACGCCGTCCTCGGTCGTGGTCGCCGGCATCGTGCCAGTCAGGACTACCGTCACCGACAGGGCCGCGAACTCCACGTCGTTCACGAGGTTGACGAACAGATCGCTGGTCGAATTCACGTAGAACACAGGCTGGAATCGGCCGCCGTCCGGGTGCGAGCGCGTTTGGCCAATGTAGCGGGCATCGCGTTCGCCAGCTGCCCCCTCAGAGTAGGTCTGTACAGAGCCCCATGTGGCCATGCCATCGGTCGACTTGAAATACTTGGTCAGCGCGTTGGACGTGTTCCCAGCATCGGTAGTTACGGCGCAGTACACGTCGTCTGTCCCGTAGTCAATGCATAGGCTAATGTTCGCGTAGTTGGTCGTGTTCGTGATGATCGCCGTCTTGGTCGTCACGGTCGGAGCTGCCACCGAGTTGATGTTCAGGTCGTAGCACGTGATGTCATCGTTCGCCGTGTCCTGGTCAGAATGGGTAGCCACTAGGACGTGGCCGTCAGACCGTCGCAGGGCGCAGTCGAACGGTACGGACTGGTACGTCCCGTCGATACTGGTCGTCAGGCCGGTGACAATGCTAGTCTCGGTCCACGACCCAGAGTTGTAGACCTTGATACTGAGCTCGCCTGCCGAGATGTCGTAGAACACGATGGCGTGGTCACTGGACGTGGACGTCTGGCACCACACGCCCATAGCCAGGTCGGCCGCGCTGCTTTCCCACGGCACGTTACCCGTGTCAGAGAACGAAGCGCCACTATTGACTGAGACGTAGAACTTCGAGATCGTGAACGTGTTGCTGACCCAGCCTACCCCGATATCCCCGTTCTGGGCGCACGAGATGAAGATGGTGTCGATGCTCCCGCCGATGCCAGCACCTGCCGCGATCTCGACTTCGCTGCCAAACGTGTCGGCGCTGATCGAGTACGTACGGAAGCTGATGCGGTTGGTCGAGCTGTTGTACCACGCCATGTAGACCGTGGACCCAGTGTCGCCCGCACGGTCTGCGGCATAGTTGAACGCAAACGGCCGCACCGACGTCGCTGTCTCAACCGTGCTCGTCGTCCAGTTAGCGCCGCCATCAGTGGTACGCGCCATCGCCAGGTCGTCGCCCGAGTTGTAGTAGAAGATCACGCCAGTAAGCGTGTCGACCCAGTACGGTCCCGCGATCGCATTGTCGTGCGTCTGTGCCGACGTGCCGCCGTCGCCAGCGACGAGGGTGTTAGCCATCTACTGCCCCAATTCCGCGCCGCCCGCACCCTGGGGTCCGATGCCAGCAACCGTGTTGACCTTGACGATGAACTCGCGCCCGTTCTTGTCGATGAGCTTGACGCGCTGCTGTGCCGCCCCGAACAGGAATGCCTCGACGCGCGCTGCCGCGTAGGGCGACTGGCCACCGCCGAGCATCTCCACGCTGTCGATAATGTCGACCATGAACGTCCACTGGTGGCGGCGCGGTGGGTTCGGCGTCGCATCCAGAACCGCGCCCAGGAACACCGGGGCCGTGGTCGACGCGCTGGTGGCTAGACGAACCACCGGGCGCGCACGCGCGAACTCGACCGTTGTCTCGATCACTCCGCGGGTCGTTCCTGTCTGCACCGCGGTGAGGATGCTGACCGGCACACCGCTCTGGTCGACCTCGTAGCTGAGGCGCACGGTCTCCGAGTCGCTGAGGTTGCGCCCGATAGCCACCCCGCCGTTGAGGAACTTGTTGTACGTCATCGCGCCCCAGCCGTGCCACGAACCGTACAGCGTGCCGGGGCTAGTGTCGAACGCGAAGTTGGCGTCGTCCTCGGCGCGCCACCCTACTCGCGGCAAGATGTAGTGCACGCCCGCGGTGCCCTTCCCACAGAGCAGAGCCGGGTTGTTGCTGGAGGGGTTGTCTGCATCCGGCCCCGCGACTAGCAGTGCCTGGCACTGGTTGGTGCCGAGGTAGATGTACGTGTGCCACTCGCCTGCGCCGCCGTTGTGGTACGGGTTGCCCTTCATGATGTACGTGTCGCCGTTCGCGTTGTAGATCGCGACGTACAACCAGTTGGTGTCGCCGCAGATCGCCGCGATCTGGCCGTTGAGCTCAGGGTGCCCACGCATGCCGATCGTTGGGAACACGAACTCCAGCGACGGCACGGTGTGGTCGAACTGCAGCAGGCGGTCGCCGTAGGGCACGTAGGTCTTTTGGTCGTGCCACAGGTACGGCTTGAACCCGTTGGTCGTGCGACGCATGAAGCGGCCGCCGAGCCAGACGTCCTCGGTCGCGGTCCCCGTGTAGCGGTAGATGCCCTCTTCCTTGAAGATGTAGAGCTCGTTGTCGATCTCCAGCATCCCGCGCACGGTCTCGCCTGAGTGGCCCACGTTGTCCGTGGCCGACCACGCGGTGCCGCCGTTCTGGGCCGTGCCCGCCTGGTTGTTGGCGACACGGCTAGACGAGTCCACGTACCAAAGCACGTCGTCTCGGGTGGCCCAGTAGAGCGCGTTCACGGTGGCGTCAGAGTATGCCGTCCACGAGGTGCCGTTGCTGCTGTACTGGTAGCTGCCGTCGTTGCCCATAGCGGCGAACAGCACGCCCTTGTACTCGATTATGTCGGTCCAGGCCTTGCCGGATCCAGCATCGGCGCGCTGTGTCCACGTCGCAGGCTGCGTCGTCAGCTCGTAGATGTACCGGCCCGCGATACAGAACAGGCCCAGGCTGGTCTCGATGAACTTGACCGGGGCGGCCGCGATCCCGCTGATCGCCACCTGCAGCGGGCTCGGGTAGCCGCGCGTGCCCTCGGACACGTCGACGCCGCGGGAGTAGCTGTAGCTACGTGGGCCCGCCGAGGGACTGGAGTTCAGGTCGTCCTCGTAGCCCGCGCCCAAGCGGAAGTCCTGGAACGAGAGCGGGATACTCACCTCAGACGGCGTGAGTTCGTAGCCGTACTCGCCGGTCTGGTACTGGGGCTGCAGGGCAGGGGCAAGCGACGGGTACCACTGGACGTTGCCAGCGGTGTCCCGGTGCAGAATGAGCCCGATGCGCGTGGCGTCGTACTCGATGAACAGGTCGTAGTTGCCGTTGTCCTGCGGCCCCGAAAGCGGCATGGCACCTCCGCGGTAGTCACATGTGGGCTATAGTGTAGCACACATGAGCTACGGTGAGAAGGCGCTGACGAAACGGCCAGCCTTCATGCGGTACTTCCACGCCTTCTGGTACTCCTTGCGCTTGTCCTTCACCGTGGCGATCCTGGCCAGTACGTCCCGCTGGTTGGGCTGACTGAGGATCTCGGATCCGAACAACTGTTCTGCTGCCTCGGCGTACAGGATCTGAGCGGACTTCTCGTCCACCTCCATACTGCCGGACCACGGGGTCGTGTCGCCGAGCGCCGTGATCGGAGCCTTCCCAATCAGGCGAATCTGGTACCCGCGAGGCGGCTTGCCGCGGAACCACACCCGGCGCGTGGTCGCGTCGTACTCGCACTCCAGCGCGAGCTCGTCGTAGAACCGCGGCGGCAGGTTGCCGAGGACTAGGAACGCCTCTTCCAGGTAGGCCACGTTAGTCGAGCCGCCAGTCGGGAAAACCAGCCGAGCCGTGAAGGTGGTGGTGTTGGTTTGACCCACGTCCCCCTCACAGGTGAGAAGCTCCCAACCACGCCCTTGATGGGCACTGCTGCTAACGAGGATCCCAGCATCCGTGATGATACGAGCCAGGACCCCGGAGGTTTCGCTATAAACCATGAGTCCAAGTTCGACATGTCGGCCTGCGACGACGGAGGCGGTGATGCCGCTTCGCATGTTGGACACGGTGAGGTCATAGGTACCGTCGCTTCCACTATCGGTGTAGACTAGCTTTACGGCTGAGGTCTGCAGCCGTGGCACGATCTTGTCGTAGGTCGCCACGCTGTAGTCCGACTCGGTAATGGCCGCCGAAGCCGACCATGCACCCGCGGTCTTGACCCGGGCGTCGTCCCCGGTGATCAGGTTCCAGTCCGCGTCAATCGGTAGCGGCGTCTCGATGATGGCCACCTCGGGCCCCCACTCGATGGTGGAGGGCAGGGTGAACTCGTCGGTCAGCCCATTGCCGGTGATCGTGTCGTCTCGCACTTCCTCGAACACCCACGGCAGGACAGCCAGGCGGGCGGCGTCGAGCGCGGCCCACTTGTCCATCGGGTCGTAGCGGTGCATCTGGTAGGTGACGCCCGAGGCCACGGCCGCGGAGAACGCAGGCTGTACCGTCACCTCGCCAGTCGTGGCGGTAAACGGAATGATGCTGCGGCGGATCACGTTGTCCAGCGCGCCCGACGTGGGGCGGAAGTACATGTGAACCACCGAGTCGTCGCCGCGCCGCCCGAGCAGTGTGTCGATAAGCGTGGTTGTAGTGCCAGTGCTCGTGGTGGTGGACTCCCACCAATCCGCGATGAAGCGGCTGAACCCTTCGAGCAGCTCTTCTCCGGTCAGTGCCATCTAGCGCCTCCCTCCGTGCGGGTGAAAGTGTGGGGGCAACAGGCCGTGGTGGAGGCTACCGCCGCCGGAGCCGCCGGAGCCGGTGCCGTCGTCGACCTGTGTAACGTAGAGGCCCACGAGCAAGCGCCTCGTTGTAGTCGCGCTCCACACGCCTCCATCTGTGCGTTCTGCGTAGTGCCACGCTTGTCCGGGGTAGCCATCAGCATCGAGTTGGGCCGCGGCTCCTACGTTACCTGACAGAAACGCAACGACTGACGCACTGGTTGGCTTGAGTGCCAGATAGTACGTCGTACCTGCTGCAAGAGTCACAGCCGAAGTAAACGGGGCGTGGTTAACAGAGGTCGCGGCACGGTCTTGGTCTGCGTCCATTGAACGGCTGCCTAGCGCAGTAGATCCATCGCTGTCGTACAGGATGATGTCGAAGTTGCCAGTGATGCCCGCGAGAAACCAAGCGCCCGTCACCACCATGTCTACGGTGGGGGTGAACTTCATGGCCACTTCGTCAGGGGTTGAACCGCTACCAGTAGAGTGCGTGGTGAAGCTAGTGAAGGGGCAGCTGTCGGGCCGGTACCCATACACGCCATCAGAGTACTCGTAGAAAATGCAGTACTTCACGGTGTGCTTGCTCCACGCAGTAGTGAACTGGACAGGGTACGGAAACGCGTTGGTCACGTTACTGTCCCAGTTGCTCGCGGAAGCGAGGTTGTAGTTTGGTGTGCCGGATGGGGTAACCACAATAGCAATCAGATCACCAGCAGCGACAGTGGCGTCTGCCGTCAGAGTAACGGTGACGAGGGCACCAGACGTGATCGAGCCCGAGGCCAGCGACGCGTTAGTGTTCGTGGCCCACAGTGTTCCTGTCGGGTTGCCGTCAGCGGCACTGACCGTCTCGATTCGGATGTCTGTATCTGTGGGCGTGGTCACGGTGCCCAGCAGAATGTGCACCTTCCGGATGGATCCTGCTCGGAAGATGGGGAACACCTGACCGGTCTTTTCACCAGACGCGTCCATTAACAGGTTCGCCGAGGCACTGTTGATGCTGTAATTCGCCGTAGTAGGCGGCGGGGGCTTCGGGATATAGGTAGGGAGGATAGCAGTCATTGCCATTAGAACACCCCCGTCCCACCTACGTCGAGCGCCAGATGGTTTCGCAGCAGGTGCAGGTCCGCGGCATTCGCAGTCCGACCGAGCACCGTCTCGAAGATGAACTGGGCGACCGTCTTGGCGGCCTTAAGGTCGTCAGCCGTCCCGGTCCGCGCGTGGAACACGCAGGCACGCAGCAAGAACCGCACCGCCTCAGCGTCAGTGCGGCTTGCCTCTCGGACCAGCTCCTCTTGGATCATGGTCCGGATGTGGGCGTTCAGCTGCGCAGTGGTGAGCGCCACTAGTCCTTTGCCTCCGCCTTTTCCGTGAGGAGGCGAGCCCTTATCTTTTCGCATCGCACGCACTGCTCCATGACAGCCTGCTTGCTGTCAAACATCTGGACAGTGACGAGCGGCGCAAACTCGTGGCTACACATGCCCAGCATTAGTCGAACCTTTCCTTGGCGAAGTGCACTGCAAGACCATACCCCAACCGCAATGCCCGCTCCTCGTCCGTCAGTCTGACTTTGTTACTACGTTGAGCAGCAAACTCTTGAGCTAACCACGCTTGCTCCTTTTTAGTGATGAGCAATGCCCCGATTTCTTCCAGCATCTTGAGGGCTTTCGTGGCTGTGATCTGCCATTGCCACATACCGTTACTGTTGGCCCGGGGGCATAACGAACCACCCCAACGAAGCGAAAAGTGTTCAAGCACCCTTCGGTCTTTCATGCCAACTGAGCACATCACGGTTGTGTGTACACCGCCCTGCTTCATCAGTACGATTGTACCTTCGCCATCGAAGATGCCTGCAAGGTAATCAATTGATTTCAATCGTACTCCTCCATGATGTAGACGTTCACCGCACCGCCGGTGGCGATGGCCTGGAACGCCCCGATGCCGGTAAGCGTAATCGACGCCCCGGCCTTGAGCTTGAAGTGGCTGGTCGTGGCCGCGGCCGTCCAAGCGTGAGGGACGGGCCCGGTGATATACACCGGGTTCGACCCATCATCGTTGTAGAACGTCACGGACCGGCGCGACTTCCGCGCGGCCAGAAGCGGCGTATCAGAAGTCGCGACCGAGACAACCGACCCAACAGAACCTACAGCCATCCTACTCCTCCTTCGCTGCCTTCTTGGTGGCGGGGGCAGCAGGGGCTTCCGGCTCACGAACCGTGGCCGCGGCCATAGCGCGCAGGGCTTCGATCTCCTGGCGACGCATCGCGCGGTCCTCGGCCTCGTCTCGACGACGCAGGGCTTCCTTGACCATTCCATACTCCTTGGTGTGCTTCCTCTGCACATGGAGGTCGATCTCGATCTCAGTGGGAATGTTGCTCTTGCGGCAGACACGACCCGACAATCCGAGCTCGTTCAGCATCGAACGCTGCTCACTCTTCGGGTGGAACCAACAGAGCAGGGTCTGGCGCTCTGGGACGTTGGCCGGGGGATTGACCCCGAACGCCCGCTTGCCCCAGAGGTGCTCTGGGATCTCGACGCTGCGTGGGAACCGCTTGCGCAGCTGCTTCGACAGCATGGACACGAGGACCATGCTCTTCACGCCGTCGTACTGGTTGTAGACGGCCACCTTCTCGGCGTCCTTCTCGTCGACGAAGGACGTGAACTCGCCCTCGTCAGTCTGTGCTACGGCGAGCACACGTTCCTGCTTGGCCTTGTTGTCGTTCAGGTCATCCAGGTACGCGTCAAGCATCGCTTCTTGGATTGCGCTGTCCTTGGCATCCGGCATGTGGTTAGGCCCTTTCGTTACGCTGCTTACCAGTCGTACGGCCCGCACTCAACGGACCGAAGTGGGACTGGCGTTGCAGCACCTTTTCTGCCTGCTCGTAGTACGTCACCGCATCCTGGACTAAGGTTGACTCCCGAGCGCGCAAGGCCATCTCGGTAGCCCGGTGACGCCCACGCTCTCGCGCGGCATCCGCGATCTCTTTGCACTCCCCGACGGAGTGTTCGAGCAAAGCATACTGCCTGTACGGCAGGCTCTTGTCGAGCACGCTGTATAGCTTCTCCTCGTTCAGATCCCGTACCTGCCGCAGTTTGGTGTTGCCGCGCAGGAAGTCGATGATCTGAAAGCGGTGCACGGTCCGCTTCCCATTCGACGCCTCGGTGTACAAGTCGACTTCGAGGATGCCGAAGCACTTCTCGTCATCGAGCGCCCTGATCTCAGGGTCATACCCGGGGACTTCGCTCACGTGCATTGGGGCTCCTTACACAACGAGGCCACATGGCTATCATCATCATAGCACATGTGGCCCCGCGTGACTACAACTGGTGGATTAGCCCTTCACCTCGATGTTAGCGCCCAGGCGCGTGATTCGAGAGTTGGCCGCCCCGGTGCCGCCCGCAGTCTCCACCACAGATGTGGTGAGCTTGCAGACGAGCTTGTCACCAGCAACGAGGCCGGTCGGAGTCACCGTGAAGGAGTAGTCCGCCCCGGCCGTGGCTAGGGTCTGCGCGGCCGTGGACACGAGGTCCGAGCCCACAGCACCCGTGGCCTTGGTCACCAGGCGGGCTTCCATGTCGATCGTCGAGGTCGGATCGTTGGCCGCGTCGCCTGCCAGCACTACGAGCGCCGAGGCGACCAGAGAGATCGCCCCGCCCGAAACGTAGTTGTCCGGGAGCACGAAGCTGAACCAACCGACCGAAGCCTCGGTCTCGTTGATCGTGGCCTCGCCATCGATGTACCACTGGTTGGTGCCAAGACCACGGAAGAAGTCACCCGCGGTTTCGGAGAGCGAGAGGTCCGCCCCATCCGCCCCCTTGAGCCGCTCTTCCAGGTCGATGAACTTAGTCTCCGTGGCCAGCGACGCACGAGACACGGAGCCCGCGGGCAGCGTTACCGTGCCCACCATCTCCACGCCCGCCGACGTGACCTTGACCCGCTGCGTCCCTGCATAGTTCAGCGACACCACACTGTTTGCCGCGTCCCGCTGGACGCCGTACTGCGGAGTACCCATTGTGTCCCCTTTCAGGTAAGCAGGGCCCCGAAGGGCCCCAGCCTACTCATGCAGCTTAAGCAGCCGTCCAGTCGCGGGCGCCACGGGCGTACCCGTAGTCGACCTCAAGAACGCGGGCGTTGCCAGAGCGGTTCTCGATCATGAGCACCGCGTAGAACTTGTCGCCAGCGTTGACCGCACCAGAGAACTGCGCGATCTCCTTGACCTTGCCCTGGGTGTCGGCGTCGGAGTGCCCGAGCGACACGAACCCGCGGCCGTTGGGGTCGATCTCGACGCGAGCGATGTACCACTCGTCCGCCGCAATCACCGCATTGGCCCGCGTGAGCGTACCCGTGGCCACCCCGCCGTCACTGGCGAGAGCACGGAAGTCGTCGGTCGTGCCGGCGACGTCGTACTGGATACCGACCATACCACCCGTGCCGTTATACGTCATGGTGGCCGTTGCGAACTCCGCGGGCATGACCGGCGTGTCCAGCGCCAGCGTCTCCGTGAAACCACAGAAAATGGCGCAGTCCACGTTCGAGAACTTGAACCGCCACTCGGTCACGACGCGGCCGTCCGCGGGCCGGAACGCACCAGCCATCAGCGCGGCGTTGTCGTTGTCACCCGTGTCGGTCGTGATGGCCACGATCCCACCCGGCTCGTCGATCGTCCACTCGAACGACCCCTCGTTAACGGACACGAACCCGAAGTTACCGACCTTGACCGTGCCGGTACCCCACGTGAGATCGTTGTCCGGCGCAAGGAAGTCGTCGAAAACTTCCAGCGTGACCATCTCGCTAAGTGCCTTAGTCATTCATCTGTCCTTTCGTTCGGTACAGGTTCGCCTAGGCTTGATTAGCTAGGGTTCGACGCGTCCGTGTAGATCTCGTACAGCCAGTTACCGGCAGAGCGCTCGCCCCACGCGTACTCGTCGTACAGGATCAGCTCGTTCGCGCCACCACCGTAACGGCCAAGTCGGTCGGTCTCGGTCCACGGCGACTTACCGTCGACGAGGATCAGGGCCTCCCGCACGAACACACCACCCTTGGCGTCGTCAGACGCGTCGATGGTGATGTTGCCGTCGGTGTAAACCTCGGTGTCAAACAGCGTGCCCTTAAAGCCGCGGCGGAACACCTCTTCCGTGAGCCCGGCCGGGATGGCGTACGTGCCGACACCCTGAATGAGCTCGTCCTGGATGTCCTTCAGCTGGAACGGGTGCAGTACGGTGTACAGCGGGCCCTTGCCAGCCTCAGTCGGGTTGCCACGAATACGCGCGGCCGCGGCCGAGACCAGACCAGAGGTCATGGTCGTACCGGCACCACCGAGCGAAGTCGTCGCGCCGTCGAGAGCGGTGAGACCGTCCTCGTCCTTCTTGCGCTGGATCGCCTCCTGCGCGAGCTTACCAATCTTGGCAGCCACGTTCGAGGAGATGCGGCGCATCGTCCGGTCGGTGATGATCGTCTGAACACCCACCATGACCGGGGTAATCGTCAGCAGGGTGTCCGTGATGGACTGCGGGTTGTTCAGGTTCGTGGTCTCGGTGATCCCCTGCGCAACCAGCTGCGACAGGCTGATCTCGTGCCAGTCCGGACCCTGGTTGTTACCCAGGATTACGTGATCTGACAGACGAACCATCACGCCGTCGTACTCCCTGATCGTCCTCGCACTCTGGAGAACGTAAGGAATGCTGTCCTGCAGGTCGTTCATGTGAAGCGGACCGTTAGGCATTGTTGTCCCTCTCAGCTAGCGCCGAGGTCGCGGCCTAGAGTCGATCTAGGTACGCGATCCGTTCGGCAAGACTTCCGTTGAGAAGAGGATCCTTCTTGGCAGCCGGGGTCTTGTTGGAGGGCACACGCGCTCCAACGCCACGCCGACTCTCGCGTCGGTCCCCAGAGCGGTCAGCGTTCATCGCGTCGTTGATGGCCTTGAGTGCGGCTCGCCGAACCGGCCGTTCGTCACGCCCCTCCTTGAACATCTGGGCCCACTCCTTCCAGGGGAAGAGAGTCTCGTCGTTGGGGTCGAGACCCGCGGCGACGATCTGGTCCTCGATGGTCTCTGCGAGGTCGTTTGCCCTCGCCTGGAGGTCCTCAAGTTCCTCACGCTCACGCTGAACTTCGGGGGTGATGCCGAGCTCGGACTTGAGCTCCTCCATCATCCTCGCCCGCTCCTCCGCTGCCATGATCTCGCGGCGCGCCTCCAGCACTCGGGCCTTGAGCTTCGGGTCGATCGCGCTTTCGTCGATCCCCTCCACAATATGCCCGATGAGCTCGGCTACCACGAGGTTCTGCTCGCGGAGCTTGGCCTCGACATCCGCGCTTGGGTCTCGGCCGACCTGACGGGCAAGGGACTGCGCGCGACCCACGACCGACTTGAGGTCCTGGATCATAGTCCGCATGGCCGTCATGTCTGCGTCGTACTTGGCGCGACTGACAGGGCCTGTGTCATCCTCCTCGTCCTCGTTTGCCTCGCCGCCCTCGTCGTTGGCCGCCGCGTCTGGGGCTTCGTCCTCCGGCTCCGTCGAGCCTTCGTCCTCCGCGCCTGCGTTGGGCAAGTTGAGTTCGTCGTCGGGGAAATCTCGGAACATGGCCATGACCACTACATACCACCTTCAGAAAGCTCAGGGGCAAGCGCGCCTGAGGTGACTAGAGATGGCATAAGCATATAGGATGCGAACATGTGTTGCAACTTTGGTCGGAATACAGTAATATCCACCAGAGAATGGAGGTGCCTATGAGTTGGACACCTGAACAGAGACGCGAGTATAACCGTGCGTACTACCAAGCTAATAGGGAAAAGCTTCTTGCTGCCAACAAAGCGTGGCGAGAACAGAATCCAGAGAAGGTCAGTCTTTCTGGGCAAGAGAAAAAGATCGACGCTTTACGCGCACTGCGCGCGCTCAAGGAGATGACGCCATGTTCGGATTGCGGGCGACATTATGCACATTACGTCATGGACTTCGACCACCGACCCGAAACCGAGAAGAAGTTCTTGGTGTCTCAATTTCGCGCCCACAACCTCGCAGCGCTCATTGAAGAGGTTGACAAGTGCGATATTGTGTGCGCGAATTGCCACCGCATCAGAACCTTTAACAGACCTACTGCGCCTCGTCCGGGTCGTCCGCGGTTATCCGGCGGGTGATATAGCCGTTTTCCAGCAGAGCACGGTCCAGCCGTGGGTTCTTGGCCCGCATCTGCTTGTGCTCGGCCGAGGACAGCCGCTCGATCTGGCTGAGCAACACCTTGCCGCGGGCCGCGGTCTTGGCGTCGCCCTGGTTCTCCAGGTGCAGCACGCGGGCAGCGAGCTCCCCGGCGGAGTAGATGCCCTCGAATCCGGGGGTGTCGGCCACGCGGCCCTCGACGCGCTTGAACGCCCGGTCCTTCGCGTCCCAGTAACCGGACTCGGTGACCAGCTTCTTGTTGTCGAAGAACCACTGGAGCTCGGGCGGCGGCTCGAAGCTGGTGCGCTCGGCGAGGATCTCTCGGGCGCGGTCCACCGGCCCGTAGACCTCGTTCGAGATCTCGCGCTCCAGGGTCGACTCCAGCTGGTCTAGGACGTCGAAGTCCAGCGGCGAGTTGGGGTCGTCTGGGTTGATGCGCGCCTGCTTGATGTTGCCGTAGTACGTGTTGAGTAGGTTGTTCACGTCCGAGTCGTTCTCGTACTCGATGTCCCGGCCGTAGTCACGCCGCAGCTGCTCCATCTTGGTGGCGCGGTCCGACAGCGCGTCCCCGATCTGGTCGCGCACGGTCTTGCGGTCGGCATACTTGCCCTCGGCGTATCGCTGGGCGATGGCTGCGAGCGTGTCCTGCGCGGTCGTGTTGATGTAGTCCCGCTCGTCGAAGTAGGCCCGCTCCTCCTTGCTGGCGAAGTTCCGGACTGCCTGCTCCAGCTCTGGGTGCGCCTTGTTGAACTCGCGCTTCTCGACCGGGGTGAGCTCCTTGTACTCGCGGCCTTGGTACTCCTCCTGCGCCATCTCGTCGCGGCGCTGGCTGGGAGTGATGGGCGACGTGCGCGCGCCAAGGATCGACCCGGCGACCGGACCCACGTCAACGGTGCGCAGCGGGTCCTGCCAGGCTTCGAGCACTTCCTGGATGGCGAAGGGCAGGGCCGACTTACCGATGAACCCGGCCAGGTCCTGTGGCTGGTCGATGTAGTCGAACGGCAGGACGTTGAGCTCCTCGTCAGTAGCCAGTTCAAACGACGCGAGACCCATGCGCGCAGCCGGGGCAAGGCGGTCGGTGACCAGCTTGGCCATCGGGATCAGCGGGTTGGCCGCGGCGTCCTCGATGCTGCCGTCGGCTGCGAAGTTGATGCCGCCCGCAATGGCGTTGGCGACCATCTGGGTCGACGCGCGGACCGTGCCGCCCACGCCGTACCAGCCGTCGCCAACCTGGACCGACAGGAACTCCTTGCCCTTGAGCGGGTTCACGGTGTTCCGCATCCGCTCGGCGATCTGCTCGTCGGTCTCGCCGTTGGTGTAGCCCACCGCCATGTTGGCGAGCGAGAACAGGCCCATCGCCGCGGCGTTGAGCTTGAGGATGGTGTGCGCGGCCTGTGCCCCGACCGGCGTCCACGGCTTCATCGCCGCGCCAGCGAGGGCGAGGGTGGAACGCAGCAGCTTGGGCGAGAACAGGGTCAGGGACTCGGCGGCCCGCTGGGCCTGCCCGACGCCGAGCGCGGCCGTGTCCATAGCGCCCGTGGCGTTGCGGACGTACTTGCCGATCTCTTCGGGCGACATGCCGGTCTCTTCCAGCGCCTTCCAGAACTCGGTGCGCGCAGCCAGCAGCGCCCCGTTGTACGTGCGCTCGAACGGAGCGAGGACCCGGCCGATGGTCCGCTGAAGCATCGGGCTGCCCTGTAGCGAGGTGAAGAACTCCACGTCGCCGAGGGGCACGCGGCCCTGGGTGACCATCTTCTGGATCGTGGCCTGGTTCTTGGCGATGTAGCGGTTGATCGCGCCCGGCGTCAGCAGGGCCTGCAGCGAGGCGTACGACGCCCGGCCCCACGCAACGGGGTTCTCGGCTAGCAGCGGAAGCAGCTGGATCATCGGGGCCGACCAGTCAGCGGTGGCCGACGTGGTGCGGAGGCCGTCACCGACTTGGCCCACCGAGCGAACGATGGGGTTCCCCTCCTGCCGCTTCAGCATTCCGGTGATCGGGTCGAGCCATTCGGCCAGCCGGTCGTAGTTCTCGCTAGCTACAAACTTGCCCTGCCACGTACGGACGGGGATGTCCTCGTTGCCAGGGAGGCCGAACAGCTTGGCTGGGACCGTGGTCCGGTTGCTGGACTCGTACGACTTGAAGTCGTTGGCCATGTCTGCGCGTGCGGCCATGCGGGCCTTCCGAGCGGAGTCGTACCCGGTCTTGGCGCGCTGCACGTCCATCCGCGCGGCGTCCAGCTGATTGCGCAGCGTGCGGGCCCGCGGCCCGTCGGCGTCGGTGCGGCTGATCTCCCACAGGCGGGCGTCGAGGCGCTTCACGCGATCCCGCGCCTTGTTCAGGTTGCGCTCGGCCTTCTTGGCCCCGCGTTCGGCGAGGGCCTTCTTAGCAGCGCGCGAGGCCCCGCGGGCAGTCTTGACGTACGCCTTGCTGGTAGGCACGGCGAACTCGCCGATGGCGTCGTCCAGCTGCTGGCGCGCAACGGCCTGGTACACCGACTGGAGGTGCGCGAACAGGGTCGGCTCCGGGTCGGCGTACTTCACGCCTTTGGCCGCAGCCTCGGTCGCGTCCTCGTAGAACCGCTGCAGCTGTGGGTTGCTCGGCTTCTCGTACACGCCCGGCTTGGCATTGCGGGCCTGGCGCGGGAAGTACAGCTTGCCGTCGGTTTCGCGCACGGCCCAGTCCACGCCGTTGTCCTGCGCAAACTGCGCGGCCTCGTCCAGCATCTCGTGGATGCTGTTGAACGCGCGGGTCTGCTCGGGCGTGAACCCGTACTTGGTCGGCGCGTCCTTGGTCGAGAGCACGTCCTGCCAGTGCACGTTCTTGGCCTTGGGCAGGTTCTCGATGATCCCGTCCTTGCCGATCTTGAAGTCGCGCAGCCCGTTTGGCAGCGTCTTGGCGAGGACCACCCGCGCGGCGTCCTTGGCAATAGCCGACTGGCGCGCGAAGGCGTGCAGCACATGGCCCGCCTGCGTGGTCTCGGCGCGCACTGGGTCGATGCCCAGCCTGCCCCAGAAAGCGCGGGTAACCGGGTTGTTGGCGTGGTCAGGGAACGCGTCCATGATGTCGTCGAGGCTGTTGAGAGGAGCCATGTGCTTGTAGCCCGCCGAGGCCGCCTGCGCCTGCACCATGTCGGCGGCTTGGGCAGCGCCGGTCCGCGCCGACGCCCCGCGCAGCTGGCGGTTGATCCCGGCGGTGGACGTCCCGCCAACGAGCGCGGCCGTGGTGAGCGGCGCAGCGATCTGCATCCACTTCGGCGCGTCCTCGGGGATACGCTCGGACACCTCCTGCGCGGCCTGTGCGGAGATAGCGCCGACAGCAGTCTCGGCTCCGACGCGGAAGGCCAGTCGGCCCAACGGCGACGAGGCGAGGCGTGCTGGTACGGCAACCGGCGCGACGATGGCCGACGCGGCCGTGATCGGGTTGGCCACCTGGTCGATGGCGAAGTCCACGAACTTGTTGGCGCGCTCCCCGATGAGGGGGATGTCCTTCTTGTCCAGATCGAGGCCGAACACCTGACGCAGGTACTCCTTGCCCGAGAAGGCGGCCGACAAGGTGCGCTTGCCACGCTCCTTGAGGGACTCGCCGCCGAAGCTCACGTCCCCCAGCTTGGCCAGGGCAGACTTGGCCTCCGCGGGCTTGGTCTGTGGCGCGGCCTCGGCCACGTTTAGGCGCGACGTCGTGGGCTTGACACCGAACTTCTTGTTGACATCTGCCATTAGGACATCACATTCAATCTACCCCGCGGGCGCTGCCTCGGCCGCCCGGCAAAGAATCGCTGGCTGGCAAAGAGGAAGTCGCCCAAGGACTTGTTCTCGGACGCGAGCCGCGTACCCAGCGCGGCCTGCTCGTCGGGGGTCAGGTCCATGTACTGCGTCGGCGAGAACAACTTGAAGCTGGACCCGCGGGTGACGTCGAGTCCCGGAGCCTGCTGCCCCGCGGCCACGGCAGCCGGGCCCGGAGGCGTGGTCAGGCGCGCGTTGTCCAGCAGCTGCTGCTGCGTGACCGGGGACGTGTCGATCTGGTCGAAGAGACCCATCATGCCGAGGTCGTCCGGGGACAGGCCTTCGAGGGTGCCGCCCGCATGACGCGGCACGGACTGCTCCGACTTAGGCTCAGACATGCGGAACCGTACCTGACGCTTGGACTTGGTGCCGTCGCTCTGGTCGCTAACCGAGATCTCATTGATCCGCGACATGTCGAGCTTGGGACGGGGCCCGTTCGGGTCGTCCACAACCTGCTTGGTCTGTTCGTGACTCAGCACGTCAAAGCTGCCGTCGCCGTGGTTGACCATCAGCTCCGGCTTCGCGTTGGGGTTGCCAGGGTCGTCGCCCAGGATGTTCAGCCGCGAGGTGGCCCCGCCCATCTTGCCGAGCGTGCCCTTGTTCCGGGGCTCAGCCCGCAGCGTGCCGCCCTCATCGACGAAGAAGTTGAAGTCCTGGCCCGACGCGTCCGGCTGGAACAGGTTGTTCGCGTTGTCGGCGATGGCCTGGTAGTTAGCCGGGTCCTCGGGCATCCCCTCGGCCGGGTTGTAGTTCTGCTGCGCAGGCGTGCCGCCCGCGATCGACGCGGTGCCGGTGAACTGCGACGGCGAGGTCTGCGACCCAGGGCCGGTCACGGGGAGACGAGGCTGCGGCGCAGTGACCGGCAGGCGCATACCGGGCACGGCGGCCCCAGGCACCTGCATTCGGCCCGCGCCCAGCTGCTGACCCGTGAAGTCGCGGATCCGCTGAAACTCGCCGCGGAGCTTGTTGATCAGGTCGGCCTGCGTGATCTCCGGGAACGGCGACTGTCCACCTCGCTGCGTGAACGCGCGCGCAAGGAAGTCCGCCGGGTTGCGGAGGATCTCGGCGATGTACTGCTGCTGGTTGAGGTTCAGGTTGCCCAGCTGCACGCCGAGGTTCCCCAGCTGCTGGCGCTCCTGCTGGCCGTAGCCCAGGTCGAACTGCCTCTGATTCTCGCCGAAGGTCGTGTCGAACTGGCGCTGGTTCTCCCCGAACGTGGCGTCGAACTGGCGCTTGTCCTCGTTGAACCCGCGGTCCGACTCCAGCACGTCACGCGCGAATCGGTCAGCGGCGAGCGCGGAGGAAGCGGAGCCCCCACCGCCACCTCCGCCACCGCCTCCGCCACCACCCCCAACGCCGTCGAGGGCGTCAGCGTCGTAGTAGTACCCGCCCGGCCCGCGCGCAAAGGTCGCATAGACCTTGCCCGACGAGTTGACCGCACGGATCACGTTGTCCCCATACTGCCCGATGAGGCGCGTGCCCGTCTGACCGCTAGAGCCGCCGAAGCTCGCGTCGAGCTCGTCGAAGCTGTAGCCCGTGCCGAGCCCGCCGATGTCCTCGAACAACGACTGGTCCTCGGGCGCTCGCGGCCCGAAGGTGATGCCGGACGTGTCGGGGCCAACCTCGCCTGCATCGAGGCCGTAGCTGCCAGCGCTGATGAGTGCCTCTACGGAAGGGGTGATCCCGCTCGCCTTGGCTTCGTCATAACTACGGAGCAGATAATCATATAGGTTGGGATACTGAGCCCTAGAGTAACCCATCGCCTCCAGGGCTTCGAGTGCCATCCGTTCCTTGTCGCCCACTTACGCCCCCTGTTCCGGCGCAGGCTGGCCCGGCTGCGGAGGCGGGGCCATAGCCTGTTCGATGATTGGAATGAGTAGCCGCGAAAGGCGCTCATTGAGGGCGCGTGACGCTTCCGGATCTCCGTCAACGGACATCAGCATATCAAGGAACTTCTCGCGGTTCAAGTGCTCCAGCGTCAGTTCCTCACTCTTGACTGCCCACGACATCCGCATGTCATCGACGACCTGCATCATGAGCATCTCCGACATCTTGATCGCCTCATACATCATGGACGACCAGATGCCGGTGGGGATCTTCTGGTCCTTACTGGGCATCGCGGGGCCCTCGGATCATGCTCGGACCCTGTAGGATGTCGCGCGCTGCGCCCGCCCCGCCGGGGCTAGCCTGCGGGACCGTGGACCCGAGGACTCCGAGGGGCTCCGAGGGCGCGGCACCCGGTTGCGCAGCAGGTTCAGCGCCGGGGCCACCCGGTCCGCCGGGGCCGCCGCCGCCAGCAACCATCTGCTGGATGAACTCGGCGAACTCGCCGAAGCTCTGCGCGCCCACCATCGTGCGAACCATAGCCATCTCCTTGCTCAGGTAGACGTCCTCGCTCGCCCGGCGGATGAGCTCACGCCGCGGCTCGTCGGTGATCTCGCCCTTCTCCATCGCGGTCCACGCGGAAAGGAAGGGGATGACCCGGTACATCTCGGCCCAGAACCGGGCCTTGACCATGTTGACCGCTTCCTGGTCCGTGGTGCGGAGTTCGGTCGAGACCTGGTAGTAGCCGCGGATATCCGACGGCTTGACGGTGCAGGCAGACGGCATGTCCGCCGACCCCATCGCCGCCCAGACAGTGACCGGGGCCTCGATGATATCCTCGATGTCCATGAGGATCCATGTGGACAGGCGCGTGACCAGGCGTTCGAGCGCGGCGACAGGCGACGCGAGCTTGGCGCTGGCGTTGCGGATCTGCTGGTCGGCCTCGGTCGCGGTCTCCACACCACTCAGCGGCTGGCCACCGAGGGTCTCCATCTTGAGCACCGAGTTGGCAATGCGGTTGGTCTCCTGCACCAGCTGGAGCACACCCATCGGGATCTCAGGTAGCTTGACGGCCTCGAACTCCTCTGCGCCCGGCTCGCCCTTGTTACCCTGGAGGTCCAGGATCTCACCCGGCCCGACGTTCCAGACCTTGCTAGAGTCGCGGTTGCGAGCGACGTAGAGTCCGAACGCGGTGAGCTCGGTAACGGCCTCCCACGCGGTGAACTGCTTGGCCTGCGCCTCGAACGTGGGGCGCATCTTCTTGGTGAGCCCGACGAAGATGTCCTCCGGCTTGGCCGTGGAGCGCACGACCCCGAAGCCAGAGTCTTCGATGGCGATCGGGATGTACGGATACGGGTTCTCTTCCTCGCTCACGACCTCGGACTCGATGAACTGCACGAAGGCGCCGGGCTCGACGACCTCGCCGTTCTCGTCGCAGATGTCCGAGGACCAGAACTCGATGTACTCGACCTCCTCAAGGTCGGGCATGTCGCGCCACGTCTCGGTGATGCGGACAGTCGCGCCCTGGTAGCCCATGCCGTCCGTAGGGTCGCCCGCCTTGGGGAACAGGCGGCGCGCCTCTTCGGCCGTGATCTTGAGCTTGATGTACGCCCACAGCGGGTTGCGGTGGTCGCCGATCGGCCCGAACACGAGCGTCTTGTTGTCGAGGATCTCGAACGACCAGATGGGCTTGTCCATGCCGAGGCGCGCGATGTTGCGGCGGTACCGCTCGCGCTCCGACTTGGTGGCTCCCTTGGCGGGCTTCTTGGGGATGTGTGCCCAGTTGATCGTCTTCTTGACCGCGACCATGCCTTCGTTGAGCAGGGTCTTGCGGGCGTCGTGGATCAGCGGCTGGCCAGCCCAGACCGCGGCCAGGAAGTTGCGTTTGTTCTCGGCGATCTCCTGCTCTCGCAGGGACTGCTCGGCGTCGCCCGGGCGGACAGCCACGCGGACCCGCGGCGTGAACAGGATGTGGTCGACGGCCTCGTCGATCGCCTGCGCCGCCATCGGCGGGATATACGGGTTGAGCTTTGCGCGCCAGCGGTCGGGCACGATGCGCTCAGCGAAGTCGAGGTCGTAATACTTGCGCGACTCCTCCACGTCAGCGTGGAAGTTGCTGAACATGGTCTCAGCCTGCGCGTGCTTCGCGAGGATGGCGGCTTGTCGGTCGGTCAGGTTCGGGACTTCGCTCATTCTCTGATGATCCTGCCTCTACCTCGCCGGTCCGGTGAGTCTAGCCAGTTGTAGCCAGTCGATTCGCCGCCCGACCGCCAGTGGAACCCGAGGTTCAAGAGCATAAGGGCAGTAATCGTATCATCATGATACCCTGCGGCCGCTTCGGCTGTCAACTTGCCGGACGGCGTGGCGTGGTAGACGAACGCCTTGAGCTCCCGGATCAGCGACGGCCAGGCCGGGAACATGATGCGGCGGTGCTCCATGTCCTGGTTTAGGAGCGAGATGTGCTCCATCTTGTTGGCGGACGTGATCTTGTGGCCGATGACCCGGCCGGTGCCAAGGCGCTGCCGGAGCTCGTCCACCATCGCGGCCCCGGAGCCCGAGGCGTCGGCGATGATCGTGGCCCGGTTCCAGTGGTTCGCGATCTCCTCGATGCGGTCGTAGGTCTCCGAGGTGACCGTGTTGTTCCAGCGGTAGATCGCCCGCGCGATGCGGGTGTTGACCTCGCCGACGATGAGCACGGTGAAGTCCTCGAACATGGCGAGGTCGAGGCCGATGGCGTAGCGCGCGAACGGGGTGGGCTCGGGCTCCTTGTCCACCTCGCCGAAGATCGCCTTCTCGTACCCGGTGAACACCTGGCCCTCTTCGTCGACCCACTGGCCCAGCATGAGCATCTTGAACTCCCGGTCGGATAGGGTGAGGCGTTCTTGCTTGATGCGCTCGGGCGTCCAGAACTCGGACTCCGAGCACTCGACCGTGGCCGAGAAGAAGTCCTCGAACAGCGGGTCCTGACCACGAATGAAGTTGGCCTTGAACCACGTCTGGTCGGGCGTGATGTCCGGGGTGCCGAACGACCACATGCGGGCGCGTCGGATGCCGAGGGTTGGCGAGAACTTACCCATCACGATGTCGGCGATGTCCTGTGACTCGTCCGTGATGGCGTCCGAGAAGGTGAACCCGACCACGGACTTGGGGTCCTCGGCCGAGAGCCACTTGAGCTTCGCCCCGGTTGACGGGATCCAGAGGCGGCCCTCGCTGAGGTTGGTTTGTACGAAGTCGCGCCCGTAGGCTGGGAGCACGAACTCCATGTACTTCTCGACGGAGAGGCGCGCCTTCTGGTAGGTCGGCCCGAGGACCGCGACGTGCGGCGGCCCGTTCTCGTCGGGCGGCTTGGACAGGAGCTCGTCGATGAGCGCCGCGGCCGCGTAGGTCTTGCCCACCTGGCGGGCGGTGGTCAGGGTGATGATAGGCTCGGTACGCATGTGCAGCTTCAGGGTCTGCCACTCTTGCGGTCGATACCCGATCGCCGCCCACCGCTTCAGAGGGAGTTTGGTTCGAATGCCCATTAGGCCAGCTCCTCAACGTCGATGTCGATCACGTCGCGGCGAGCCTGGACTTCCTCCGGAGACAGTGGCTTACGGAACAGGTCGGCCAGCTGTGAGGCGTCGAGCTCGACCAGTTCAGACAGATCGATCTGCAGGGACTTCATGTTGATGTCGATCTCCGAGCGGCGCACCGGGCCACCGATCATCAGCTCGATTAGGATCTTCTGCGAGCGCGGGTCACCAGGAGCCTTGAGCTCGGCCGTGAATCGGTGCCCGCATTCAGGGCAGTCAACCTTCGTGTGCTTCGTGGTGCCTACGGCAGAGTCGCGCGTGGCCTGCAGCACCTCTTCCATGCCGCCCGCGTCCTCGGGAGAGAGGATCCGCTGGGCTAGGGCGAGGTACTCGGCGGTGTTCTTGATCGCGCCCTTGCGGCCGTTCTCAGCACCCTTGTGATTGATCCCCGCGCCGCCGCCTGGGGCGAGCGCACCGGCACGCCGACCTTGGGCGTTGCCCGAGGCCCAGCGCAGCACTGGCTTCTGTGGGTTCTTGCCGGGAGATACGTCAACGTCCCCGTTAGCGATCCAGGAGATCTGCTCGGGGCCTAGGAGTGGGTAGTCGTTGACGAGGGTCTCGACGGTGAGGGCTTCCGTCTCGCTCATGGGTTACTTGACCTTCATGCGGCCGTAGGTGCCCTTGTTGCGCTTGGCTAGGGAACCCATCTTCTTGCCCTTGGCGGACTGCTGGTTGATGTAGACACCGAGCTTCTTGACGAGCTCGCCCGCGGCATCGACCCCGGACTTCGCGGCTGAGTCGATGGTCTTGTCGGCCTTACCGGCCACCATCTCAACGAAGCGGCGGCCAGCCGACTTCTTCTTCGGACGTTGGGCCTGTTGCCGTCGGTTTGGGTCGTCGAGCGCCCCGTACTTCTTAGTAAGTAGTTTTGCGAAGTTTGGGTCTGCCACAGTTGGCCCCTTTCGAACACGTGTTTCAATCACAGTACGCGGATTGTACACGGGTTGTCAAGAGGCCCGGTGGGAGCGCGCTGGTTAGTAGACGGTGCGCCCCACCACCTACGAAGCCTGAGCGAAGGCCAGCCCCGCTCCCCCACACCACGCCCCGCCCACCACAGCCAGGCCCTCGCGGGCGAGCCCACGGCGAGTGGAGAAGCAGTGTAGCAACCTGAGACCCGCCAGTCAAGCGGGCTAGGATCGCACCCGCTTTATAACCGCAGCAAGGAAGGTTGGTCCAAATGCTAAAGCGCTTACACCTGATTTGCCCCACACGTAGTCTGCCATGAGGAGGTCCCCTGAGGTTTCCCCAGCCACACAGGACCGCGACCCCCACCGGTCCACCTATGATTCGCATACACGCGCTAGGTTCACAACGTATGACCCCAGTATGAAACATCGAGGGTAGGGGGTGGCACCGGCTTATGGGTTTGTAGCGTTGTTGTGCTGCTACGTGCGAGGGGCGGGCGGGTGGACGTGGGTGTCCAGAGGGGTGTCCTGTCCCTGTCCCTGTCCCGATGCGGGATTGAATCTGTGGACAGGTGCATCATATGATGTTCCTAGGGTAATCTGTCATGTTGGGTATACAGGGCGGGAGGATAGAGGGGCGAAACTGTGAAGTGGAAGGGCGGCAGTCATTGGTGACTGTGCTCCAGTAGTCGCGGACAGGCGGGTTTACGATGCGAGTAGGGTACGCGATGGACAAGAACGCTCGGATTGCGCGGATTGCCAAGAGCGCGCCGGACGCGCGTCTATGCGGATGCGGGCATCGGTTCAACCAGCATGACGCGCGCATGGCCGAGTGCAACGAATGCGCGTGCTCCGGTGTGGTGAAGGGTAACTAGGCGCTAACGATGGAAGCACAAGCGTTGTGTAGCGCGTGTGGACTCCGCCCCGATGCGGGCGCGGTGTGGCACGGCAAGGTGTTTGGGCGGCCAGTGACGTACACGGGCTTGTGCCGGACGTGTGGCACGCTCGGGCCTGATCGGTCCGCGAGCTTGCCGGACGTTGTGGACGTGGCCGAGTGCGGATGTTCGCGCATGGGGCGATGCCCTCTCCACGCGGCACAAGACGCGCTAGGCGTCGAGGACGTGCGCGGCTGGCAGTCGGTGGGCAACGATTGGACGTTCGAGCGCGAGATTGCGCGGGCGGATGCTGCGGCTGGTACCGAGCGCGTGTTGGTGGTGGCCGCGCACGTGGCCGCTCAGGTTGAGGGACACGCCGACGTGCGCTCGGTGGTGTGGCTCCCGGATGGACGCGCTGAGGTGACATTCATCGACCATGAGGCGAGCGTCATCGCCCCGGCTAAGCTGGTGCCGATGGGCTTGCTCGCCACCGATGAGGCGATGCGTGACGTGTTGGTGAACCGGGAGACGTGGACGCGCTGGCAATGGCGTGGAGACGCGCACAAGGCCCGTACGGCGCGGACTGTCTGCCGGACGTGCCGAGCCACGTACAGCGCGCAGCGGACCACGCCGCACACGTGTGGCGAGCGCCTAGACTCCCGAGGGCGGGCGCTGGTCAGTGACACGCGCAAGGTTGGGCTTGCGGCGCTCGGGCGCGCACGGTTCGCCCTCATGCGCGGCAAGGCGATTGCGGACGCTGACAGGGCGGCAATCGAGGCGGCCGGGTTGGAGGTGCCCGCGTAGACGTACAGGCCCGGCAAGCCCGCGAAAGGCCCGCCCGCCCCGGCGGGCTTTTCGTTGCCCTCGAAACCGAGCGGAAACGGGCTTGAGAGGCCCAAGAGCGCGCGCAGCGGCGCGGGGCTGAGGGTTCGACCGGGGCGGGCCTCGCGCGGCGCTGGCGGGCCTCTCAGCGCGTTCCCTCAATGGATTGCAAGAAAAGCGCAAAAACGAACGCATGTTCTATGGAGGTTTGGTGAGATTCGGCGGGCGGGCGCGGCCGTTTCACGGAAGGGCTCGCCTACGGTGGGCGGGCCGAGGACGCACGGCGCACGCGCCGGGAATGGACAGGTGTCAACCTATGCTTTCGTTTGTGCTTGACCGCAAGACGGGCGAGTTCACCCTGAAGGGGCGGCTCAACCCGGACGCGTTCCGGCCGTCCACGTCGGGCAAGACGACGCTCTTGCTCGAAGGTGCTGACACGCAAGTCATCGGCGACGGTGGCGTGCGGGGCTCGGTCAACCTGTACGTGAAGGACCCGAGCGCGCTCGGCATCGGCGGCTAGCCGGTGTCGGATGGGCGGGCGGTAACGGTGGCCTCACCCACCGAAGCCCCCGCCCTTTCCGCGTGTCCGGGCCATGATCTACCGTCCTCGGACACCGGCCTAGCGTGTCACTACCGTGGTGGGCTACCGCCATAGTGGTGCACTACCGTGGGTCACTACAGTGGAGGGTAGGAGGGCCATGAACCTAACACACGTCGAGGGCATCGACCACCCAGACGACCCCACGTTCGAGCACAGGATCTACGGGCCGATGGCCATCGTGCCTGTGTCGATGAACGGCAGGCCGGTAATTCTAGAGCGGGCGAACGCTCACGTGCCAGTGCTGGAGTCCGAACTGACGCGAGCAAAGGCCTGGGCTGCCATGTCGTACGGCAAGATGACGAAGGGTCCAGACGGCTGTGAATACACCGAGGGTGTCACCTGCTTCTGGGGCGTAGCTGACTACGCGCAGGAGTTCACTGCCGCACTCGGGCCGCCACAGCCGACAGAGGAGGACTACGGTGTCAGCAGCGAAGGCTAACGCCGGAGGGTCGCTCTTGACTCGCTGCCGTGGGTGCAAGAAGCCGATGGAATCACTCGGGTTCGGTGAGGCATGGCACGAGTCGTGCTACCAGCAACATCGAGCCGACAAGCCCAAGTGCGATGCACATGCGGCGTGCCAGCGTGCGAACCAGGCAGTCAAGGACCGAGCACGGGAGAAGGAGTAGATAGTGCTCAGGCAGCACTGCACCCTCAATCACTAGAGTCCACCGGGCAGCAGTAGCGCTAAGCCTACCCCGCTACTGCTTCCCTGTGGGGACTAGTTGGTTCCGCAAAGCGTGTACACGTAAGGAGTTTCATCATGGGTATCAACGGTACTGCCTCGGTCGATTCCGTGACCACGATCAAGGGCGTCAGCGTCAACCTCACCGACGCCGGTGAGATTCGTCGCCTCGGCCGCATTCTGCTCGCGTTCCTCAACGATGACGTGGCGTCGGCACGCGGTCCCAAGACCGACGCCTTCGCTCGTGACCTCGTGGCTGCGCTGGGCTTCAACGCCGCGAACACCGCGAAGTAGTCCCCGCGGCGCACAGCCGCAGTACCGATAGCCCCGGTGCGTACAGGATAGTCCCCCCTGTACCGCCGGGGCGTTTCGGCGTGTCAGGAAGGTGTGAGTTCTAGCGGAGAGCAACATGTATGTAACGGAGTTCGATCCCCGCAAAGGGGTCAACAGCTACGTCCCTCTGCCCGAGGGTAAGCTGGGTACCACGCCTCTCTACCTCGTGTGGTGCGAGAACTGTGGCACCCCGCAGTGCGTGTGCTACACGCGCCCCACGCAGTTGGCTACCCTCAATGGGCAGTTCGACGGTGGTCGCATTATCTACGGGAAGCTCGCTTCCACCGCATGGGAGATCAATCGTCCCGGTGACCCGGTGTCACTGATCGAGTGGGCCTACCTGTTCTACGGTGTGCTCGCTGCTGACATGCGCACCCAGGGTCGCTACCGCCGTGGGATCACACAGCCGTTACTCAAGGACATGGCAGACACTCTCGCTCGCGCGGTGGTGATGTCGTGCCTTGGCGAGGCTAGGTACCACGCCAACTGCGTGTTGCACAACCTGTTCGAGATGGTCAGCATCAACCTGCCTGACAAGTCTCCTGACGAGGTGCATGACCTGTTGATGGAGACGAACCTTGGGTCGTGGATGCGGGACATTGGCCTGCCCACGTACACGGCAACACACGACTCGGTGATCGCTCGTGATACTGCGGTGCGTGCACTCAAGCCGCCTGCCACCTTCGAGAAGGTGAAACACTACGCCCGACTGGCCAAGACCATCCACTACTACCACACCAAGGGGTACGGCTCCGAGAGTGGTGTGGGTGGTGCGCTCTGGTACCAAGGTGCCAAGACGGCGTGGGCCTACCTCACTGGACAGGTCGACGCTGCGCTGTTTATCGACCAAGTGTTCGACATGATGCACAACGGTGGCAACTTGGTCAATAAGATCATCGACTGCACAGACGGCGAAGAGCTGTTCATGTTCCTGGAGTGGCGCAAGGAAGCCACGCTTGAGGAGATGCTGGCCCGGTGTCCTGACACGGTGAAGGACCTGTACGACATCCCGTACCGCAAGGATGATCCGTCTACGTGGATGCCGCGTGAGATCATGTTGCGGAACTGGCTCAACATGACGGCAGACTGGATGCCCGACCGCCAGAGCATGTTGATCATGAGTAGGTACAACACGTTGTACGAGTACTTCACCGAGGATCACGGGCCCGGCGGTACGCACCCTTACGTCACGCGTGCCCAAGCTGGCGAAATCTTGCGCTGGTGGGAGACTGCCAAGGCACGCAAGATTCCTGCGGTAAAGAGCCTACCACTGAAGAAGATGTCCGTCATCAGTGACCAGTACGACGGTGCGGTCAAGACTACCGTGCCAGGCGCACATCTGAACGCGCAGTGGTGGAGCTCGGCAGCACACGTATGGCCTGCGAATTGGGAGTATCGACGCCCCAATGTGGCAGCACAGATGTACTGCACCGAGATCCCGGCCCGGTTTGCGTGGTCATTCAATCCGTACGCCAGGGGCGGCATGTGGAGCCTGCCTAACTACGAGGACGTCAACACCAAGAAGAACAGCTTGCGGCGGACGATCACTGAGCAGGTACAGGGTAGTGGCAGGTGGAAGTACCTGCCAGTGTACCCGAGTCTTGCCACTCCTGAGATGCTTGAGCAGTGGCGAGATGACTTTGCCATTCTGGGCGTCAAGGTGGTACCTAAGGTGCAGTGCGCCATGTGTACGGATGCCTACAACGAGGAACACGGCGTTGTCGAGGTATACACTGCTGAGGTACACCGACGCATGACACCGCTTGAGGCAATCTGGCGTGATGCAGTTCGCGAGGCACGCAAGGCAGGTGAGATCACCGCGACGGAATACGCCAAGCTGAAGATGCCTCTTGCCGACCTGTACCAGATGGCACTGGAGGGCACCAACCTTCCTGCTCAACTGTGTTTCGCAGGAACGAATTTCTGCACCTGCCGATTGCACATCAAGACGTGCTGTCGCGAGTACTACTACAGCGGTTGGCACGCTCTGACGTGTCCACCCACTGAAAGTGACCGACTGTGTCAAGAACTGCTGTTGTTCCACGACAAGCACCACAGGTTTACCCCCACTAAGACGTGGAGCTCTGCGGCCCTAGCCGCCAAGCGCGAGGAGAAGGGCTACGAGGACGAGGACGAGGACGACGAGGAGTGTGACCTCGGTTACGGCGGCTGTGACTGGGACGAGTATGGTGACGAGTGCTGCTGCCACTACTCACACCACGGACTCGGTTGTGTGACAGGATGCGAGTGCGACGAGTGCACAGGCACCGAGGACGAGGACAAGGACGAGTCGGTTCCCCCAAAATCAGAAGGGTTTGCCACACTCGGCAGTATGCTGGGCAAGATCGAGGCTGAGGTTGACAAGCTTGAGACCTCACAGCCTTGGTACAACCTAACGGCTGGAAAAACCTTCCAGCACAATCCTGAACCCTTGTTCAGCAAGTCGGCACTCATCTTCATCGACGAGGCGCAGATCAACGTGCCCAACCCCGGAGAGACATCCTTCTTCGGGAATGGCGGGTCGATCACGACCCACCCTGACTTCGTGGACAACGGCGAACCCGCCGAAGTGGAAGGAGAGGACCAATGATGGGTGTTACGTTGCGAGGGCAGAAGGGTGGCCCGGCCACCGTGGTCATGGGCCGTGTGGCCCTTGGTCGCCCGGCAGAGGCAGGTGACGTGCTGGTCACAAAGATGACCGACCCGTCCATGCTCGACCAGATGATGCGGTCCGCGGCAGTCGTCACCGACGAGGGCGGGGCGTTCTGCCACGCTGCGATCATCTGCAACCAGATGGGGATCCCGTTCGTCGTCGGCACCCGTGAGGCCACGAGCGCACTGGCTGACGGCCAGTTCGTCTCAGTGGACACGACCAAGGGTGTCGTCGAGGTCATCGACTAGCACGGTGGGGATCATCCACGACCTCAGGGCCAAGCGGTCGGCACCAATCACGTCGATCCGCCCCAAGTACGAACCGGGACGGAGTAAGCCCGTGACCCCTGTTATCGACAACGAGACGCTAGACCACCTCCAGAAGCTCGCCAGTACGGACGAGCTACGGGCTCGTCTCATTTCCAAACTGGGCAAGGAGGTCGAGCGTGACGCTATCGTCGCCGACCCACACCAAGCTCGCACTGTCGTCGAGCCTGAGCTCTGGGGCAAGTGCGACATGTGTGGGCGTGGTCCCGTGCAGGTGCTTGACACCGAGGGCACGTACCACTTCGAGGACGGCTGGTACTGGTACGTCTGGCACACAGACGACATGCTACCACCGTGGAGTGGTCCGCCTGACTGGGCTATCATGTGCGGCGAGTGCGACAACGACGAGCTCAAGGCCGCCGAGGAGTGGTACGAGGACATGGCGTCGATGGGATTCGACGCCGACGAGCTGAGGAAGAAGCCCAAGGGGACCAAGCACGAGCAGGAGTGGATCAAGAAGGCGATCGAGGGTACTGGCCACGCACCGACCCCGGACTACACCGGGACGCAGACCACGTACCAGTCGAACATCATGCCCAAGGCCCCGTCTACCAGTTCCACCGGCAGCAAGGGCAGCACAACCAGCTACGGCGGGTACAGCCAGTACGCCGCGGGCTGCAACAAGCCGCACTTCACGAAGATCACGCCGGACAAGCTCGGGCTGCCAGACAGCTACGGCTACCTGCGGCTGGCGTCGGAGCGCGGCGGCAAGTACGTAGACCTTGACGTGGACTATGGTCTGTTCTTCAGCTTCGGCTGGCGCAGCATCGACGATCCAGACGTGAAGCTCATCACGCTGGGCAAGCGAGAGAACGACATCCCGATGTTCACCGAGGACGACATGACCCGCTGGCCACCGATCGCCGTGATCGAGTGGCCCGACATGAAGGCCCCCACCAAGCTGGTGGAGAAGTACATCGTCTGGGCCTTTGAGCAGTGGCGGCAGGGGAAGAACATACAGTTCGGATGCTTCGGCGCACACGGTCGCACCGGCACTTTCCTCGCTGCCCTGCTCATCCTGTCAGGCGCAGCGAAGAATGGGATCGACGCCGAGGACATGGTGCACAAGGTGCACTGTGACGAGGCGATCGAGACCCAGGACCAGATCAAGTGGATCGACAACTACGGAGTAGCGATCTACGGTGAGTCGGCCCGCATCAAGGTCACCCCTACCACGGGCGAGAAGGCAGAGGAGGCGAAGGACAAGGAGAAGGGCGATGTCTAGCGAGATCGCGCCAAGGTACGAGACTCGTGTCGCGTTCAACGAGCGCCTGATTGCACGGCTGGCCAGCAAAGGCTATCCTGACCGCGTGATCAGCAAGGTGATGATGCCGCTCCTGACCGGGGCGGTATCCGCCAACACATTCAAGGCCCAGGTGGTTATGCGGCAGCTGTGCGAGACCGAGCAGGATCGACACAGCTTCCGCCTGCACTACTTCGGGATGGACTAGGAGCCGACCAATGAAGATTCTGCCCGCGTATCCCCCGGTAGGGTTCATGCCCTACCAGCTTCTGGTCGAGAACACGACGGACCAGTCTCGCTTGATCAATGCGTTCTCGGCGTACCGAGAACTGCTGGCTCGCAGCAGTCCTACCTCCGAGCTCGGCGCGATTACAAACTTGCTCGTGATGCTGCGCCAGCAGGGTTGACAAGCTCCGCCGAACCGCGTAAAGTTCGCCCCAAGCCCGTCGGCAGGTCGCTCCTGTTGGACAGGTCAGACCCCTTCGCCTCGGTGTCCACGGACCTCGGGGGGAGGGGTTCTTAATAAAGCGTTTCGTATATATGGTACCCATATCTTTGAAACGCTAGAGTAAGAAGGAACAACAAGGGTTATCGTTATGCCCAACATCCAGTTCAGCGTCCCCAGCGGCATGTACCTTGAGATCGGCAAGCTGGCCGACGAGACGGACATGAGCCCCGAGCAGTACGCCAAGTACGGTTTGTGGTATCTTCTCACGGCGGGTATCTCGCCAGAGCAGGTACGCGAAGCCAAACGTGATTTCGAGCGCCGCGGCAAGAACGGCGAGAAGATCATGCACAAGCCCCGGCCGCTGGCCGGGTACTAGGAGCGGGATGTTACAATGAGGCAGGACGACGACGAGCCGGGGGAACTGCGCGATGAACACGCTGCCCGTCGTGACGCCAAGCGGCAGAAGCGGGCATGGGGCGGTGTGCACGGTCGTGCGTACATCCGTTCTATCTCCGACGCAATCGTGAACCGAGCGAAGGAGGCAGAGGATGGCACAGACCGAGTACGGTGAGACGTGCAGCTGCGGTGCCACACTGTACGTGGTAGTCGATGCCATCAGTGCGGTGTTGGCACACGCTGTTGAGTGGCGCAAGACGCACCAACACGACATGCCCATCAAGCCTGTGAGCACTAACGCCAAGGGTGACTTCGGCTACGTCCGATACGCCCAGGGTGTGGTGGATGACGACGAGGAAGAGGACGACGAGTAGTGAGTACAGCCGACAAGCCCCACGGCAAGATCATCAACCTCATCAGCCAGTCCATGCACCTGCGGTTCGACGAGTCAGTCGACCAATCCGCGGGCATCACCCAAGGCGAGCACCAGCGCCGCCACTACCTGTGGGTCAGTGGGCTACTGGCCGGGTTGGCGTTCGCCGCCGACTACCCGAACCTCGCCATGTCCGCACTGTCCAAGGTGCGAGCGCATCCCGACAGCCACGAATTCGCGCTGCCATTCGTCGCCGACTTCCTCGCACGGGAGATCGGCGAACAGGTGTTCGACAAGGGCCAGAAGGACCTCGCCACGTACCTCAACCTGAAAAGAGACGTGATCCTCGGTGCGCGCCAGACGGAGACGGTGCCGGTCAAGGCCGTATTCTCTAACGACGGCGTGCTGACGTGGGAGGACAAGAAGCCGGGCGAGTACCCGCTGGAGACGTGGCGGGACCAGTGGGAAGATTGGGAGGGCGTGGAATGATGGGCTGTCGCTGTCGCGGGGTCAACCCCGTATGACCGCCGGGCCGTGCGACCATCGCTGGCTCGTCCTCCCGTGGTACAAGATCTGTCTTGACTGCTACGAGACTGACATCGAGGTCGTCGGGCAGACGGATAGCATCAGCTACGAGGACTACGAGGCCGTGGTGAATCGCGATAAATCCCGACCGTGGACCGAAATATCCATAAACTCCCCGCTATTTATGGAGTTCATGCGGTTGCTATTCTGCCCCCACTGCGGTAGCATGGTGCTCGAAGAAACCATGCAGCGGCAGGACAAAAGTCGGCCCACCTCGTTCACATGCCTCGGCTGCGAGCGGCGCTGGTGGGTCTACGATGAGAACGAAAGGTAGCCCATGAAGATCTACACGGTGGGCTCGCTACGGCGGCCCGAGGTAGAGGACCTCAGTAACGCCATGCGCCAGTGGGGCTACGAGGTCTTCGACGAATGGCGCGCTGCCGGTCCACGAGCCGACGACGAGTGGCGGGACTACTTCAAACGCAACGGCATGACGTTCCGCGACGCACTACGGTCGCCGTTCGTGCACCACATCCTCGACTTCGACAAGTCGTGGATTGACTGGGCCGACGTCGTGGTGGTGTACGGTCCGGCTGGCCTGAGCTCGGCAGTCGAGATGTTCTACGCGTCGACCCAGGGCAAGACCCCGGTGCTGTACCTAGACGCGGATCCCGAGCGGTGGGACGCCATGCTGCTGCTCATCCCCGACATGCAGGTGGTGTACGGCCACGAAGAACTGGAGAATGTCCTATCGCAACTCTCGCCGATCTCCACGCCTGCACCGTCTGCTCCATTGGAAAGCTCGGAGTCCGCAAGCACGTAGTCCCGGCCGAGATCGTCCTGTCCCAGTACATCGGCATGGCGCTGATGTGCGAGGCACCCGGTGCCATCGAGGACGAGACCGGCCGACCGCTCGTCGGCAAGGCAGGGCAGTTCAACGACAAGATGCTGGCCGACGCTGGCCTAGCGCGCAAGGAACTGCTGCTCATGAACCGGGTTCGCTGCCGCCCGCCGAACAACCAGTTGAAGAACCACCCGGACGCGATCGAGTACTGCAACGAGTGGACCCGGTTAGAACTGGAGTTCTACAACCCCAAGGTCGTCGTGCTCATGGGAGCCACGGCAATGGAGGGCATCTTCGGTACCAAGGTTAAGGTCGGTGAGACCCGTGGCCAAGTGCGGCGGACCGGAGCTGACTTCGAGTTCGGGGCTCGGATCTGGGTGCCGACGTACCACCCTGCGGCGATTGCGCGCCCGACTGGGGCGGCGAACCGACCGCTGGTGGTGGCCGACCTGATGCTCGCACGCCAACTGTTGAAAGAAGAGATCGGCTAACCAATGCCCGCACAGTACCTCGACATCCTCGGGCTTTCGACCTATGGGGCCAGTGATGAACTGACGGCGGTTGCTTCCGCGTCCTTCCCTTCCGCTACTCCTCTCTCTTCCGCCGCCGAGAGGATGGACCTTCTGCTTCGACTCCGCAATGGAGCCGGGGTTCAGATCATCACTGGCCCCCTAGGTCGAGAGTTCTGGATGATCGTCGGGCTTGAGGTGCAGGTCACCGTGTGGCCTGACGGGTACGACGAGAGCGAACGCTGGGACGAGTTCCTGTGGGCGTGGCTGGTCAGCGGAGGGAAGTACGAAGATGGCAAGGCGATCCGCTCCTCTCACCATGTCAAGGGCAAGACTCCTACGCCTAAGCACAAGCTGTATGCACAGTGGCACCGCGCTCTCGAAATGCTGGACGTGCTTGCAGCTGGAGCAGGAGTTGAGCAGCTCGTCATTGAGGACCGCCCGTTCGAGGTTGTCACCCCCGAGGCTGGTCGTGCTCGACTCCTAGCCAACCCGGCCGAGATCCTGTCCATCGACTTTGAGTGGCACCGCAAGACCCAGGACATCGTGGGCATGGCGGTCAGCGACCTGTGGAACGAGGACGACAATGTTTACGCTGCTGTACGTGGAAGTGATGTTGACGAAGGACCTTATGGGGAATCACGAGTTAGGGACGCGCTCACCACTTTCGCCCGCAGTGGTCGGCGCGCTGTTGGTCACGGACTCCGTGCTGACCTTGGCGTTGTGTACGATGGTGATCCTGCTGAGCTTCTGAACGAGGGCATCGACTACCGCTTTGACGACACGATGGGCATGGCATTCATGCTCAACGAGCTACACCTTGGCCTCAAGCCGCTCAGCCGCAAGTACCTAGACCGTGACCCGATCGAGAACAAGCACGAGTGGGCCGACATGCCTGCCCGAATGACGGCCCGGTACGCTGCGGCAGGCGACACGCGCAACACCGCCGACCTGTACAAGGTGTTCGACAAGCTACTGACCGGGCGGCAGCGCGAGATCTACGACAACGTGGAGCGCCCGCTGGTGCCCCTCATTGCCAGCATGGAGAAGTACGGCGTCCCCTGTGACATCGAGGAAACCAAGCGCCAGTACCGAAAGTTCACTGCGATCCAATACGGGCTTCGGCGCTCTGTCCAAGACATCTACGGCTACGACCTCAGCACGCCAGATGGACAAGCCGACTTCGTTGCAAGCTTCGGCTTCGCTCGCCCGACATCACTCGACCAACGAGTCCTCGGGCTCAACCCCCACTGGTGCGTCGACCTCATCCTTGAGTTCAATCAAGCCCGCACCCGCGCCCAGAAGTTCCTCCGCCCCATCCTGGCTCGATGGAACCGTGCCGGTCGTCCCGTGGACTTCCGCCTTTACACTCGATTCAACCAGTTTGCCCGTGAGGATGACAGTGACACTCTGGCACCGAGCACAGGCCGCCTTAGCAGCTCTGGTCATAAATCGCCGCCTCCCACCGGGGCTTCGGGTGACAACCTACAGAACAAGCCAAGGGACATACGAGATATTTATCGAGCTCCCGAAGGATGCCTCTGGTGGTCCTTCGACTACGACTCCCTAGAGATCCGTATCGCTGCGGCTCTGAGCCGGGACCCGGAGATGCTGCGTTCCCTTGAGCCCGGCGACCCCGGCCTGCACACACGCTTCCGCAACTATATCACCGAGACCACCGGCAAGGACGTGGGTCGCCCTGCCGCCAAGACGGGCAACTTCGAGCAGCTGTACGAGGGTGGGGCCAACCAGCTGATGACCATCTTGGCGAAGCAGCGCAGCTTCATCAACCTGGAGACGGCGCAGCTGATTGTCGACTCCCACCACGAACTGTTCAAGACGTACCACGAGGCGGGCCGCGGCTGGGTAGAGGAGGCTCGGGCCAACGGCTGCAAGGCCACCACGTACGAGGGCCGGGAGCGGTACCTCCCGAACCTGAACCACTCGGACGCGCAGATGCGGTCTGAGGCCGAGCGCGCAGCGCAGAACCACAAGGTCCAGGGCACTGCCGCTGACGTGATCAAGCGGGCCATGATAAGATGTCAGCGCGTGCTGGCACGGTACGGCGGGCACATGGCGTTACAAGTACATGATGAGCTAGACGGCTGGGTGCCCGCTACCGTCGACCAGGAAGCCTTCATCGCCGACATGCAGGCGGCGCTTCAATACGAGATCAACGGGGTTACGCTGAGTGTGGCTGGCGGCCTAGGCCAGACTTGGGGAGAGGCGCATTAGATGACAAAGGGTTACCACTTCGAGGACGAGCTCTACCCCTCGGTCGCCAGTGTGGACGTGGGTCGGGCGGTGAACACGCTCTGGGACCAGGAGTCCAGCCCCAAGAAGTTCACGCGCACCATCTCCTTCGCTGGCACCCCGGAGATGTACCAGGCGATTCAGGAGCTAGCGGCCAACCGGCACCTGCCGTTCAACGGGTCGCTGGCCGAGTTTGAACGCGCGGCCAACGCCGCCTTCATCGAGGCGCTGGATGAGTACCTCGACGAGGATGTGCGGTCCATCTTCCGCAGCCTCATGGCGCAGCAGCGCCGCCTCACCCGCGAGCGCGTCATCGTCACCATCGATGAGATCGTGGACCAGCAGGTCGAGCAGCTGCGGTTCTGGACCCACCGCTACAAGTGGCGGGAGATCGTACGCCAGCTGAAGAAGTTCCACGAGGAGCTAGCCGAGTACCCGCAGCAGGAATGGAGGGAGTACGCGGCCGACGTGTGGCTGCACCACACCGGCGTCAAACAGATCATGCGGCTCTGGTCTGAGCGCATGGTCAGCGAGAGTCCCACGTCGTGGGAGGAGGTCCGTAAGTTCACGGATGCAATGGAGGCGTACGCTATTGTCTGAGCTCATCGACTTGTACCTCAAGTCAGGGCTGGAGCTAGCCCCCGGAATCGACCGTTTGTACCCGCACCAACAGGAGGCGACAGATTGGGCTTTGACACGACCGGAACCGTACCTCTTCGTCAACGCACCCACAGGAAGTGGCAAGACACTCATCAACACCACAGTTGGTGTCCGAAGTGGGCTACCCTGGACGTACGCCGTTCACACCAAGATGTTGCAGAGGCAGGTGTCGGACTCATTTCTGAACTTGCCTACATTCTTCGGGCGAGGTAACTTCCCGTGCCTTATCGCCGACGAAACCCACCCGCTGCTGGATGGGGTGAGCGCAGCCGACGCCGTATGCACCATGCCCGACTACGAGCGCGGGGACTGCCAACACGACAGCCTGGCCAAGCTGGAGGACAAGTGCCCGTACTACCTCCAGAACTACCTCGCGATGTCAAGTCCCCACCGAGTAGCGAACTACAGCCTGCTGCTGTCCTACCCGCCGCTAGTGCTGGAATCGCCGCGGCGGCCGCCTTGGATGCTGCCAACACGACTGCTGCTCTGCGACGAGGCGCACAACGTGGAGAAGGCGGTGCTGGACGCGACGAGCATCACCCTCAATCGACGCACGATGGGCCGTCTCAAGCTCAAGCTCCCAGCGTACCGAGACCTAGCCGATTGGGTGGCGTGGGCCAAGGAGATGGAGCCGAGGATCGCCGACCGTCTCGCTGCCCTGGCTGCGGAGCGCGGCTCCGAGAGAGGGTTTACCACCACTATGAGGACTGTGACGACCCTAGCTTCGCTAGTGCCGAACCAGTCCGGTGAATGGATGATCGAGGAGGACCAGTGGGGAGTCAACTTCCTGCCCATCTGGGGCGCGCCCTTCGTGACCGAGAAGCTGATGGGCCACGAGACTGCCCCGTCTGCGGGAACCCTGGCCGATTTGAAGTTCTCACGTGGCGTGGCCAAAGCCTTATTCACTTCGGCCACGCTGATGGGAGCAGAGTATGTGGCCGAGCTCCTAGGGCTGCCTGACGGATCGTGGGCCTACCTCGATATGCCGTCTGTGTTCCCGGCGAAGAATCGGCCCGTGAACTACAGCCCGGTGATGAAGTTCAACGCTGCGGCGGTGGACGACCCAACCGCCCGTGCCCGGATGCAGAAAGCTGTCGATGACCTGATCTCGTTCTACGTGGGGGCTGGCCGAGGGGCTGGAATTATCCACGCAGTTTCCAACAAATATCGGGATTTTCTCTTGACAGAATCCGCGTGGCGCGGAATAATGACCGCAGATGTTGACGAGCACGCGGCGGCTACCGAACAGAGTCGACCTAGTGTGCTCGTCGCTTCTAACCTGACAGAGGGGTGGGACGGCAAAGACGACCTTTGTAGGTTCGTCATCATCCCCAAGGTACCCTTCCCGTCGTTGGGTGACAAACGGACTAGACTGCGAATGGAGGAGGATGCCCGATCGTTCGACTACCAAGCACTGGTAGCCGTGGTCCAAGGCGCAGGGCGAGGCGTGCGAACCAGTACGGACTTCGCCGACACGTGGATTCTGGACGAGCTATGGTCGATGCTCTATGCCAAGCGAAAGTCTTGGCTGCCCCAGAGCTTCCAAGAATCCTACCATCACAAGGTTCAGTTTCCTGGAGGTTGAATGAGTCTCTACGATTTGTCGAAACGCGACGCCTCGGAGGACGTGTTCGAGCTCGTCGGTGTTGAGGCGGTAGTCACGACGCCCGAGCAGCTGGCGAAGGCCCGCGAGAAGTTCTCGGACATGCAGGGCTCGATGCAGCTCAAGGTCACGTGGCGGCCCAAGACGTACCGCAAGTTCATCGGCGATGAGGAAGTCACCGAAGAGGTCGACTACATCAAGATGACGACGAGCGGTGCCATCACCGACCAGAACATCGGCATCATCCGTGACGGCAAGCTGCGGGCCATTAACAAGGGGATGCTCATCGCGCTCCCGAACAAGCCCGACAAGGCCGATCCCGACAAGCAGCCGCAGGAGTACAGCCGCTTCATGGTGGCCGCGCTCAAGGCTGGTCTGGTGATCGAGCCGACTGAGGATGGCGGCGTCACCTCCCCGCAGATTGGCAAGCTGTTCCGCTGCCGGTCTGGGTACGAGGAGTTCCCGCGTCCGGGTGAGGACGCCAAGGGCGGCTTCAAGTGGGACTGGGACGACACGCGGTCCACGTTCATGCGTGTGCCTGTCGCCCTCGTCACCGACTTCGTTGAGCCTGCCGACGAGGACAAGCGCGAGTTCCGCTACGAGCGGCGTGACGACGACAGCACCGGCGGTGCTGCCACGACCACGACGTCCGGCGGCGGCGTGACGGAGGCCGACCTTGCTGCGGCCATCCGAGCCATCGGCATCAGTGGCAAGCCCGTGTCCCTCATCGACCAGAACGGCCTCGCTATCGTGACCAGCCAGGTCGCGCAGCACCGGGCCCTCGCCCTCATCGTGGGTGACGTTCAGAGCAAGAGCCTGTCCGAGGTCCTCGTCGACCGCGGTCTGGCGACGGTCGCTGACGGCACGCTGGTGGTGAACTAGTGGCCGTCGAGCTACGCAACGCGACTAGCCTTCCCTTTCGCTCAGTGGAAGGCGAAGAGTGGCGACGGTACACGTACCCTGACGGTACCGTCGTCACCGTTAACAAGGTAAGGTACCTTGCGGTTGTCGACAACGACAACGCGTATCTTCTGGACGAGACTGGTCGGGCCCACTTCATTCCACGTGGGTGGGTCCACCTTGAGTGGGTCGTCGAAGCAGACGCTCCACACTTCTCGGTTGGCCGAAGGAGTGGCAGCTAATGCGAAAGTGGACCATCCAGTTCGTCGAGGTCGAGGCCGAGGTGGAGAATGTCGTCAGCGTTGACGACACTCTCACCCTCTACGGCATCATGCCCGCCACCGACCAGCGGGGCGCCCAGGCGATCTTCGTCAACAAGGGCCTGAGTGACCAGGAGCTTGCCGCGCAGGAGGAGCAGCAGGCCATGTTCCTGGAAGTCGAGGCCTGTGCTGCTTTCCTAGGAATCCCGGTCGAGCAGCTGACGCAGGAGGCGTTTGAGTCATGGCAGGCGGAGAAGGCACGGGCCGAGATCGCCGAGCAGAACGCGCAGGCTCTCAGCGAGGACTACGACGACCGGGTGGCGGCACTCGCCGACTACATCAGGTCTGAGCAGGCCGCAGCGGAGGCAGAAGATGGCGCGCAAGAAGAGGCCTAGTCCAAGTCGGATCCCGGCGGCACAGCGTCGCCGGGGTCGGCCTCCCAAAGTCCGGCCCAATGATACGCTGCAGGTGTACGTCGTGAACGTGAACGGAAAGCCGTACAAGGTGTACACAGACAGTGCCGGACACGCGCACTCTTGGCCAGAGCGCACCAACGATGTCCCAGCCGACAGGCGCTACGCTCGACGGGAGCTCATGCGCCAGATGGGACTGCAGGAGGAGACCGAGTAGATGGTTAAGCTGCCCACGGTACAAGACTTCGTGGCAGCGTCAGTCGGGGCGTTCGCGCTGGACATGAACGCCCCTACTGAACGCACCAAGCCCCGCGCCTCAGGCATCGGAGACTGCGCCCGGAAACAGGCGTACTCCATGCGCAACGTGGGCGCTACGAATGGGGGCTCCAGGGACGGGGCCCTCACCACAGAGCAGGGACGTGTGATCGAGGACCTGTCGGTGGCGTTGGTGCAGGCGGCCAGCAACGGCGAGCTTGTGGTCGCCAACCGGCAGATCGAGCTCCCCGAGCACTACCTCATGACAGGACACCCCGATGGTCAAATCGTTCCGGTGGAAGCTGCCTCTTGGGATGACAGTTGTCGGACTTGTGGCGCGGACCCTCGACAAAACCTTTGCTCACCTGACCGTACGGGTCATGAGTACCGAGCTGTCGGCTGGGTTGCACCGCACGAAACGACAGTGGATGGTAAGGTTGTCGGGTTTGAACACAAGCACCTAGGCCGCTACGGCTTCAACTCCATCTTCAAGGACGGGTTCGCCGCAGCTGAGCCGGGGTACTACGCCCAGACCCTGAGCTACGGCGACGCCCTCGGGTGGGACGTGGTGAGGGTCGTGGTCCTAGCCCAAGACTCATCTGCTACCCAGCTGGAGGCTACCACCAACCTCAAGGCCGCGAAGCCCAAGGTACGGTGGGCAGCCCGAGACGGCTGGCACCCCAAGCTGCAGATGATCGACATCGACCTCGGGCCCACGGTCAACTCGCAGAAGCGGCTACGCCAGCGAGCGCAGTGGCTGACCGACACCCTGTTCACGAAGGGCAAGGACCCCGGGCAGGTGAAGCGCGAGGCCGACCCGCTGACCTTGACCAAGGACACCCCTGTGCTGCAAGAAGATGGTACAGTGGAAATCGTCTACGGCCCCCAGTTCCCGTGTAGCCACTGCCCGTGGTTGCAGAGGTGTCTCGACGATGGTGAGGGCAAGCTCAAGGCCCCGAGCCTAGGATAGAGGAGAAATGACAAGTCCACCGCCCGGCGTCCAAGGGTTCGACCCCAGCATCAGCAAGCAGGCCGCGGCCTCCAACTTCACGGTGAGCGTGCACGGCGGGCCCAAGGCGGGCAAGTCGCACTTCGCCTTTAACAGCGAGCGCCCGCTGTACGTGGTGTACCTTGATGCCAATCCCAACATCCATCAGCACATGCTCAAGTCCAGCCAGAAGTACGGCGACGAGGTGTACTACATCATCATCAGCCCGCTCAACGGGAAGAAGTACGCCGACTTCACGCTGGCCGAGGCCGAGGAGATCCTCGACAAGATCGAGCAGTTCCGGGACTGGGCAGTCATGCACGCGCTGGAGCGCAAGCTCGAAGGCAAGCACGGTGGCACGTTCATCGTCGACGGCATGATCTACTTCAAGGGCTACCTTGAGAAGGCGATCTTGGGTGAGTCGGTCACCCTAGGCTGGCGGCCGAAGCGCGGCGAGTCCACGGACATCAGCACGTTCGACTACGCCAAGACCAACGGTGCGATCTTCGAGTTTGTGTCAAGCTTCGTGAACCAGCCGCTGGACGCCATCTTCGTGTGGGAGGGGCGGCCCGTGTACAAGGACGTGCTCGACGGGCGCGGCCGGGTGCAGTCCAAGCGCACCGACGCGTGGCGGTCCACCCGCCCCGACCGGATGCCGTTCGGCCTGTCGGCTGAGGTCGAAGCGCTCAAGGTGCTGGAGCGGCTGAACCCAGCGGACAACCAGTCCCCACTGCTCACGATCCCCAAGCTGCGCATCATCCTCAGCGCCGACACCATCGGCATGGACCAGATGGTCATCCCTGCCAAGGAGTTCGCGGACTTCAAGCGCATGATGCTAGAGCCGACGACAGGCGACCTCGACGAGTTGGCGCGGGCGGTCCCAGCGGCGGCGGTACTGCGGGCCAACGACGTGGGCATGAACCTGACCGAGATCTCGCAGACGCCAGTGAAGGAGGACGACGATGACGACTAACGCGCCAACAAGGGACGTTAGGCTCGCCGCCCTGACTGCTATCAACGAGGAGCGCACCAAGCAGAACGCGAAGTGGGGTGTACAGAACCACATCGACCTGTACTGGTACGCTATCCTCGGCGAGGAGTTCGGTGAGGTGGGCCGGTCGATTCTGGAAAACAAGACTGTCGATCCCACCGAGCTCATCCAAGTCGCCGCGGTTGCGGCAGCGTGGTACGAGGCGGTGCTCGACGGCAGGAGGGGCGTGTGAATGGGGCTCTTTTCCCAATCCTCGTCGATGACCGCGAGCAGTATCCAAGCCCGGAGGATCGGGTCGACGAACTACGTGCAATTGGAGTGCCCGCTAAGGTTGACCGTCTTGCAGCCGGTGATTATCAGTGGGCTGTCCAGTTCGACAGTGAGATTGGCCTGTTCTTTGTCGTCGTTGAACGCAAGAGCGTGGCTGATTTCCTGTCCAGTGTGCGGGACGGTCGCATCAATCACTTCCTCGACCTATCCGGCGGCGGGAGTGCTCCAAGCGCAGGGACGATGCGTTTCCTGCTCCTGGAAGGGAACCAATTCCAGTTTGCGGATTTTGGAAGTAATCCCATGTCCGCCGAGTCCCTCGACAACGCGCTGGTCTCGCTTCAAAGACTGGGTGTCGTCGTGGTTCGTTCAGCCGGAGCCCACGCTACTGCTGAGCGTCTCCGTGCTCTGCGAGATTACACATCTCGGTCCGACCACACAACATTCCTGCGAGTCGTGCGCCCCGAGCCTGAAGGAATCTACTTCAACCCCGTAGAAAAGGAGAAGGTCCGTGCTCTCATGGCTTTGCCTGGATGGGGGGAGGCGCGTGCCCGTGCCGCCCTTGCCCACTTCCCTACCGTGGGTGCTGTTCTGGACGCTGTTCGCGCTCGCGACCACAAGGCTTTCGCTGACGTGAAAGGCATCGGCAAGGGGCTCGTCCTCAACGCCGCGGACTTCCTCTATGGCCCACCAAGTAGCTGACGAGTTCGGCGTGCAGTGGCTGGTTGACACGGGCGACCCGGCCAATGACGCCGTGAACTACCTCAAGCGCCGCGGGTTCCGAACGTACGTTCTGCCCCGGCGCGCACTGCTTTACGGCGCGGCCGAAGCTGTGGTAGGATTTACACCATTCGACGTGCTGACGGCAGCGAGGCTTCTAGATTGTGTGGGGGTACTGAATGACCGCACTGACTAAGCGTTTCCGGGGCCTGACGACGCAGGAGAACATCGTCATCCGCAAGGTCCCAGACGGCACCCGCATCGTCGTCGTGTCCGACATGCAGATTCCAATGGAGGACCAAGAGCTACTCGACACCATCTTCCTCGACTTCGTGCCCGCGTTCAGGCCGAACACGAAGGACGGCGGCGAGTATCACCTGTTCCTCAACGGCGACGTGATGGACGCCTTCACCCTGTCTCGGTGGCTGGCGCGCGTCAACCCCAACTTCCAGATCGGCGACGAGATCGACATCACGCGCGAGTACCTTGCCGAGTGGGGCAAGCACTTCACCCACAAGCACTACGCCTTCGGCAACCATGAGGACCGCTGGGACAAGTGGGTATACGAGAACAACCCGCAGATGGCGGACTACACCCAGAAGCTGCACGAGGTCCTGGAGCTCGACAAGCTCGGGTACGACTGGGTGCCGTACGGCCGACACTACGACATGTGCGGCTTCATCATCACCCACGGAGACACCACGGTGAAGAACGCGGCGCAGCGAATGCTGGAGTCCTACGGCTCGCCGGGCACCAGCGGCCACGTCAACCGGCCCCAGAGCTACACGTGGTCGGCGGCAGGGCAGGGCGAGCCCATCACTTGGTACTGCACGGGCATGACCTGTGTGTACAACATCGGCGACGTCATCGCTGACTGGCGCAAGATCCAGCCGTGGCAGCAGGGGTTCCTGGTGGGCGAGGTCCACGGTGGGATCCTGCATGTGCAGCTGGTGCGCGTCATCCGCGGTGGCTTCTGGGCAGCGGGCAAGTTCTTCCCGCTGAGGAAGGCGGCCAAGTAGTTGGACAAGGGCAACATCGTCGTCACGGAGAACGCAGTCACCGGCGGGCAGAAGGAGCAAAATGACATTCGTTTTGATCTCATCCCTGTCGAGGCAATGTGGGAGGTTGCGCGCCTCTACGGCATCGGGGCAAGAAAATACACCCGCTATGGAGAGTGCGAATGTGCGAAAACTGTGGCAAGCGAAAGCCCCACGCACGCGGGTTGTGTCGTAATTGCTACGACCGATGGCTTAAAGCCCGTAACCCTGATTACGTTGAACGACAGCGAGCAAACGCACGCCAGTGGCCGGGGCGAACTCGCGAGTACCAGCGCGCCCTCGGGGCCAATTATCGGGCGCGGCACGGTAGCCGAGCAAAGACGGCCAGAAAGTACGGTCTTACTGAGGAACAGTACGTCAATTTGGTCAGCCAACCGTGCGGACTTTGCGGACGAGTCGACGTTCCTCGCTATGTTGACCACAACCATGAGACAAACACAGTTCGCGGACCCCTTTGCCACGGTTGCAATCTTGGAGTTGGTTTCCTTGAAAAGCGACCCGAAGAATGGGTCACTTCTGCACTTGCGTGGTTGTCCCGCGCTTAGCATTGCAGAGAGGGGAGAGAACAACTGGCGAAAGGGTTACGATTGGTCTAACTCGTACGCGGCCCTCCAGCGACACGCCTCACGGTTCTGGGCAGGTGAGTCTATGGACGAAGGTGGTTTCCATCACCTTGCCGCGGTGGTGTTCCACGCGTTGGCCCTTCTCACGTTTGAGAAGGAGCATCCTGAACTAGATGATCGGTTTCACAAGGAGGCCCCCAATGCCTAAGCTCGGAGTCCGCAGTGTGGTTACCTACGCCCTCGTCGGCGGCATGCTGGCCGCCACCTTCCTGCACACCCCGGCCGAGAGCCGCAATGTGCTGGACCAGGCGCTGATGCTGGCGCTTGGGTTCTTCTTCGCCAAGGCTACGGAGGCCAAGTAATGCCGCGTGGACTAATGAAGAAGGTTGTCTACTTGGCCTCACCCTACTCGCACCCCGAGGAGTACGTGCGGGAGGTGCGGTACAACAAGGTAAGTGAGACCGCGGCTCGCATCATCGTCGAGTCCAAGGGCGAGATCATGCCGTTCGCGCCTATCACCCACAGCCACCCGCTGTTCGTCCTTCGCCCGGAGACCGGGGCCGACTTCATGTCCTGGCAGGCGTTCGACGAGTGGATGATCACGGTCTGCGACGAGCTCTGGGTTCTCATGCTGCCTGGCTGGGAGCAGTCGGTCGGCGTCAACGCGGAGATCGCCTTTGCCCACGGTATCAGGCGGAAGGTCTACTACCTGACCTACGGGTCGCACCAGCTTAAGGACCAGCCATGAGCGTACAGGACGGATGGATGCCCGGCGTCGAGGTCTACAAGACCGCGGCCTACGGCGACCCGCGTATCCCGGCCGTAGGCATGTGGCCCAAGCAGGTCGTCTCCCACGTCATGCAGGGCTTCCAGTCCACGATGATCGACTGGTCCATGCAGCGACCGCCGATCGTCCGTGCCAGCGCGCACTTCACCATTGGGCGCGACGGCCGCATCTGCCAGCACGTCAGCATCTGGGATCCGGCGTGGCACGTGGCGTGGGACGGCTGGAACCTGCACAGCATCGGCATCGAGCACGAGGGCTTCTCGGTTCCTCCAGGTTATGGCTACGACTACGTGTACTCGGATGCGCAGCCCTGGCCCGAGGCCATGATCAAGGCCACGATTCAGGTGCACCAGTGGGTGATGGAAGCGATCCGCGTCTACGACCCATCAGTGGTCCCCGGCGAAGCAACCATCCTCACGCACGCGTTGACCGGCCAGCCGGACCGAGTGTACGACCCGGGCGATGCGTTCATGCGGCAGGTGCGACCGAGGATCCTAGAGTCGTTCGGTGTCTCCACCGGCCCTACGACGCTGGAGCTTGTGGACAACGCGGCCACGCTGCTGGCTGAGATTCGTCGGAGGCTGCAGTGACCTACGAGCTACCGTACCAAGAGATCTGGGTGTTTGTTTCCGAACGCACTCTGCGGCAGGCGCTCCGTCTCGACAGAATGCTCCGTGACGTCGAACAGATGTTCTACAACTACGGGGCGAAGATCGTGCGCATGGAGCAGCGCCCAGAGCAGCTCGGCACGATGATCACTGGCGAGCGGTTCATCTGCGCCGAGCCTCCGCGGTTCAGCGCCCTGCCTGTTCAAGGATGGCTAGAGTAGCCAGGTAGCTGTCCTCGCATGCCGAGGCAAGGCGGATCAGGGTTTCCCGGTCCGCCTTTCTCAATTTAGGCACGGAACACCCGGATCCGGTCGCCGCCGAGAACACCGGTGATCCCGACGTCTGAGGCGGTGTAGCGGAAGAATCGGAAAGCCGCAGCCGCATCGGCGCCCGTGTTCTCGTTGTTCATGAGTAGGCCGATGTGGGCCGGAGTGAACGAGATCGTCCCGGAGTGGATACGCTGCCACAGCAAGCCATCCGTCGAGAAATCGAACGCATACGTCGTGCCACTACGTCGAACCCGCAAGTAGACCATGTTGATGCCGGCATCGACGGTGACGGCGATGTTCTGCACAGTAGCCGTGAACGTTGCGTAGTCGGCTCGGGTCTCCACCGTGACAGAGGTCTGCGTCCCGTTCTGGTGGAGTGAGAACGTCACCATATCACCCGTGCTGCTGGTAGCGTCCTGCAGCAGCCCCATACCTGCTGCGATCGTGTTCTGCTCTGACAGGCCACTCAGGTGGACCTTCGTCCACATCGTGAAGTCGCCGGCCGGGATAGCCTTGTACACCCCAGCGAGCGAGTTGCCTGCGTGGGTGGCCTGTGACAGGCGAAGCCCGTACTCTTCCTCGCTTACCGTGGTATGGCTGCCGTGGTCGATCTCGGTCCAGCCAGTCGGCGCACCAGCGCCCTCGGCGTCATCGAACTCATCGTCCTCGGCACCGGCGGTTGCAGGCGGGGCGTCCGCCGACCACATAGTCACAGCAGCCGGGGACGTGATCCGGTTGCCGCCCATGACCCCGACGATACCCACGTCAGATGCCACGTATCGGAAGAAGGGGAACACGGCCATCACGTCTGCGCCCGAGGCTACGTTGTTCACCACCAGCCCGTAGTGGGTCGGGGTGAAGGACAGCGTGCCGGAGTGCAGGCGCTGGAAGGCTACACCGTCAGTCGAGAAGTCGAACGCGTAGGTCGTGCCGGTGCGCCGGATGCGGAGGTAGGCGTAGGTAGGCCCCGCGTCGACGGTATATGTGGCACCCTGAACAGCAGCCCCGAACGCATTGTACGCGGTCCACGTCTCGACGTTGATCTGCGTCGACGTGGCATCTTGGTGTAGGGTATGAGTAACGATGGCCCCCGTGCTGCTTGTGGCGTCCTGGAACAGCGCGAGGCCGCCGACGACGAAGTTCGCCTCGGCCAGCCCGGAGAGCTGCACCTTGGTCACGACTGAGAAGTCGCCCGCAGGGATCGCCTTGTACACACCGGCCACCGAGTCGCCGGCGTGCGTGGCCTGCAGTAGCTTGAGGCCGTAGTTCTCTTCGCTGACCGTGGTGGTCGTACCGTGGTCTACTTCGGTCCAGCCGGACGGCGCGCCTGCACCGGCGGCGTCAGCGAACTCGTCGTCGTCGGCACCGGCACTTGAGGGAGCTGCGTCCGGATCCCACTTGTTGTAGTTGACAGG
>WBZR01000707.1_pt1 | contig 49316 bp, 28 predicted proteins | sample 5204231 | NCBI WGS metagenome assembly WBZR01 (sample SAMN12412403, study PRJNA552823) | activated sludge metagenome | isolation source: activated sludge from anammox sidestream of wastewater treatment plant... | place: USA: Virginia | collected 2017-08 | reverse complement strand
GTCCAATTCTAAATCGCGCAACAAACCGCTGTATGCGTCTATAATTTGAACTGCTCCGGGCTCGTGTGTCCATTTTACAAGACAACTTGACGTAGTTCAATTCAAGGCAATCCACCAATGCCCTAACTATCAGTTCGATAAATTTTATCCTTTGTAACTGAACTTTTGGCATCAGAATTTTGAATTCATCAATAAAATTATTACCTTGCCCTTTGATCTTCATATGTGTAGTTTTACAATCTCTAAATCAAACTGCAATATATGAAGATTATTTATATGTTAAGTTTTGTCATGTACTTTGAATATTTAATATAACTTTGAAAGTTGTGCGGTAGGCACATCATTTTTGCAATAGGCAGGGAAATTGACTCTGATGCAGTGGAAGTGCTAATAATCCTGCCCATAGCCACAACGAAGCAGCCACATAGTGAATACTTAGCAGATTAAAGGTATCGCAAAAAAGGCTACAATAAACCGATAGTAAGAATGAACGGCAGGCCAATGTTGGGCAAAATCAAAACAGGTGCAATGCCCAAAATGCGACACGCCGTTGACCCATACTTGCTTTTGACCCAACACTAAAGGACACTTAAAATGAAAGAGCAAACTCAAAACAAAGCGTCTTCAAACTTCCTCAAAACCGATGGGGGTAAAACCAAATCCAATGCGATCGAGGTACCCAGCATTTCTTTGCCCAAAGGAGGAGGAGCCATCAAGGGTATTGATGAAAAATTTTCAATAAATGCAGTTAACGGGACGGCTTCGTTTTCTATACCGCTGCCCTTTTCACCGGCCAGAGGGGCTACGCCTGAATTAGCGCTCTCTTATAACTCAGGGGCAGGTAATGGCATTTTTGGACTTGGATGGGATATCGGACTGCCGTCCATCAAAAGAAAGACAGACAAAGGACTGCCTCAATACTTAGATGCGATTGACTCCGATACCTTTTTGTTTTCAGGGGCAGAAGACTTGGTTCCCCAATTTAGAAAAAATATTGATGGTAGTTTTCAGTTGGATGCCGAAGGCGAGTATATGCTCCATGAACGGGTTTCGCCGGACGGGCTTTTTACCATCAGACAATACATCCCCCGGATTGAAGGTTTATTTGCCCGCATTGAGCGATGGACGGAAAAAATAAACGGCAGAATTAAGTGGCGGGTAATCACCAAAGAAAATGTTACCACACTTTTCGGTTGGTCTGACAATTCAATCATTGCAAATCCGGACGATGCTGCGAAGATCTACGAATGGCTTCCCGAATTTGTGTTTGATGACAAGGGGAACTGCTCGCATTACATTTATAAACACGAGGATGATAAAGGTTTTGACGATTCTTTGCCGCATAATCGCAACAGAAAGAAAAACGGAAAAATAACTTACACTAACCTCTACCTTGAAAAAGTATTGTATGGGAATAAAACTCCTTATAAAAAAATAGGTGATCCCTATCCTGATGAAGGAGACTACATGTTTCAAACTGTTTTTGATTATGGCAATTATTTAGAGACGGATATTGACCATCCCGAAAATATTAAAATCTGGGATTTCCGCCCGGATGCCTTTTCTGATTATAAAGCAGGTTTTGAAATTCGCACCACGCGGCTTTGCAAAAGGGTGTTACTTTTCCATGTTTTCGACGAGTTGGCAAAGGAACAGGATAAGTCGGATAAAAAAACACTGATAAAATCAGTAAACTTTGAATACGATACTTCCGCCGAACAAGATTTTACTTTTCTCAAATCTGTAACTTCTTACGGTTACATCAAAAAACCGGACGGCTCGTATTCCCACAAAAAACTCCCACCGATGGAGTTTACTTATCAGAAACATGAATGGAACAGCGAAATAAATACTATTGACCCCGAAAGTCTTGTTCATGCTCCATCCGGACTTGGCGGAGCGGGTTATCAATTTATTGATTTATTTAACGAAGGACTAAACGGCATCCTTACCGAACAGGCAAGCGGCTGGTATTACAAGCACAATCTGGGCGATGGCAGGTTTGAACAAGCCAAATTGGTTACGCCCAAACCTTCTTTTAGCGGTCTGGGATCGGTGATGCAGTTGGCTGATCTGGATGCAGATGGCGGCAAACAATTGGTGAGTTACCGCCCTGAGTACCCCGGCTTTTTTGAATTAGACGATGACAATGACTGGCAGGGGCTGCGCTCTTTTAAGTCTGTTCCCAACATTGATTTCGGCGATGCAAATACCCGCATGTTGGACCTCAACGGCGACGGGCGGCCGGAGGTGGTGATTTCGGAGAACAATGTGTTCACCTGGTATGCCTCCGAAGGCAGGGAAGGGTTTGCTGCGGCCCGTAAAACTGTAAAGCCCTTTGACGAAGAAGAAGGGCCGCATATCGTTTTTGCAGACGCCAAACAGACCATTTACCTGGCTGATATGTCGGGAGACGGGATGACGGACATCGTGAGAATCCGCAATGGCGAAGTCTGCTACTGGCCCAATCTGGGTTATGGCAAATTCGGAGCAAAGGTAATGATGGACCAGTCGCCTGTTTTTGACTATCCGGACGCTTTTAATCCGGGCTACATTCAATTGACCGACATTGACGGTTCCGGCACTACCGATATCGTCTATCTCGGCAAGAGCAAATTTACCTGTTGGAAGAACCTGAGCGGAAACCGTTTTGGCGCCACGCCTTTTGAAATAGAAAACTTCCCGGAAATTCATTCGCAGGCTCAGATTACCGTAACCGATTTGCTGGGTAATGGCGTTGCCTGTATCGTCTGGTCAAGCCCCTTGTCGAAAGATGAAACGGCTCCTTTAAAATACATTGATTTGATGAAAGGTAAGAAACCGCATATTATGGTTTCCTACAAAAATAACATGGGTAAGGAAGTTGCGCTGGAATATACGCCTTCCACCAAATTTTATGTGGAGGACAAGCTGGCGGGAAAACCCTGGATCACCAAATTGCATTTCCCGATTCATTGCATTTCCAAAACCATCACCGAAGATAAAATTTCAGGTTACCGGTTTGAAAGTTCTTACAAATATCACCACGGCTATTATGACCATGCCGAAAGGGAATTCCGTGGCTTTGGCATGGTGGAACAAACCGATGCTGAAACTTTTGAGCACTGGGTAAAGCAGGACGCTTCCAATATAACCGAAGAGCCTTTACACCAGGAACCGGTGGTTTCCAAACAATGGTTCCACACGGGCGCATTTTTGCGGGAAGAAAAAATATTAGGACATTTTGAGAAGGAGTATTGGTACCACGAGTACGAAAAAGAATTTGGCGCCATTAACCATCCCGAAATTCCTTTACCGGATGCCTATCTGACCGTTCCCAAAGATATGGACGCATCCCTCATCAGCCAACTCTCTGCAAGCGAATGGCAGGAAGCGGTAAGGGCCTGCAAAAGCATGGCCTTGCGTTCGGAGGTTTTTGCGCAGGATGCCGTAAAATATAACAATACCGATGAAGCAAAAAGAAAAGAAAAGACCCCGTTTAACGTAGCTACGCATAATTGCGTCATTGAGCTATTGCAGCCAAGGGGGAAAAACAAATATGCTGTATTTGTAGTAAAAGAGAGCGAAGCCATCGCATATAGCTATGAGCGAAACCCCGAAGACCCGCGCATTGCCCATAGCCTCAATATTGAATTGGACGAATACGGTAATGTGTTGGAAGCTGCTTCCGTGGTTTATCCAAGAAGGATTGCCGATGCTTCGCTACCCGCTGAAACGCAGCAAGAGCAAAGTAAAACCGTCATCATTTATACCGAGAACAAGTTTACCAATGATGTTTTGGGCGATGATGTGTACCGTTTGCGTTTACCTTCGGAAGTGAAAACCTTTGATTTAAAAGGCGTTGCAAAATCAGGAGAATTTTATAGTCCGGCTGATTTCTCCAATATACTCGATGATGCAAATTCAGACACGGCTTTTTACCATGAATTAGATAAACCGACCTCAGGCAATAAAGCGCAGAAAAGGCTTATTGAGCATGTCCGCTCTCTCTATTATCGAAATGACTTAACCGGAGTTTTGCCTCTGCATCAATTGGAATCATTAGCATTGCCTTTTGAAAGCTACCAATTAGCTTATACGCCTGAATTGGTTTCCAATATTTTTGACACAAAAGTCAATGCAGCATTATTGACCGAGGGAAAATTCACGCATAACGAAGGCGATAACAACTGGTGGGTGCGCTCCGGAACCATACAGTTTAAAACAGCTACTGAAAATCAAGTGCATGCTCAAAACCGTTTTTACAGTCCCATCTCCTATACCGACCCTTATGGAGGAACAACTAAGGTAGTATACTACGGCAATTATTTTCTGTTTATTGAAGAAACGGAAGATGTACTGGGAAATAAAACCAAAGTTGATTTATTTAATTTCCGCACGCTTTCTCCGCAAAGGATGAAAGACATCAACAACAATCTGTCGGAAGCCATCAGCGATGAGTTAGGTTTGGTAAAAGCAGTAGCAGTAATGGGCAAAGGCAATGAGGCGGACGATTTGACAGGCCTTTCTGAAATGACGGATACTGCCGAATCAAATTTAATCAACGATTTCTTTTTTGCGCCAGACTCTACACAGCTCACCAGTATAGGAAAGAATTTATTGAATCACGCTTCTGCAAGATTTGTGTATGATTTTGAAGCATATATACATCGGGGTAAACCTGCCGTTGTAACAGCTATCACAAGGGAACAACATTTTCAAAAACTTGCCAATTCTCCTGTTCAGATAGCCTTTGAATACTCCAATGGTATTGGCGAAGTAGTGATGAAAAAAGTACAGGCAGAACCGGGAAAAGCAAAACAGGTTATTTTAAATTCTGACGAAACAGTTACCATCAATGAAGTTGATACAGGTACCTTTTCGCCCAGACAGCTTCGTTGGATCGGCAATGGCAGAACCGTTAAAAACAATAAAGGCAATGTAGTAAAACAATATGAACCCTATTTTTCGGTAAGCTGGCATTATGAAGATTACAAAGAATTAGTAGAAACCGGTGTAACGCCCATCATGTATTACGATGCAGCCGGGCGATTGATAAAGACCGAAATGCCGGATGGTACTTTTTCAAAGGTTGTTTTTGATTCCTGGAAACAAGTGGTTCATGATGCCAATGATACGGTGTTGGAATCGGATTGGTACAATAACCGAAGCAACCGGCTTATTGATACTCAATTGCTAGCAGAAGGCAAAGACCCCGGCAGAGAAAAAATATCTGCCGATAAAGCAGCCAAACATGCCAATACACCCAATGTCTTACATTTAGACACCCTGGGCAGGCCGGTTTTACAAATAGAACACAATGGTTGGGACGATTCAAACAATGAGGTTCTTTACTACACAAAGATCCAACTCGATACCGAAGGCAACCTACGGACAGTTACCGATGCCAGAGGCAATACCGTGATGCAATACAAATATGATATGCTGGGTAATATGGTGTATCAGAAGAGCATGGATGCCGGACAGCGGTGGTTGTTGACCAATATTCTCAGCAAGCCATTACGCACTTGGGATGAAAGAGATCACGAGTTTCAATATTTCTATGATATAGCGCAAAGAGCGACTCATAGCAAAGTAATCGGCGGTGATGGAATTACCACGCTTGATAACATTTTTGACAGAGTTATTTATGGGGAAAGCTTGCTGGCAACCAACCGAAGTAATGAAACTGCACTACAAGCGAGGAACATTCTGGGGCAGGTTATTCAACATTATGATACCGGAGGATTAATTGATACACCCGATTACGATTTCAAAGGGCAGCCCCTGGCAACCACTCGAAAACTGTTTAAAAAATACAAGGAAGTTGCCAATTGGGCAGATACCAATCTGGTGAATGATTTGGAAACGGATGAATTTACATTCATTACCGAAACTGATGCCTTAGGAAGAATCACCCGGCAAACCGCTCCGGGCGGCAGCATCATAACTCCTGACTACAATGAAGCCGGACTCCTCAATGCTGAAAAAGCTACTATCAATGGTCAGGAAAAAACCTATATCAAGGATATAGACTATGACGAGCAAGGTCGCAGAAGCATGATAAAATATGGCAACGGCGTCAATACCGTATTTTCCTACGATAAGCTGACTTTCCGGCTGACTAATATCAAGACACGTAAAAATAACACCGTCCTACAAGACCTTTCTTACACCTACGATCCTGTCGGCAATATCACCCATATCAGGGATGATGCACACGATGCGGCATTCTTTAACAATCGCATCATAGAGCCATACAATACCTACACCTATGATGCCCTCTATCGCCTCATCAAAGCCACAGGACGGGAAAATACTGCCCCCATCAATCATGGTACAAAGGACAACTGGCATGACAGCGCATTTATGCATAGCATACAGCCAAATGATGCCCAAGCAGTCCGCAGGTATGAGCAGACTTATACTTATGATGCAGTAGGCAATATAATGTTCATGGATCATAAAGCCGACAATAATAACTGGAAGAGGAAATATACCTACCATGATTTAAACAACCGTTTAAAGACCACAGAAATAGGTAGCCAAACCTATGAATACCCTCACCATTCAATCCATGGATATATCACCACCTTACCCCACTTAGAATACATGGATTGGAATTTCAAGGAAGAACTTGCAACGACCAGCAGGCAAAAAGTAAATCAAGGCAACGGCACACCAGAAACCACCTACTATCAGTACGATGGCAGCGGCCAACGCATACGCAAGATTACCGAAAATCAAGCCGCACCCGGTATGATACCCACTAAAAAAGACGAACGTGTCTATATAGCAGGCTATGAAGTCTATAAAAAACATAGTAGTCCCGATAAAGGATTAATCCGTACAAGCCTCAGCCTGATGGATACTTCGGCAGACTCAGCACAGGCACACCGCTTCGTCATGATAGAAACAAGGAATGAAATAAACGATGGTACAGAACCACAACTCATCCGCTACCAACTTCACAACCACCTTGGGTCTGCCACCATCGAACTCGACCATGATGCCCGTATCATCAGCTATGAAGAATATCACCCTTATGGTACTACCGCTTATCAGCTACGCAATGCCGCTATCCACTCCACTGCCAAACGCTACCGCTATACCGGCATGGAGCGGGATGAGGAGAGCGGGCTGGCGTATCATACAGCAAGGTATTATTTGCCGTGGCTGGGGAGGTGGTTGAGTGCAGATCCGATTGGGATTGAGGGGGGGATGAATGTGTATGGGTATGCGAATTCGAATCCAGTTAATAATTGTGACCTAAATGGTGAAAGTCCATTCTTAAGTGAAGAAGTAATTCGAGAAATGTCTAAGCCTACTGGTGACAAAAATATGGATTCCTTAGCAGCTGAAATACTTGTTTATCAAGCTAAAATTAGACAAGAAGTTGCAAGTGTGGCTTCAGCTAATTCAAGAGATAAAACCAAACCCAAGAAAGAGAGGATAAAAGCGGCTATCTCTGCAAGACAAATTAAAAGTGATGCGGAGCAGATTTTATCCTCAGTTGATTCTTTGTATCAACCAGAGATTCCAATATTAAATACATCTGGTGAAAGGAGAGCCTCAATTTTAAATGGCACTCCTGGAATAATACATGTTCGCGAGAATCCTGTATCAAAAGGATATCCTTTCCCTTTGTATTTTCGTGCGTCAAAAGAGGAGGTTTCGAAACACGAAAAGCTTTATGAATATTATGCAAACAAGTATAATATAAACCCAGATTTTGTCAAAGCAATCGCTTATATGGAATCTACCCATGGTTGGTATGATGAATACACTGGAATTATCGTACCGCCTAAAACTATACGACCAATGAACATTTATGCAGAATGGTGGGGTATCCCGGAGGAAACACTTAAAGTTCCTGAAAAAAACATTGATATCGGTGCTTATTTACTTTCGGAAATCTGGTCGAGAGTTGAGCATCCAACTCCTGAGAAAGTAGCTACGCTTTTTAATAGTCTTTCACAAGATTCAGTAACTGATTATGGTAAAACTGTTGCTTATTATATGGATAATAAATCATGGTTGGATCCTAAAGGCTCAGTACGGATCTTCCCTAATAGTGCCTTTTCAATACCTTCTGGTGGTTCAAGAGCATTGTTAAAATGGCCCAAACCAACAACACCTAAATAATAATTTATATAAATGATAAAAAATGAACTGACAAATAAAAAATAGGATGGAGAAAATGTCAGAATCAGAATTCACAGGATTTGAGGATTTTCAGAATGGTGCAATCATGGGAATTTTAAAATTTGGTTAATTCTGATTCAGACAAAAGAAATAAACTGTCAGAATCAGGATTCGCAGGATTAGGGGATTTTCAGAATGAGTGCTATCATGGGAATTTTGAAATTTTGGAGACTCTGATCCAGATAAAAGGGAAAACATTAAAACAAATTAAACAATGGAAATAGTAATTAAAATATTGATCGATACCATAGTAATTGGTTTGATAAGCCTTATTTTCTTCAAGAGGGAAAGGAAGATAGAAAACAAGATAGAAGAAGAATTTCGCAAGCGGGATAAGTTTTTTGATGCGCGGTTTGATTTCAAATTGAGGGCGTTGGAGGAGTTGTTGGCGCCCATCAGACTGCAATTAATCCGCAGTAAGATCACGCTCAATGGGTATGATGCTAATAGTATGATGGATGGGTGTAATTATAGGGATTCGAAAATTCGAAATATCATGATGCATATAAAAGAGTAATTTATTAATAAAAATGTAAAAAGGATAAACTTATGTTAACCAAACTAAAAGACAGCATTGAATTAGGAAAGCAATTAGTACAGGTATTTAATGAAATCAAATACCTGTTTATAGCCAATAAATCGGACGCACGAGAAGATTTAGCTGAAGTATTTGTAGAATTTAGTAAATTTTTTGATGCTACTAATAGTGTCATGTATCAATTTTTAAGCATGAGTTTTCAGGATAATGAATCGCTTGGTTCTCAAAGAGAATTGCTGTTGCGATTTAAAACAGGCGACCTTGTTAGAAATATAAATGAAGCCCGGGGACATTGTTCTAAAATAAAACAAATCTATGAAGAACATTTAAATCCATGGTTTTATAAAGTTCTTGGAACGAGCAATGAAAAATTGGATGCCTTAAATAATCTATTTGAAAAAATGACTGAATACGATAATAACATGTTCTCCGCTACTGATGAAATAAATAATAAACTCCGTGAATATTCAGAGTTGATTTTAGGACTTCTGAGACAAACGAAACTTCAGGAAGCAAACGATAAAATTTGGGAAATTGAGCAAGAACTGTCGCCTTATATAAAGGAAACTAATTTGTTGTTAGCCGAGCTAATCAATCTGAAAAATGAATTTACAAATAAATAACATCTTATAACTTAAACCACATCATCATGGCTACTCTAATAGAAAACCTAAGCTCCAATACCGTTCTCGGTAAAGTTACTGATGCAAACGGTCGCCCATTGCCTAATCTTAAAGTAGTCATCTACGATGTCGATATGCGGGAGTGGCAAGCCCTTTCAGATACCCACACTAATAGAGAGGGAAAATACGAACTTAAATGGTCACATGACCAATTAAGCGGCAGAGGCCGGAAGGAGGCAGATATTGCCATCATTGTATCCACAAAGGAAAAAGGAACAGTGCTCTATAAATCAACGATGGATGATGTGCGATTCAATGCTTCCGAGAGGGAGGAAATCAATGTTGTAATCTCCAATCCCTTGCCTAAGGAAGTGGTGGAATTTGATTTTTTAGTAAAAGAAGTGTCCTTTTTGGCAAATCAAATAGCCATTGCTGATTTACAAGAAGACGACGAGCATCGGGATGTAACTTTCCTTTCAAGGGAATTGGAAGTACCTGCCGATAAGATTGAGCATTTGATTGTTGCCCATCGTCTGCATAATCTCTCAAAAATAACCCCCGCATTTTTTTATGCCCTATTTCGCAAGAATACTTTGCTGCAAAATGATTTTTCCAGGAACCCGAAGAATGTCCGTCTTTCCATTGGTATTGGAGTAGATGATCAAATCCTGCTCTATGACGCAGCGCTTGCGGACAGTAAAAAGATAGCAGCAGATATAAAAGCAGCAGCGGAAGAAAAGATCATTTCGGCCACAGAAGCAAAAAACGTAAAGCGCAACATAGAGGTGCTTTCAATATACAAAGAAAGAGCATCGGAATATTACAGAACCGAATACCCTCAAAAGGTCGTCAACCTGCTTACAAGTTTTTTCAAGGAAGGCAAACTGCAGCAGATTCAACAATTATTTGCAGAAAGCAAGAATGATCTGAATTCATTTTTTGACAAGATCACAGATCCGGCGTTCTACGCAACCCAAAGAAAAGGGCAAGACGCCAAGGCTACTATGGAACTGGGGAGACTCTTTGGTCACGACAATGAAACCATTCAACAAATAGCCAAATCAAGAGGAATTAAAAAACCGAAAGATATACGAAAGCTTGCCAGGTTGAACAAATCGGAATGGGTGAAAGAAATTGGTGAGGCAAGGCCAGACATTAAAGATAAGCAAGCTATCAGCGCGTATGCTTCTGCCATAGTGAGAAGAATGGAAAATGAATTTCCTACATTGGCATTTGCCGCTCAGTTGGAAAGAACAAAAAAAGCTGTGCTTAAAAATCAGGATAACATAGTTTCCTTCTTCAATAAACATGAAGATTTTGACCTGATGAAGCACAATGTGGATTTGTATTTAAAAGAAAAGAAAGTTGCGGCAAAGGAAAGAGAAGCTATAACGCAAGAATTGAAATCGGTACAGCGGGTTTTCAAATTGGTTCCGAATTACAGTAAAACGATAGCCCTGCTGGGAGAAAAAATCCATTCCTCACAAAATATCGTAGCTATTGGAGAAACCCGATTTGTAAGAGAAATTGCCCCCAAAGCAGGAATAAGTGAGAAAGAAGCCAAAGAAATATACCGCAAAGCGGAGACCAAACATACGGCAGCCATGCTCCTGGTGGGCGACTTGCAGGACAGCATGAGTGTGATGGATATTGCTTCTTTTGAAACAACCGCACTGGCAAAAAAATTGGAAGCGGTAAGCAAAGATTTCCCAAACCTGAAGTCACTTTTCAAACTCGTTGACACTTGCGAATGTGAACACTGTCGTTCGGTGTATAGTCCGGCTGCCTATTTGGTAGAGATACTTCAATTTTTAGATAAACGAGTGGTATTTTCCAACAATAATAATAATTCCAGTAATGCTAAGGACGCATTGTTTTCAAGAAGGCCGGATTTGGGTGAAATTGACCTAAGTTGCGCCAATGCCAATACGCCTGTGAAATATATTGATTTGGTTTGTGAGATTTTGGAAGAGGCCATTGCCCCTGATGCAGGGATCAGTTACTCTGGCGTATTATCAGATGGAGCGGACTCGCTTAAAGGCAAAATATCCGGCGACTTGCTAACAACATTAAACGCAGCCGGATTAAATGTGACACCGGATGCGTTGATTTATGAAACGGGATCATCAATAACCCAGTCCCGTTACCTTAGAGATAAGGGCATCGTTTGTAAAATTGAACATACCGTTGGGAATAGCTACAATGTTTTTCGTCTGCGCCAAACCTTTGGAACAGCCGAAGAATTAGAGGCTGCACCGGAATATGTTAATGAAGGCGCCTATAATGAATTAAAGGATAAATCCTATGCCTTTAATCTTCCATTTGATTTGAATCATGCGGAAGCCAAAGCGTACTTCAGTCGCTTTGATGTGAGCAGAGCCGAATTGATGAAAGCTTTTCAGACTGCGAATGACCCAAGCGAGCAAAGCATTGCAACGGAAAGGCTGGAGCTAAGCGATGCAGAAAGCAACATAATCGTTAACCCTCCAACTCCAAACGACAATGCCGCCCAACAGCCTTATTGGAACGTACCTGCTCCCGGCAATGTAGTAGATTATTTAAAGCAAGTAGATCACTTTCTTGACAGAACCGGTATTAGCTATAAGGAACTGGACTTGTTACTAAAACTGAAATTCATTGACAAGAATGGAAATCTGTTTATCAGACACAATGATTTGACCTGTAACACAGAACAGAAGGAAATTGCAAATTTGGATTTGGATACTTTGGGCAGGATTCATCGGTTCCTTCGCCTGCAAAAGAAAACAGACTGGAAATATGAGGTATTAGATGAAATAATTTCTCAACCGAATCTTGGAAATGGCATTCTCGATGAAAATTGCCTGATAAAGGCTGCCCAGATAAAAGAAATTTCAGAAAGGATAAATATCAAAGTAGAGGAGCTGATTGGTTGTTTCGGAGAATTGCCTCATGTAGATTTACAAGAACAAGATGAAAAAGGGAGTAAACCGCTTTACCATCAGGTATTCCTCAATAAAGCAAAAAATGGCGTGATAGATGAAGGCTTACTGCCTGATAAAGTAGATGGTTCTCAAGTGTTGAATACGTACATTGGCTATATTGCCACCTGCCTTCAATTAAAGCAAAAGGACATTGAGTATATAACCCCATTATTGCCAGATGGAGATTTGACTTTTTCAAATCTAAGTTTTCTTTTTACCTCTTCGAGACTTATCAGAAGCCTGAAACTAAAAGCGGAGGACTTTGCAATCATTCAAAAGCTTAGTGGAATTGATATCATAGCAAGTCCCGGTAAAATGTTAGACTTTATTAAAGTTGTTGAGAATTTTAAAAGATCGCCATTAAAAGCTGCGGACGTAAAATTTATCTTAAATCATGAGGCAGACAATCTGGTAGACAAAAGCATAAAAGATGAAAAGATTGGTGAAGTGTTAAAAAGCCTCAAAGAAGGGTATGAAAAGATAAATCATGAGCAGAAATCAAAGTTTGATGATAAACTGACGGCAGAGGAACAGAAGGAGACGTTACAAGGAGAGTTATCTAAGCTAAGTAGTATAACAACAGAAGATCTCAAAATATTTATGCAGTTTATCGATAACGAATGGAATATTCTGGAAACAACTAAAGATATTCTTAATAATAAGTTATATGCTATTCTTACTCAAGCTAACAAAGCAACATTAACCAGCAATATTGATGCATTGGAAGCAGTATCAGGTCCAAATTACAGTACTGAAAAAAATAACCTAATTACTTCATTTTGCACCATATTGAATCCGACTATTGACCTTAGCGACTTATCCGAAAGTAAAAAAATAAATGCGTTAAAGGTGATTTTGGATAGCTTAACTGTTATCACTAAGCCTGAAGTTATTGCTATTATACGTTATATCGAATTAGGAAATAAAAAGAGATTTGTTGATGAGAAATTAAATGACTTATTTGATACCACTATTATCAAAGCTACGATTGATGAATTTGACTCAATAGCAGACAGTCAAAAAGAGAATGATATTAAAAATTATCAGGCTGCAATATTGGACTTAAAAATAGCAAATGAGGAATTGAGGACTGCCAATGTTAAATTGTCAAATGCAACTACACCTGCTGAATTTGCTGCTGCTAACGCCTTGGTTGCTGCGGCTAATGCTCATATTGCGACTGCCACCGATACTTTACTGTTGGCAACTCCCTCTTACAACATTGCCTCTGGCAAAAATCTGTTGGAAGCCTTTTTAAATTCCATTTCAAATTTCCTGATAAGCACAAGTAAAAGAAGGCTATTAGAGCAAACCCTGTCAACTACATTTAAAGCAGATTTAGCGTTAGTTGGAATAGTTTTGAAACATGCCAAGTTAAAGCAACCTGCCCCAGGAAATGATTTAATTTCCGATTTGTTATCAGACAATTATGACCAGTCAATTTCTTTGGCAACCTACCCAAAACAATATGCAGCTATTCAGTTATTGCATAAAATGTTTGTAATGTTGAATGCTTTTAAGTTTCCGGGTAGCGACGTAGAGTGGTATTTTGCGAACAATGCCGCGTTAGGCTGGCTGGAGTTAGACAGTATCCCTTATGACGCAGGGCAGCCTGAAGTTGACTTTACTCAATACCTGAATTTTTGCAACATAGTCTTTTATTCAAAGCAATTTACTGCGGTTACAGATCCTTTAGACGCAGAGCGCCCGATAAGCTTCTTTACGCTTGCCAATATTATATCAGAGGGAGATAATAACAAACAGTCTGAATTTTTCAACAAGCTGGCTTTACTTACGGGTTATGAGCAAAATGATTTAATAGACATGGATGCTCATTTATTTGTTCCGTTTGACCTTGCCAATTATAAAGATGCTGAGAACTGGAAGCGGTTATTTGACTGTATGGATTTGGGGAGAAAATTAGGCGCCGGGATAACACAGATCAAAGGCTACATAAAAGGGGCGCTTACGGCATCGGAAGTAAGCGACTTGCGCGCAGCATTAAAATCCAGGTATGATGAGGATACATGGTTAAGTACCCTCAAAGAAATAATGGATGCTATCCGACCCCAAAAAAGAGATGCCTTAGTCGCTTATTTACTGGCAACAAATCCGGGCATAAAAGACACCAACGATCTTTATGAGTATTTTTTGATAGATGTGCAGATGGAATCTCTTGTGATGTCATCCAGAATTGTACTTGCCCATAATAGCATACAACTCTTTGTACAGCGCTGCCTCATGGGGCTTGAACCAGATGCCATTGCCGATACGGAAAGAGACCCAAACTGGGACCAGTGGAAATGGATGAAGAACTACAGGGTATGGGAAGCCAATCGAAAAGTATTCCTCTATCCTGAAAACTGGTATGATGTTACGCTTACCGATGACAAGACCTATTTGCTTACCGAATTTATCAATGAGATTCAGCAAAATGAGCTCACCAACGATACGGCAGAAGAAGCTTTAAAAGCATATCTGGAAAAGTTAGATAATATAGCTTTCCTTGAGGTGATGGCTACTTGGTATGATGTGCCTACAAGAGATATGCACGTATTTGCCCGAACAAAAGGAGGTGACCCGGCTATCTATTATTACAGACGTTTTGAAAATGAGCGTTACTGGACTCCATGGGAAAAAGTGGAACTGGATATTACCGGAGACCATTTGCTGGCTTTTAAACGAAATGGCAGATTGCATTTGGCATGGCCCATTTTTAGTGAAGAAGCTGAGGTACAAGAAAAAATTGTGATTCCAAGCAGCACTCCTGGTAGCGAAGTGGAGGCTCAACCTAGAAAAAAACTAAAGATTCAATTGGCTATCAGTGAATATAGCAATAAGAAATGGCAGCCAAAAAGGGTATCCCATGATGCTATATTGACTCCATCTACATACCGGAAATTCATTATGAATCAAATTACGAATAAATTTAATTTAATTTACTATCAGACGACAGATCAAATAAAAATTTTCAGCAGCGCGTGGAAACCTTATTACGATGATACCCATAATCTTGTAGGGATCTTCAATATGGCCGGATGTAAAGGATACCCTGAATTATTACCCTATGAGAATATTAATTTTCCTGACTTTTATCCGGATTTTAAAGATGCAGAACTTCGTGCTCAAAGATATAATGAATTGATAGAATATGCACCTGATGATTTAGCTGTAAGGAATATCATGTCCCCATTCGATTTTTATACAATTTTGAATGCGACACCAGGTAAATTCAGAATATCTTATCCACACCAGTTTACAAAAATTGATTCGATTGGATTTATTTATCAATTGCTTCAATTGATTATTAACCATAGCTCACAAAATGTTAAAGGTCGCAAAGAAATACAAAGAATCGAAATTCCATTAGGCACCCTGCTTCCTTATTTTGAAGAAGACAGTTATCATGCCTATGTAATCATTCCTGGCTTTTATAAAAAAGCAATGGATAAAGGTGAATTTGTTGAAACCTATTCTTTAAATGATTCAGAGAAAAGAACAGCTTCCAATGTCTTTCAATTATTGGATGATATTACCAATTGGTTCAAAAAAATCACTTATGAATTTCAACAAAACCCACCAGCCGATACACAAGCTGCAGTTCAAACAATTTTAACTGATTTCGATTTTCAAAATATTTTGAAAGAGCTTAGTAAGTATGCCGATTTGGATATTTTCTTAAACCTCTTGATAGGCCAAAGTGGAAATGAAAAGGTGGATGAATTTTTGAAAGAACTGACTCAGGCCGAGCCACTGAAATACGGAGAGCAATTTAAAAACATGTACCACCCCTTAGTTTGTGCATTGCGAAGCATTTTGTATAAAGATGGCATACCTGCTTTAATGAAGCGGGATACTCAATTACAAAAGACAAATTTTGATTTTGAATCTTATTACCACCCCCATCACCAGATTGTTCCACTCACAGATATAAAAAATCCGGATGGGACAAAAATACCAAGTTATCCTATTGAAGACATTGACTTTAATAGTGATGGAAGTTACAGTGCCTATAACTGGGATTTATTTTTCAGAGTACCACTTCATATAGCCAGCAGCCTTACCAAGAACCAACGATTTGAAGAAGCATTGACATGGTTTCACTATATGTTTAATCCGACAGGTGCTTTGCCTGGCAATGGTGTACAAAAATATTGGGTAACAAAACCTTTTTATCTCAATCAGGAAACAGATTATATTATCCAACGAATTGATACATTAATGTATGCAGTCTCTGACCCCTCGCATCCGAATGTTCCGGCAGGAGCCTCTTCTGAACCGGCAATAAGGGATTTGGAATTTGCCATATCAGAATGGAGAAACAAGCCATTCAAACCAGATGTGGTCATGCGTTTCCGACCAGTAGCTTATCAAAAGGCTTTGCTGATGAAATACATTGATAATCTTACCGAATGGGGAGATTATCTATTCAGACAGGATACTATGGAATCCATTGCACAGGCAACACAAATGTATATTCTTGCTGATAAATTATTGGGACCAAAACCAAGGGTAATTCCTGCAGCCATAAAACAACCTTATGAAACTTATAATCAAGTAGAAGCAAAACTCGACAGCTTCGGAAACGCTTTAATTGAACTGGAAAATATTCTTCCTGATCTATCCGTGTTACCAGAAAGCGGAGCTGAACTTCCAGCCACACCAGTTACACTTTCTATGCTGTATTTCTGTATTCCTGCCAATGAAAAAATGTTTGAATATTGGGACAGGGTTGCAGACCGTATTTTCAAAATAAGGCATTGTCAGAATATAGACGGTGTTGAAAGAAGTCTGGCATTATTTGCTCCACCTATTGATCCTGGAATGTTGGTTCGTGCTACTGCCTCGGGATTAGATATATCTTCTGTAATTGCCGGATTAAATGCCCCTACCCCCTATTATCGTTTCAATGTACTGTCGCAAAAGGCTACTGAGCTGGCACAGGAGGTACGGGGATTGGGCAACTCCTTGCTTCAGGTTTTAGAGAAAAAAGATGCAGAGGCATTGACACTACTCAGAAACGAATTGGAATTAAAGGTGCTGAATGCCGTGAAGGATATTAAGAAACTCCAAATTAATGAATCGAAAGAGCAGATTGAAGTTTTAAAGCGGACGAAGAATGTTACAGAGGAAAGGCAGAAGTATTATGCAAACATTCAAAAGATTATTTCAAAGGAGCAGTTGAATTTGGATAAGCTTGGAGAATCAAAAAACTGGCAACTTGTTGCTAATATTACTTATACATTAGGGGCTACATTAGCTTTGATACCTGATTTAGCTTTAGGAGCTTCAGGATTTGGAGGTTCACCACACGGTGCTGCCAAATTTGGTGGAAGTTTACTCGCCCATAGTACTGACGCAATTGGGAAAGGATTGGGTATTTTTAGTGCCATAGCAAGTTATGAAGCCAGTTGTGCCTCAATACTTGGAGGATATGATAGACGCTTTGATGATTGGAAACTTCAAGAAAGGCTTGCCACAAAAGAATTAGCTTCCATTGATAAACAAATTACCGCCGCAGAATTACGCAAAGAGATTGCAGAAACCGACTTAAAGAATCATGAACTACAAATTGAGAATGCAAAGAAAACAGATGATTTCATGCGGTCTAAATTTACTAATATGGAATTGTATGACTGGATGGTTGGCCAAATTAGTTCTGTCTATTTTAAATCCTATCAATTAGCTCATGACTTTGCCAAAAAAGCAGAAAGGTGCTATCAGTTTGAATTAGGTAACAGTGACACGTTTATATCATATGGCTACTGGGACAGCTTGAAAAAAGGCTTACAAAGTGCAGATGCTTTGATTCATGATATCAAACGCATGGAAGCAAGCTATTTGGATAAAAACAAGCGAGAGTATGAAATCACCAAACATGTTTCGCTGGCACAGCTTGACCCATTGGCTCTAATCAGACTACGAGCAAGCGGTATATGTGATTTTGAAATACCTGAAGTGTTGTATGATATGGATCATCCCGGCCAATATTTTAGAAGAATAAAATCAGTAAGTGTAAGCCTTCCTTGTATAGCAGGGCCATATACATCTGTGAGTGCCAAGCTCTCATTGGTTAATAACAGATACAGGAAGAACACCAACGATCCAGCAAATTATGCTGAGGACATAGTTGCAGGCGATGATCGTTTTAATTATAATGTTGGTTCCATTCAATCCATTGCTACCAGCAATGCTCAAAATGACAGTGGTGTATTTGAACTAAACTTTAGGGACGAACGCTACTTGCCATTTGAAAATACTGGAGCCATAAGCAGCTGGCGATTAGAATTGCCTACTGAAATCAGGCAGTTTGATTACAATACCATTTCCGATGTAATCATACATCTGAAATATACGGCAAGAGAAGGCGGTTCAGGCTTGAAAACGGCTGCCAATACATCATTGAAAGAACAATTTGAAGCATTCAAACAAGGATTAGGTCAAACCGGGCTGCACATCGCTCTAAATATGAAACATGATATGCCCAACGAATGGCATCTGTTGAAACAGAATGGCGAAGTCAATTTGGCAATAGGCAGATCCAGATTGCCTTATATAGCTCAATCTGTTGATACTGTGGAGATAAAAAATGTCATATTCGTAGCTAAAGTGAAAGATAATCCTACAACATTTCCAATTAATGTAAATGCCGCTGACACTGACACAAACCTTACATGGGTGGATGATTTGAAGTTGTACAGGGGTTCAAATGATGATATTAACTTGGGAACGTCATTCAATCTGAAGGCAGATAGAAATAAGTTAGAGGAGTTGATATTGATTGTGAAGTATGAGTTTGAATAGGGTGCATAGATAATGATCTTTAAAAAATAGGGAACTAATTTTAAAATATCAAAGAATGGTATCAGACAAACCTTGGCATAAACACAAACCAATACGGAGCTGTATTTGAATGGTATCAGGGTGGAGACAGCACAAAAAAGGGTTTTACACAATGGGCCACTTTTAATGAAAAGACCAACTACTTTGCGCCCTCGACAAAGGAATTTATGATAAATTACAGAGTTGATGATTTAGAAACACTTGTAAAGGAATTGAGGCAAAACAACGTAAATATTTTGGACTCCATCGAAACAGTTTCCTACGGGAAATTTATTCATATTCTCGACATTGAAGGTAACAAGATAGAATTATGGGAACCGAATGACATTGAATACGAGAACTTAGGAAAACAATTTGGTAGCAAGACGACAAAATAACGGGCGGGTAAAATGCTTTACCCCTACTTTTTCACTTAAATCTGTACCGTGCTAAAACATGCCTACAGATAAATTAACCCAAGACAATTTTTCTGTGTTTTTGTCCCCAAACTACTATCTGGCCAATTAATGGTTCTAACGATTTCCCGTGCTTTGTAAGGCGATACAAAACAGATACAGCACTTGAAGCATCCACCTCTCGATTGACTAATTTATTCATTTCCAAGTACTTTAATTCTTTGGTTAATGTGCGTGCTGTAATACTTCCCAAATCTCGTTTGAGTTCGTTGAACCGTTTTTCCTTGTCACAAAGACTTGCTAAAATCGCACCCCGCCAACGACCGCCAATAATATCTATCACATCCTGAACGTCCCTTAACTGAATTTGCTTTTGTTTATTCTTCATTATAATTACAGTTGCAGTATCCTAAAAGATAGCAGTATTTTTTGCAAATGTAGTATATTTTAGATACTGTACTTTACCTTTGCCGAAATTTTTCAAAATTTAAAAAATGAACATAACAATTATTGGGGCGTCGGCCGGTGTTGGGCTTGAAACCGTAAAACGGGCATTAGACAGAAATCATAATGTAACCACTTTGTCCCGGTCGGAAATAAATTTACCTGACAACGCAAATCTAACTACATTAAAAGGCAGCGCAACCAACAAAAATGATTTGAAAAAATCAATCGAAAATGCAGACGCGGTAATTGTGGCTATAGGAACAGGCACAAGTATGAAACCAACCACTTTGTATTCTGACTTTGCAAAATTATTGGTTGAAGTACAACAAGAAAACAATGCTCAAATTCCCTTCATTATTTTAACCGGTTTTGGCGCAGGAGAAAGCGGACAATACAACGGATTTGTAATGAAACTATTTTTCAAATTTTTGCTCAAAGATGTGTATGCCGACAAATCAAAAATGGAAGAAATCATTACTTCTTCAAAAATAAAATGGGAAATTGCAAGGCCCGGGTTACTGAAAAACAAGCCATTAACTGAAAAATACAGAACAGAAAATCAACTCTTCAAAGGCATCAACATCGGCAGTATCAACAGAGCCGATGTTGCGGATTTTTTGGTCAAACAAGCTGAAAACCCAACCGAATTGTATCATTATATTTCGCTTTCAAATAAATAAAAAATGACAAATCAAAACAACAACATTGGCATACCTACATCTGTAAAAATCTTCACTTGGATATTAATTTGCGCAGGTTGTTTTTTCTTTTACGTTTACACGTTCAATCCAGCCATTAGTTTTCCGAACGCAAGTTTGGATACTTATTCTGCAAAGATGGGTTTTGCAAGTGCAGGTGTAAGAATTTTAGGTAGCGTTTTAGCGCTTTTAATTTCTGTTTTGGCAATAAATCCTCGCTGGTTGTTCATCACTCTTATTTCAAGGGTATTTATTGAACTGGGCGATGTTGTTGCAGGACTTATTCTTGATGGTGTAACTCCTAACACTTTTGCTTTAGTAATTTTAGCCGGCTTTGAAATCTGGGCTGTAATGCGTCTTTGGAAAGTAATACGAAGCAATCCATAGGCCAATAAAAAGGGCAGCAGGTAAGGGTTGGTTTCGTTTCATAGCTGCTTCACGGTGCATCAAAGAGGGGGTTGCACGACTCAAATTTAGTGCTAACTTTGCCCCTCGTTCCTCGTTTGAAAGTTAGCGGTCAAATCCCGTCCAAACGTCGAGCCCCGAACCATTATAGGTGGCTTTTGACAACGATGTGGATGTAACAAAGGCTCATCTTTGGCTAACTAAATTTTTTGACATGCATGAAACGAAAAATTAGATATTACAAGCTAATCTTACTTAAACACGACTTACCTGCCGGACTTACCGTTTTTCTTATCGCCCTCCCTCTTTGTCTGGGAATTGCATTGGCTTCTGGCGCCCCCCTTTATTCAGGCATTTTAGCCGGGATTATTGGCGGTCTTATCGTTCCGCTTATCAGTGGTTCGCAACTTGGAGTCTCGGGACCTGCCGCCGGATTGACAACGTTAGTTGCAGCCTCAATTATTTCACTTGGCGATTTCAAGGTTTTTTTACTTGCCGTAATGGTGGCAGGACTATTTCAGCTAATTCTCGGACTGCTCAAACTCGGTGTAATCGCAAATTATTTCCCATCATCAGTTATCAAGGGAATGTTGGCGGCCATTGGCATTATTCTTATCTCAAAACAAATTCCGATAGCAGTCGGCTACGATCAGCCCGACTTTTGGACAAGTGGCTTTACCAAAATATTTTCAGGTAATTTTGAAAACTTTCAGAATTACACAAAAAAAGGCCCGGTTTTAATCACGGTTATTTCTTTAATCATTTTTATTTTATTCCGCCAACCCTTTGCAAAAAAAATAAAGGGAACAATCCCGCCACCGTTGGTTGTTGTAGTAATCGGTATCGTTGTAAATATTTTATTTACTTATACAGCTTCGGATTTTTCAGTCAAACAGGGACAATTGGTCAACATTCCTGACAATATTTTTGCAGACATTTCCTTTCCCGATTTTTCAAAATTTTTCTCTAATATAGAAATCTGGAAAGACGGACTTACTATTGGACTGCTCGCTACATTGGAGACTTTGCTTTGTGTAGAGGCGGTTGACAAATTGGACAAGCATAATCGCATCACCCCAATAAATCGCGAACTCATTGCACAAGGCGTTGGAAATATGACTTGCGGACTATTAGGCGCAATCCCTATAACCGCAGTAGTGGTAAGAGGTTCGGCAAATGCTGACGCAGGCGGGCGTACAAAACTGTCTGCTTTCACACACGGAGTTTTTCTATTACTTGCGGTTTTACTTGTCCCGTTCGTGCTCAGTAAAATCCCCTATGCTTCACTTGCGGCAATACTTCTTATCACCGGATACAATCTGACAAAACCGAAACTTTATAAAAATGTGTGGAATTCAGGACAGAAGCAATTTATTCCTTTTGTCATTACCATCATTGTAATTCTCCTGACTGACTTACTTATAGGTGTGAGCATCGGACTTTTAATTTCTATTTATTTTATCATACAAAATAATTTTAAAGCAGACTATAAAATCACGAAAGCACAACATCATGGCATTGAAACATTCCTGATCAAACTTAACAGCAATGTTACCTTCCTCAACAAAGTAAAATTGCGAAAAACATTAGACCAAATTCCGGAATACAGCGTGCTGACTATTGACGGAAGTGAATGCAACTTCATAGACTATGATATTTTGGAAGTAATCAGTGAATTTGATTACAAAGCCCGCGACAGACATATTGAATTGTATTTAAGTGGAATTGAAAAAGTAAATATAACAGCGGTGCATTAACAAAAGAAAAGAAAGGCCACCGATAACAAACGTATAATAAAAATCCGGGAACTACCGTTTAGATATTGATACCCCAAAACCGATACTTATGATATTGTGGCTCGGCGCTATCCACATTCTTTGTGATTATGCATAATAACCGCAGACAGATAAATCAATCGGATAATTAAACAAGCTTAATATATGAAACAGAGATCAATACTCATTTTTGCGTTTCTTTTATTGGCAAAATTTTCATTCTGTCAGATTATCGATAGATATGGAATCAATATCGGCGCTTCATATTCTAATCAGTTTTGGGATTACAAATTACTGAATATTGACGACCTAAATGGAAGATACAAAATAGGGATACAGGCATTTGCTCAAGCAGAAAAAGATTTGGGGAAATATTTTGCTCTAAGGACGGAACTCGGATATGTACAAAAAGGATTCAAAAATAACTTCGACATTGTAAATGCAGAAGGAACTTTAGGCCCGGAAAATGAAGGCAATGTTATTTTGCATGATTTGGCATTGAATATCGGAATGAAAATAAAACCATTGAATATAAAGTACTCTCCATACCTCTTGACCGGATTAAGTGGTGATTATATGGTTTCATATAAAGACATCGAAGTGAAAGACCCTGGCTCGGGAAAACATTACGGAGTTTATCAATCTGTCATCGAAGGTTTCAATAAATTTAATCTGGGCGGATTAATAGGCTTGGGAGTTACTATCAAAGATTTGATATATTTCGAGGTGGAATACAATCCCAATTTCACAAACAATTTAGACAACGAGTCGTGGACAATAAAAGATAATTGTTGGGGCGCAAAGATTGGCGTAAATGTAAATGAATTGATCAAATAAATGCCCCGTACATCTTTATGATGCGGGTATTTGATAAGCCATATTTTGACCATCAGTGTCGATAGAGATTATCGGTAAATATTTTGACCGAAAAAAGGAGCATGATTGAATCAATGCCTCGTTGCCCTGGACGGAAGCCTGGACGTGCAGCACTTTAGCCCTTCACGACATCCGCTACTTTGGTGCCCATCAGTTCGATGGTCTTCATCAGTAGATCACGGGGTGGTGATCCTACGTCGATGTGCCCTATAAAACGGGTCAGGCCAAACATTTCCTTCATCATCAGGATCTTTTCCGTAACCTCCTGCGGGCTTCCGATGAGATATGCGCCATGCCTGGATCTGCCGGCTTCGTACTGACCTCGCGTAAAGGCCGACCAGCCACGGCTTTGACCGACACGATTCATCTGGCGGCTATAATAATGAAAATAATCGTCGATGACTTTCGGGTCCTCACTGACAAACGTGTGCGCATGGACGGCCAGTTGCATCGCTGCAGGATCATGACCATGGGCAAGGTATGCTTCCTTGTAATAATCCATCAAAGGAGTAAACTGTGACGGATTGCCGCCGATTATTGCGACTATCAAAGGCAGTCCCAATCGGGCAGCGCGAAGTACGGAAGAAGGCGTACCGCCTACGGCTATCCATACCGGCAGATTTTCGGAACGGGGATAGACGGTCTGGTTGACCATGGCGGGACGAAGCTTGCCCGACCATGTGACATTGGCTTCATCGCGGATCTTGAGCAACAGGTCCAGTTTTTCTTCAAACAACTCATTGTAATCCTTCAAATCATAGCCGAAGAGCGGAAAAGATTCGATGAAGCTGCCTCGTCCGGCGCCTATTTCTGCCCGCCCGCCCGATAGCAGATGGATGGTGGAGAAATCCTGATATACCTTGACCGGTTCGGAACTGCTCAACACTGTGACCGCCGACATCAGCCTGATCCTTTTGGTGACTGAAGCGGCAGCAGCCAGCACGATCTCCGGACTCGCCACCGCATAATCCGGCCGGTGATGCTCTCCCATAGCAAATACATCCAGCCCCATTTCGTCGGCATATCGTATGGCGTCGATGATCTCCCGCAGCTTTTGATCCACTTTTCCTGTATTCCCGGATTCGTCAAATGGCAGATCGCCAAACATTCCCACGCCTAATTCCATACTTGAAGGATTTTTTTGTTCTTGAATAAAACGGGTCACTTCCCGCACTCTAAATAATAATAGCAAATCCGCTTCGATTGTTTCTGTCCCGAGGGGAAATAGTAACTTTATTGTAATTATTCACCGGATAAAAAAGGGTTATCAGGCGTTTTTACCTGTTACTCCTTCGCCGCAAAGGATTTCTGCTTCGCTCCCGCCTTTATCACTAGTGCTAAGTTAAAAGTGAATAGAGAAAAACGAAAAGTGCTAATCGTCACAATATCAATAATATACTTTAATTTAAATGCAACATCTTATTATTAGCTTGACATTGGTTTCACTAATACAGTTATCTTGCTTTTAATCAGGAAGGTGTGCAATCCCGCTCTCCCGGGTATATTCCTGAACTGCCTGCCAATGGTATTTGGCAATTCAATGAAGAAATCCGGTCAATTTTGTTTTGTAAAAGAAAAAGCGCCCTTCACAACATATAAAATTGATTTGGTAGAATTTTTTTTGTTAAACATACAATGTACCTTATCATTGTTGAAAATTTTTAGGTTATGTACAGGCCTGTATTGTTTTTATTTATCGTAATCTTTTGGCATACAGACACTTACAGTCAAGAGATATGGTCGCTGGATCGATGTATCCAGGAGGCTGTAACCAACAACATCCTGATCCAGCAAGCTGATATTGCTGTCAAAAGAGATAGGACAAGCGCCAATACTGCCCGTGCCGGCCGTTTCCCCAGTCTCAATGCGGGAACATCCTTTTATGAGAGCTTTGGCCGACAGATCGACCCAACCACCAACAGTTTCAATAGTCAGAATTTCGGAAATCAATCCTACAACCTCAGTTCCGGCATCACGCTGTTCAATTTCAACCAAATCAACAACACCGTCCGCCAAAGTGAGGCCAACCTGAAAGCTTCCAAGGCAGACAAGGAACAGGCAATACGGGATATCGCACTCAATGTCGCTCAGGCTTATCTCGTCATCCTGGTGGCAAAGGAAAATCTCGAGGTGGCACGTAAAAGTTTGGACCAGACCAACGAACAATTGTCCATGACAGACAAGCTCATCGCTGCGGGATCAAAGAATCGCAATGCACGACTAGACATCGTGGCACAACAGGCTAACAACGAGGCTCAGATCATCACCTCCGAAAATGACCTCGCTATCGGCTTCCTCAATCTGAAGCAGTTGATGAATGTCGCTCCGGATCTGAACATCGACATTGCGCCACCTGCCATCGCCCTCCCCCCGGAGAATCCGGATGCCATCGACTATCAGGCATTGGTGGCCAATTCGCTCAAGTCACAACCCCAATTCGAATCTTTGGAACATAAGCTCAGCAGCGCCCTGTTGGGAGAAAAAATAGCACGCGCTCAAGGCCTTCCCTCCATCCAGGCACAGGCATCGGCAGGTACCAGTTATTCTTCGCTGAGCCGGCGCATCTTGTCCACCACCCTCGAAAGACAACAAATCCCGGGCGTGCTCCTCAACAACGAGCCTGCCAGCCTGTCTTTTCTGAATCCGGCTGTTACCACCGGGAATAATCCGTATTTCAGCCAATTGAATCAGAACCTCGGTTTTGGCGTGGGCGTTGGACTGAGCATCCCTATCTACAACCACAATCAGGTCAATGCTTCGGTACAAAACGCCAGGCTCAACACCGAAAACATCAGACTGCAGGACAGCCAGGCAAAGCAACAACTTCGATCGGATATACTGCGGGCACTGACTGACGCAAAAGCTGCAAGGAGAAATCTGGACGCTGCCAATAAAAACTACGAAGCGCTAAACGGAGCCTACAATGATACTCAGAAAAGATTTGAAATAGGCGCTGCCAATACCTTTGAGCTCGTATCCGCAAAAAATAATCTGGACAATGCACATCGCAACACCATCATCAGAAAATACGATTACATATTCAAGATGAAGGTGTTGGATTACTATGCAGGCCGACCAATCATCCTTGAATAATATAAAGTAATAAAGACATGACTAAAAGGAACACTCGCTCACGGTGGCTGATAGCATTGGGAATCATAGCAATAGGGCTGATTGTCATCTCCATCATCCAGCAAAAGAGAAGACCAAAAGGCGTAGGCGTGACGACCGATCTCGTCACCAAACACGATATCCGCGAGATAGTAACGGCTTCAGGGAAGATATTCCCGGAAAATGAAGTGAAGATCAGTTCCGATGTGTCGGGAGAAATCATCGCCCTTTACGTCCGCGAAGGCGACACCGTCAAGGCCGGTCAGCTGCTTGCCAAGATCAATGCCGATACCTATCTGCCTTCCGTACAGCGGGGTGAGGCTTCTGTCAAGGGTTCGAAAGCGCAGGAAAACATCTCCGATACCCAGATCAAAGCTGCCCGGGCGCAACTGGAAGAAGTCAATGCCCGCCTTGCCAACGCCCGCAAGACACACGAAAGAAACAAGAAACTTTTTTCCGACGGCGTCATCAGCCAGGCCGACCTGGAAGCCTCCCAATCCAATCTTGACGGCCTCATAGCTTCCGCCAAATCCGCCGCAGCCTCGCTCAAACAAGCGGAAGAAAATGCCACAGCCTCCAAATACAATACCATGAGCGCCAAGGCCAACCTGGACGAGCTGAAGACAAGCCTCAGCAAGACCTTTATCTATGCTCCTGTCGATGGCGTCATAAGCTCTCTTAATGTTGAAAAGGGCGAACGCGTGGTGGGAACCATGCAGATGTCGGGTACGGAAATGATGACAATTGCCAATCTTAGCTCCATAGAGGTTCAGGTGGAAGTGTCCGAAAATGATATCATCCGGGTGGAAAAGGGCGACTCGGCAACGATCGATGTGGACGCGTTTTATGGCAGGAAGTTCAAGGGCGTCGTCACAGAAATTGCCAACAGCGCCGCATCCACCGGCTCCCAGACCTCCGCAACGGCGTCGCTTAATACCGACCAGGTGACCAACTTTATCGTAAAGATCAGGATGGACTTCAACACTTATAAGGACATGATCGTCAAGGGCAAGCCATTCCCTTTCCGTCCGGGCATGTCGGCTTCCGCTGAGATAAATACCAATACGGAATACGATGTGCTGTCCGTGCCGATCCAGGCGGTGACAACCCGGGAGGATCCGGCCGTCAAATCCGGCAAGAACAAGGGCAAGAAAGCTGAACTTATCGAGGTTGTCTTCGTCCAACAAGGCGATTCCGTCAATCAGGTGCCCGTGAAAACAGGCATACAGGACGATGAGTACATCCATATCCTGAGCGGTGTGAAGGAAAAGGACAGGGTGGTGACAGGATCGTACAGCATTGTCTCCAGGACATTGAAACAAGGAAGCAAAGTGCATGAAGACAAGAAAAAAGAAGCCGTTGATAAAAAGGAGCGGGGCGGTGAATAGTCTCGTGTTAACTAAATATTAAATATATAATCGTCGGTAACATCCGCATAAAACAAAAGGATTATTTGTCCAATAAAAGAAAGGGCTTAACTTTGTCCGGATATTTTTCAGCCATTGGTGTGATGGTGGAGGATATGGATATTTTATAAGGCCGGTACAATTATATTGACCGGAGCCGTTTTAATAAATTGAAAGATAACGGATGAATAGTTTCAACAGAGCCTTGAATATTGCAGGCTGGCTAACATTTGCAATCACGTTTTTGGTTTTCATCTTCGCTGTGGAGAGGACGGGAAGCCTTTGGGATTGCGGAGAATTTATCCTTGGAGCGTATAAACTTCAAGTCGTGCACCCACCCGGAGCGCCATTGTTTCTGATGATTGGCAGGATGTTTGCACTGATCGGCAGCCAGTTTTCGGCTACACCCGCCAATATTGCCTTTGCTGTCAACCTGATGTCCGGAATGCTCACAGCATTTGCAGGAATGTTTATCTGCTGGACGACCATGTATTTGGGCAAGTTGTCCTTGGTGGGAAGAGACACTCAGACGGACTCCGGTCAGAACGTTGGTTTATTGCTTGCAGGATTGGTAGCAGGGCTTACCTCCACTTTCTGTATTTCAGTTTGGTTTTCTGCGATGGAAGGCGAGGTATATGCGATGTCCACATTTTTCACGGCCCTCACCCTTTGGTCTTTGTTGAAATGGTATTATCTGCCTGACACCAAGCTCAGTGACCGATGGATAGTGTTTTCCCTGTTTATGGCGGGCTTGTCCATTGGTGTGCACCTGTTGAGTATTCTGACATTCCCGGCCTTAGCCGTATTTTACTACTTAAAGAAATTCAACAAATTTACCTGGCTTGGGCTTTTACTTTCTATGGTGGCTGGGCTCATCGTCTTGTTCATCGTGCAGCGCGTCATCATCGTCGGCTTGCCCGATTTGCTGGTTGCATTGGATATTTTTGCTGTAAATACTCTGGGATTGCCTTTTTATTCCGGACTGGTGCCGTTCTTCGCCATCATCGGAGGACTTTTGTACTGGGGTCTTAAAAGAGCCAATTCAAGAGGCTTGCACAATCTGCAACTGGGGCTTGTCAGCCTGATGCTCATCATTGTTGCTTATTCCACTACAACTGTAGCCGTAATCCGCGCCAATGCCAATCCTCCCATCAATATGAACAACCCTTCAGATCCCGCCCGGCTTGTTCCCTACCTCAACCGTGAGCAGTATGGTGACAGGCCGTTGCTCTTCGGACCATCCTTTGATGCAAAGCCCATCGGTCTCAATAGTGAACCTCGTTATGGTCGGGTCAATGATCGTTATGAAGTGATCGACATGAAATACGATTATGAATACAAGCCGGAGGACAATATGTTTTTCCCTCGTATGGGTCATGGTGACGATCCCACCAAGGTTCGTCTGTACAAGCAATGGATGGGACATGATGGCAAGCCGACTATGGGCGACAATCTCTCCTTCTTCTGGCGCTATCAGCTGGGCTGGATGTATTGGCGGTATTTTATGTGGAATTTCGTTGGAAAGCAAAACGGAGAGCAGGGTTATGTGCCTTGGGATAAATCAAAGGGCAACTGGATCAGCGGCATCTCCTTCATCGATAATGCACGGTTGGGCAATCAGGATCAGCTCCCTTCCTTTGAAAAAAATAATCAGGCAAGAAACAAATATTATTTCCTGCCCTTCATATTGGGAATCATCGGAACTATCTTTCACTTCAAGCGACGAAGAAATGACTGGATAGGGCTTTTTATACTCTTTATCATAACCGGTATAGGTATAATTGTGTATTCCAATCAGCCGCCTATCGAACCACGTGAACGAGATTACGTACTCGTGGGCTCCTTCTTCACTTTTGCCATGTGGGTAGGGCTTGGCGGCCTCGCCATCGGTGAATTCATCGCCAAAAAGCTCAAGAACATGAGCCTTCCGGGGTATGCAGTCGCGGGCTTGTTAGCGCTGCTTGCCCCGACTATTATGGCATTCCAGAACTTTGACGATATGGGTCGCCGCGGCATCTATGCCTCCAGGGACTATGCCTCCAACTTCCTCAATTCCTTGGATAAGAACGCCATCATATTTACCTATGGCGACAACGACACCTATCCGCTATGGTATGCACAGGAGGTGGAGGGAATCCGTCCGGATGTAAGGGTGGTCAACCTTTCATTGATAGCCGTCGATTGGTACATTGAGGAACAAAGAAGAAAGATCAACGAATCGCCTTATATCAAGATGACGATTCCTTCCGACTCATACAGGGGCAACAAACGCAATCAGGTATATTACGTGGAGACTGAGCTGGCCAAACAGCAGCTGCCGGCAGAGGGCGTCCTTAAATTTATAGGCGAATCCCATCCGCTCGAAGGCTCCGGCTCCAAGGCTGAGTCATTCCTGCCGACCAACAATGTCTATATTCCTATCGATAAGGCCAAATGGATCAACAACAAATACCTGAGCCCGCAGGATTCCATACTGGACCAGCTGCCGCTGTCATTAGGGGTGAAGGAACAGGGTGATTATATATTGAAAGGCGATCTTGCCGTAATGGATATCATTGCCAGCAATATCAACGACAGGCCGATTTATTTCTCGGTCACAGCCGATCCTACCAAGTTTCTTGGCTTGAACAACTATATGCAACTGGAAGGCCTTGCCTTAAGAATAGTGCCGGTCAGGTCCAATTCCGACAGGCAGTTTGGTGTTTTCGGTGCCGGACGGGTACAGGCGGATAAGCTGTACGACAATGTGATGAACAAATTCCGATGGGGCAATTTTGACAAGAAAAAATTGTTTGTCGATCGTTCCTATACACCTACGGTCAATGCACTGCGCATGATTCAGATGAGAGCGGCATTCGATATGATCAGCAAGGGAGACAAGAAGCGGGCAGCGGATCTGGCGGAGAATACACTGAAGGTATTCCCCAATATGAACTTCCCTTATGATGGCGCCATCATCCCGGCATTGTCCATGCTGACCACCGCACACAGTCTCAACAGGGCCAAGCCGTATATGAAACAATTGGCCGAAAATCTTCGCGAAAAGATGGTGTTCTATCACAGTTTGACCCCGGTCGAGATTTCCGAGGGTTATCAATCTGACAAAGAGGAGACAGAGAGCGCCATTTCAGACTTGTTGGGTATAATTAGTCGATTCAAGGATCAGGCCTTTGAGGAAGAGATCAAGAAGATCATCGGTCCTTATGTTCCTAAAGCTGATGGCAACCTGCCGAAGATGGACGAAAACTAATCCGTCTTTGTCAACGGAAATATACCGTTGATGATGGTTGCTTGAATGATGCCGGAAATATGGTGAGCCCTGTTTCCGGCATTATAACTTGAAGGGCATTGGAAGTATTTATTGCTATGTGGTCAAGAATATTGATAATCCCGGATAACAACAGATATGGCAGCTCACCCTGATTTGCATCCCCGACTACATCATCCGTCAATTTGATTTCATTTTTAATTCAAACAGCAGCTTTATCAGATATTCATCCTCAATCAAAACAAAAACAAGCCCACAAATCTTTATAAATAGGTGAAACAATTATTATGAATACAAACAGAGGCGGAAAATCAAGGATAATTTCCGGGCTTTTTCTGATATGGCTGTTTCTTTTGAGCCTGATCGCAGATATGCCCTCCCTGTCGGCTCAGGAAGCTTCGGAATTAGACCTTCGGCTGTACCATTATTCAAATCAAATCACACACAAGGAGCTTAAGGACCATATTGATTTGTTGGCTTCCGACTCGCTGGAAGGGCGGGGATTAGGTACATTCGGTGTGCGCAAGGCCTCTGAATTCATTGCAGGCCACCTGAGGGACGAAGGCCTCAAGCCGATTGGTGACAGAGAGACTTTTTTTCAACCCGTTGTTTTCAAGCAATGGTTTCGGGATAAGGCCGAGTTTTTACTGACCCTCCCCAATGGCGATGTCAAAAGCCAGCTCACACCGGGAAGAGATTTTACTTTCAATCTCGATGAAGTGCCGATACCATTTACCTTGAGCGGTGACCACATGATGTTTGCCGGATACGGAATTGCCGATGATGCCTACAACGACTTTAAATATGCTCAGGGCTGGGATGAAATCCTGTTGATCCTGAATGGCGAGCCTATAGACAACGGCAAATATGTGATAACTAATACAAATCAACCATCGACATGGAGTCATGGCCTTGACCGAAAATTGCAGACGGCAGTTCATAAGGGGGCAAAAGCCATTATTCTCATTGAAGATTCGACGACTTATGTCAAGCGGGGGATGTCGCAATATCCGGGCAGGGGAATATTTGCTGATCAGATAGAATACAGATATCAGATTCCTGTCATCAGAGTGAGCGAGGCGGCACTTTCCCACATATTTGCTCCAAAGGAATACGAGCGCCTTGCCGGCATGATAGCCAGAGTCAAGCGCGCCGATGTGGCATCCAATTACATCCAGTGCGGATTCAAAATAAATCTGTCGATAACCAACAGGATAGTCCGCGATCGGAATGTGGTTGGCCTGATCGAGGGAAGCGATCCGAAGTTGAAGCATGAATATATTGTATTGTCAGCCCATTACGATCATCTGGGCATCGTCAACGGTCAGATATACAACGGAGCGGATGACAATGCAACCGGAACGGCAGCCCTGATCTCCATATCCAAAGCGATTAAGGCATTGAAGGCCAATGGCTATCCATTGAAGCGGAGCATCCTCTTCCTGTTTGTAACCGGTGAAGAATCCGGATTGTTGGGGTCCCGCTACTTCGTGGACAATCCATTGGTGCCGCTCAAGAATATTAAGACAGATATCAATATAGATATGATAGGCCGTCGCGATACCATTCATGCCGAACGGGAAAACTACGTGTATGTCATCGGCTCTGACAAGATCAATCCGTTGCTGGACAACATACTCAATGAATGCAACGACAAGACCGTCAGGTACCGGCTGGATTATACCTATAATGATGTGGATCACCCCTTGAGACTTTATTACAGGAGCGATCACTATAACTTTGCCCAAACAGGTATCCCAAGCGTGTTTTTGTTTGGTGGCTTCCACAAGGACTATCATCAACCGACGGATGATACCCTGCTCATCGACTTCAGGAAAGTCCAGGACATCAGTCGGCTGGTATATTTCACGACGGTGGAGCTGGCCAATTATTCTGGAGAAATAAAAACGGACTACAAGCCATAATATGGAGAATTATCTGGCCATAGACACGATTACGGTCCCATTTTCAGTGGCGATCGGCAACAAAAAAAGCGTGCTTGCCGAAGAAATGCTATTTGACCGGACATCACTCGCAGGTCAAATTACATTGATGGTCAGGCGGTGTTGTGAAAAAGCCGGGCTGGGGCTGACCGATCTTTCGGGCATCATAGTGTCAAAAGGCCCCGGCAGTTATACCGGGCTGCGGATTGGTTATTCCATAGCCAAGGGGCTGTGTATGGCGATGAATATTCCGCTGGTTGAGGCCGATCCGATGATGGCGATGGCTTATGCCGCGATAGAGGAGGCAAAGGAGGCGTCCCAGGCCGTGTTTTGTTCGGCCCTCGATGCAAGGCGCAATGAAGTCTATCTGGCGATATATGACAGTACCGGGCGGGAACTTGCTGCGCCTCATGCCTGTATTCTCCCTGTTGAGTTGAGTACTTTGATTCCGGACGCACACCCGAGTATGATTTATTGTAGCGGAGACGGAGCGGCAAAGCTGGAAGGCCAATTGGGCGACTGGAATTATACCATGACAGGAATCCAAAGCAGTGCAGCTCTTCTGTTTTCAGTGATGAATGCCGGAGTCGTTCGCGGGGATTTTGATGCCATTGCCTCCGCGGAACCGTTCTATCTCAAACCACCCAATATCACGGTATCCAAGAAAAAGATGCCCGGTCAAAGGTAGGCGATTAAAAAAGTTTAAAAAAAATTTAACACCAATTACAATGTGTATTGCGCTGATATACAAACATAAAAATAATTTATTTGTTCTCATATAATAATAAATTCCAATTTGAAAAAATTTGGTACGGTTTTGGTTATGTAAATAATATAATCCAAAACTAAATGCATTTTGAATATGAGAAAAACTAAAAACGACTCTATTTCCTTGAAGGGTGGCAAGTCAGAGATGCAGTTGGACTATACGGCATTAAGAAAAGCCGTATTGGTGCTGCGAGCTGTCAACCACAAGTTGAGGCAGCGAATCATCGACCTTTTGGAAGAAGGCGATAATATGACTGTTACTGACATTTATATTAAATTAAGATTGGAACAATCGGTTGCAAGTCAACATCTGGCAATTTTGCGCAGGTCAGGTGTTGTTGTTACGGATCGTCAAGGTAAATTTATCTATTATTCGTTGGATAAAGACCGTCTTGCTCAAATTTCCAGACTGGTAGAAGAGCTTGCAAGTTAAATTCGACAAAATAACATAATTTATTGAACATCAAAACGATATGCAATGTTAATTTAAGAATTACATGAAAGCCGCCCCTTAGTTTAAAAAAAAATTGCCACATTTTGAAAAAAAATGTGGCATTTTTTTTGCAAACCAGAAAAATTGTTTCAAATTTGTGGCATAAAGGTCAAACTACAACTGAAAATCGAAGCCCGAAGGGTTGAGATGGAAGGGTGATTTATTAAGAAACGCTACAAAATATTTTTATGAAAAAGACTAAGGTTACAATTGACAATGACAAGCTCCAGATCTCGTCTGAAATAATGCGAGCGCTGGCACATCCGCTAAGGCTGAAAATCCTGGAATTTATCGACAAGCATCAGGCCATCAACGTAAACAAGATCTACAATACGTTGAAGATCGAACAATCTATCACATCACAGCATCTGAGAATCCTCAGAAACAGCGGTGTAGTGATAACTGAGAAGTCCGGCAAGTTTGTCAACTACCATATCAATTATGATGTGGTAAACAAGGCAGTTATTGCTGTTAACAATTTCTACGCCTGATCCCCTATCCCATCGAATCAAGACAAAACGCCAAGATCGAAAAAACAGTAACCAATTAAAAATATTGCGGAAAATTTCTACCCATAAGAGATAACCTTTGGAAGTCTCTCAACAATTATAAGATGCAAAAGATGTTGTCATGTCCGCGTGGCAACATCTTTTTGGTCTTTGCCTCAACTTCTCCATCATTTGAAGAATTTGTAACTATTCACCTAATAAGAAAGAGTTCGATTTTTCTTTATTCTACCACGCCTGTCCCGGCTGTCCGGGGAAATATGCAGTGCGATAGACCTTTCGTGGTTTGCATTGCAATTTAGTGGTTAAATAAATATTTGGAGCTTTAGGTATTGATAAGCCGTATATTATAGACAATTTGAGGTGAATATTTACAAGAATTTTACGGCACACATGCAGCTATCATAAGTGCCACGCAACCCGACTATAAAGGAATCCGGGTCAACAGACAACCCCAGCCCCTGATTCCCTACACATCCAACAATCCCGGCTTCTCCCGATAAATTTTCCACAGGAATTCCCCAAACAGGGTGTTGGACCAGGCAAACCATTTTCGGGTAAAATTACCGGCATCGTCCTTGTGAAACGATTCGTGCATAAAGCCGGTCCCACCGTGGGTTGCCAGCAGCTGACGGATACAGAAACGGATCTCATTGTCATCAGAACTTGTGAGCCCGCGCATAGTGACGCCCAGCGGCCAGATCATGTCCATACCGGTGTGCGGCCCCCCGACGCCTTCGCCGGCTTTACCCTTGAAGAAAAACGGATTCTCTCCGGAGAGGACATATTTTCGGGTATTGCGATAGATTTTGTCCTTGTGGCTGACAGTATCCAGGTAGGGCAATGAAAGTAAGCTCGGCACATTGGCATCATCCATCAGATTGACGGAGCCATAGGCATTGACCTCAAATGCGTATATTTTGCCGAATTCCGGATGCCTCGCCACAGCGTATTTTTTCAACGCCGCTTCCACTTCATCAGCCAGTGCAGTGCACTCTTCGGCCATCTTCTCGTCGTGATGGATGGCACTGAGCATCTCGGCCGCCTGCCTAAGGGAGCGCACGGCAAAGAAATTGGACGGAATCAGAAAGGGATAGATAGTCGCATCGTCGCTCGGTCTGAACATGGAATGTATCAATCCGACCGGTTTGCAAGGATAACCATAACCTGCTATCGGCACACCGTCCGTCGCCCAGGCTGTCGTCCGTTGGAATTTGTACGGGCCGTTGCCGTTCTTGCGCTGTTGTTCGCGGAATGTCCGGAGTGTCAGTCGTATGCCTTCCTTCCATGACCCATCCAGCGGACCGGTGTCGCCACTTTCTTTCCAGTAGCGATATGCAAGCCTAATCGGATAGCAAAGGCTGTCGATCTCCCATTTGCGCTCATGGACACCAGGACGCATCTCCGTGAGGTCGCTCTTCCATTCGCCTACCTTAGTCAGGTCCTTATAGAAGGCATTGGCATAAGGATCGATATGGACAAACTTGGTCTGCCGGCGTATCACACCCGCAATGAGCTTCCTTAGGTTGTCGTCCTTCTTCATCAGGGGAAGGTAGGGCCACACCTGAGCGGAGCTGTCGCGCAGCCACATGGCGTCGATATCGCCGGTGATGACATAGGTATCCGGCTTCCCGTCGATGGTTTCATAATCCACTGTTGTATCGAGAGTGTTCGGGAAGCAATTTTCGAAGAGCCAGGCCAGCTCCTTATTCGATACATTCGACTTGAAGGTGGAGATAACCTCTTCTACAGCCGGGCTGGTGAAGTGCCTGTCCTTGACCGCTGGCCTTCCAGATTCCAATTCTTTCGCCAAAAAAGGCGTGACCAAATAATCCGGCGCAGCTAATATTGCAGCCGCTTTTGTCATATCCTTTACAAATTCCCTCCTTGTTTGCATTTCACTGGTTTTATTTGACGATGTTCATATTCCTTTAACGCCTCAAGATATTATTTTTATCATTTAAAATTTTATAAAAATTAATTTCGTTCTATCTGATGCAGGAAGCATTGTAAAAACAGACTACGTTGTCATTACCTTTGCTCCCTACGATTTTGAATAGTCCCGGACTATCGTCCCAGGGATTTTAGTGGCTGAAACAGGCAACTATCGGTAAAATTGCGGAACTTTGCATTTTAATCATTATGCGGAAAATTTTTATTCTTTATTTCTTCCTTATTGCAGGTGTATCGGCAGAAGCTCAGGATTTGAATATCTATGACTGGGCCAGCCTTCAATGTTATCGCTCCGGGATCGATGTCACCGAAACGCCCAACAATATCGTTTTCAATGCAAAGTCCGGATTGGTCTTTATCGATAAATCCAATACCGACGACATCAGGCACCTTACCACCATCGACGGCCTGACCGGCTCGGATATCCTGACCGTCAGATATATTCCCGATGCTGAAAAACTATTTATCTATTACGGAGACGGAAGTTTTGACCTGATGGACAAAAACCTCAGCATCACTTCGATCCAGGATATCAAGAACAACAATGTCCTGGTCCCCAATAAGGAATTGAATGCGGCCATCGTTAGCGGAAAGTACATTTACCTGTGCTTTTCTTTCGGTATGGTGGAGTATGATGCCCGGGAAGAGATCTTTACCAATACGCTCACCGCGGAAGGCGGCATCAGCGCGGTTTCTGTCAATGGCGACAAGTTGTACATCATCAACAACAACAAATTGTACACCATCGACCGATCCGTCAAAGCCAACATCTCCTACCTCGGCAACTGGACGCCGGTGGATGCGCCAGACAACCGTCCTCATGCCGACGACACTTATCGTGGCCTGACGACCTTCCGTGGTCAATCATACACCACATTTGACAGGAATCTTTACCGGCTTGACGAGAACATTGGCCCTGCGAAGATCGACACGCTGCCGACAATAATGACGGTTGCATATCTGAACGCCGGAGCGGAATATCTCATGGTCGGCGGCTCGTGCAATCCTGCGGCACTGGACAATAAATCCTGTATTGGCGAGGTTGCCCTTTTTGACCGCAACCTGAAGACGACTGACTACAGCCGGCAGAATCTGGCCGATCTGCGTTATGTCATCGAAACTACCGACAGAATCTGGTTTGCCGATAGTTATCACGGATATCGTTATCTTGATCTTCCTGCATTGACGCCCGGATTTATAGATATCAACAGGTTTTCACCATGGTCTGACAAAGTGGATGCCATCATCAAGACGAATGATGCCCTGTATATTGCTCCGGGAGCGCACACGCCGAACTATCAGGGTGCGGGCTACAAGGACGGCCTCTTCGAATATAAGGATGGCTTCTGGCGGATCTACAATCAGTTTTCGGATCCGTTCTTCGCTTTTCCGCGCCTGATTTCTGACCTGTCAAACTTTGCCTACAACGAAAAAACAGGTGAACTGGCCATCGCATCCTATACCGATGGAATCTTATCCATCAAGGGAGACCAAAAGAAATTGTACTATTCTGACAATTCGGCCTTGCAGACCGTTCCCGGAGACCCCGACAATACACGTGTGAGCGATGTGGCATTCGATTCCAGGGGCAACCTGTGGGCGACCAATGTCCTCAGCCCGACCTCCATCTATGTCAGGACGGAAGATGGTGCAGACAAGGGATTCTCCAACAATTTCGGCCAGATACGCCTCATCGATATGGCGATCGACCCGGTCAATGAATACATCTGGTGTGTTGAGCCTTCGCGTGGCATCATCGTTTATGATCCGGGCGAGAATGTGTTGAGTGCGAATGACGACCGCTGGGCTAGTTTCTCCGTGTATTCGTCCTTTGAGAAGCAAAACATATTATCTAAATGTGTGTATGCGGATGCCTCCGGAAGGATATGGATTGGTACGGTGTCAGGCCTTTTTGTCGAGGATTGCGGGTCGGATATATTCACTGGCAATGACAACTGCGGGACGAGATTTCCCATCATGCAGGACGAATCCGGTCTAGGGCCCTTCCTGTACGGCCAGTCGGTCAATGTCATCACAGAGGATGGCGCAGGACGCAAGTGGATTGGAACGAACAATGGCATCTATGTCACCAACAATTCGGTCGATGAGGTGGTGCTGCATCTGACCAACGACAATTCGCCACTGGCGGATGACAATGTCACGGTGCTTGAGATCGACAAGAAAGCGGGCATTGTATATATCGGCACCCGGGCCGGTGTGCAGATGTATCGCACGGATGCCTCCATCGGCAATCCCTATCATGATGCCCGGCTGTTGATATACCCCAACCCTGTCAAGCCGGAATACAGCGGCCCCATCATCATCCAGGGTCTGGCGCATGACTCGGATGTCAAGATTGCCGATGTCAATGGCAAGCTGGTGTATGAGACACATTCACTGGGTGGTCAGGCGATATGGTATGGCAAGGATTTCAATGGCCGCAAGGTAGGGTCGGGCGTATATTTTGTCATTGGCACCACTACACAGAATGCGGAGAATCCGGTCGGCATCATCGGAAAGGTTGTGTTTGTGCATTGATGGAGTCGATTGGTAGGTGTACGGGACGGGTTGAATTCTTTTTGGGATCAACTTCGGTTGTTTGATTCCTGCTTATTGAACCGGGATATCTGCCCGGATACATTATGCCAACTTGCCGGGACACCCCCAAAACAGGACGTCAACACAACATACCATCATTGTATAATACACTATTCGGGAGGCCTCAGCCAGTCAAGCTCCGGAATATGAACATTTCGGAGGATCATGTACAGAATGAACAGGCAGAACAGGGCATACAGGAAGGCATTGTTCTCAAAAAGCCTGACCCTCCACAGAATGCCGAAGAAATAAAACAAGATCCATTTTACCACAAGGGCGACAGCCAATGGCAGCATGAGCACCATGACGGGATTGTATCTCATGGCATCTGTCCAATGACCATGGAGAATCTGATGAAACGCGCGCTGTGAGCCGCATCCCGGACAGTAAACCCCCAGAATAGCCCTGGAGGGACAAGGAGGAAACGGAATTTCGGAACCGGCGGGATTGAACCGATAATACAAAACCACGCCTGCCAGCAATAAAATGGAAGAACCAACGATGATAAGCCGACGCCTGTTATCCTTCAATCCCGTCCGTCATTAATTTGACAAAGCTGCACCCAAGCCCAATATAACGATAAATAAAACGTACAGTACAACGCCGATTCCGGCAGCAATTGCCCCCCACATGGCAAACTTCTTCGCATCGGCGGATGACCTCATGGCACCGTCGTAGTCACCTCTTTGCCACTTGGAATTGACTTCGGTAGATTTGATAATCGATACGACACCCAATGGCAGACAGCAAAAGATCGTACTTAAGATGGCCCAAACCAGGTAATTTTCCGGTGGAAAACCGGAACCACCTGAATTATTTCCACCTGAATTTTGAGGGTTAAAATCATTATCCATATCCAAAAGATTTTTTATTTGTAAACAAATATAAAAGAAATTTTAATTTATCAAAGAAATTATTGGGAAGATTTGATTGTCGCCCATCCCCATTGGTATCTGACGATCTTCATTTGAACAGTGGCTCGGTAGGCTCGGAAAGGGAATCGATGCCCCAAAGAATCATTATTCTATCGTAAGATTGAATCAATATTATCAAAGCCATAACAAGAAAACAATTCATAAATCAGTCACTTGCACCTTATTTTGCCGCTTTAATACAATATACCCAATGCCTTTCTACCAAGAGACAATAATCTGAGCCTGCGATATTATATTCTGTGGGCCATATTAAGGAATTGAATAAGATCAAAATAACTTCTTCATGAAGTAAAAAGAATTAAATCTCAGATAAACCGATATTTCTCAAATAATCAAATGTCTACTTTAATTTGACTATAAATGTACTTAATCAAAATCATTGGCGAGCGTTTGATCTAAGTTATTCTTTATTGTCATTCTACTTATTCTTTGGATCAAATGCCTACAAAACATTACTTGCTATCTAACATTCTCCCCAAAAACCCATCTCCCCGCCAGCCTGCCTACACCATAATCCCTCAACACTTCTTCCAACAATTTCCACGTAAAACCACTATTGCCAACCAAAATGTAGCGGAAGATTTCCAGTCGGTCGTCCGTCGATAGTGTGTTGATACATTCATCATCACGAAAGAAGTCCATGAAGCCGTCGCGTGTCATTTGCTCCTTAAGGCGCATCGTTTATTCCATTATTAATTTATTAATTCGGTTATACAATCAACCGGTGAAGGTAATCGTCGCAGAGGACAAAAGCTGTCCGTGGCGGATAATATTTTGAGGAAAGAAAATTCATGACCCTTTATCCTTTTTATGGTTGAATACCACTATATCTGTTGCTCTTCAGCAATCGAATGGCACCCTTGCACAGATGTCTTTTCGCTGTAACAAAAAATATATCCTGGATTTTTCCTCCAATATCGCTATCCGGCGGCATCTTCCCGGCCCAATATCCGATTGTAAGCAATTGTAACCGCTTACAAACGACTACAAACGCTTAATTACCGAATATTCATTGACAGCGTTTTCACCTTTGCCTTGTCGAACGGAATGACCGACTTTGGGAGATTATTCCCGAATCGAATCCGTTTCGAACAGATTTTTATCAACATCAATAACATTTTTAAATCGTTACATCATGACAACGCTACAAAACAAAGTCCGGCTGATCGGAAACGTAGGTCAGCAACCAGAAATCAGAACATTTGACTCCGGCGCGAAACTTGCCAGGCTGAGTCTTGCCACAGTCGATCGCCGTAAAAACTTCACCGGCGAATACGTTTCGGAGACGACCTGGCACAACCTCGTCGCCTGGGGCCGACATGCCGAATTGATCGAACAATATGTCGTCAAGGGTAAAGAAATTATGATCGGTGGCACCCTGGTCAACAAGTCCTATATGGATAAAAATGGCGATAAGCGCTATCTGTCAGAAATCCGGATCTCCGAAATCAAGCTGCTGGGCAGCAATGCATGATTCTGCAGGGATTGGGCCCATGTGCGGAGGTCAATTTGCATTTGCTTGCCGATATTGTTAAACTATAATTGCTTTTATAATAAATCAACCATGCTTTTTGAATATTATGTTTTTATATCGACCTGTCATGCAATCCGGTATTCAGGAAGGCTTCGGCGGCAATTTGAATCCTGCCCCGAAAGAATACCGTTCCTGTCCCGGAGAAATATTAACTCCGTTTTCTTGAAAACTTTCGATATTTTTGAATCTTCCAAAATCAACGTCCAAAAATGAACGCTTCCGTCGCCAATAATATACTTCCTATGTCAGGCCTTGAAATCAATGATGCCTTTCGGCTTGCAAGCCGTTATATCAACGAGACGGACGAACACGTCTTCATCACCGGCAATGCGGGTACCGGCAAAACCTCGTTTTTGAAGCATATCGGCCAAAATTGTCGCAAAAACATGGTCATTGCCGCACCGACGGGAATCGCTGCCATCAACGCAGGTGGGACGACGCTTCACAGCCTGTTTCAACTGCCCTTCGGACCCTTTGTTCCCAGTGATGCCAATAAAAACGAGTTGATCGCATCCATTAGAATCAATCGAACAAAGCTTGATATCATCCGCAATATGGATATCCTCGTCATTGATGAGGTGTCCATGGTGCGGGCTGACGTCCTCGATGCCGTGGATACAATCCTTCGGAGCAGCCGACGACGGCATAATACATCCTTTGGCGGGGTGCAGCTCCTGTTTATCGGAGATCTGAATCAGTTGCCTCCGGTGGCCAAACAGGAGGAATGGAGTCTGTTGTCGCCGTATTATGAGTCGCCATTCTTTTTCGATTCTCAGGCAGTCAAGTTCCGGCCGCCCGTCGTCATTGAGTTTACGAAGATATACCGACAGCAGAACGAAGATTTCATCAGTCTGCTCAACAAGGTCCGCAACAACAACCTTGACCAGGCTGGTTTTGATGCACTCAACAGCCGGTATGCCCCGGATTTCAAGCCGCCGGGAGGAAGCAACTACATCACATTGACATCACATAATGTTCGCGCTGATAAAGCCAATCAATCCAAGCTGGACGAGCTCAAAGGCAAGCTACACACATTTCAGGCGACAATAGAAGACGACTTCCCCGAATACCTTTTTCCCAACGAACGTGAATTAAGGCTTAAAGTAGGCGCACAGGTCATGTTTATCAAAAATGATGTTGTCAACCGTGCCTATTTCAACGGCAAGATCGGCATTGTGAAAGAAATCTCCGGTGACGATGTCGTCGTGGAATGTGATGGTGTAGAGATCAAAGTAATGCCGGATGTATGGGAAAACAATAAATATACCATGATTCCCGGCTCCTCAGCTGTCAAGCAGGAATGCATCGGAACCTTTAGCCAGCTGCCACTCCGGCTTGCCTGGGCCATCACCATCCACAAAAGTCAGGGTCTTACCTTCGACCGGGTGATGATCGACGCGGCATCATCATTTTCCAGCGGTCAGGTATATGTGGCACTCAGCCGTTGCAAAACACTGGAAGGCATCGTCCTGCTTTCCAGGATCGAGTCGCGCGCTATTCTCTTCGACAGCCGTATCGACACCGGCATCAATCGGCTTAATTATGAAAAACGGGCGCAGACCTATCTACAGCAAGCCCGCAACAAATACATCCTTACCGTTGTCAGTGAAATGCTCGACTTCAATACCGAAATAAAATATTGCCATTTTATCCTGTCGGAATTGCGGAAGTTTGGCGACAAGTTTTCTCCCGAGAGCACCGAATATTGGACTGGTATCAAGAATACTCTAGCAGAATATCACCCGGTTGTGGATAAATTTATCTTGAGCCTGGAGAAAATATCAAAAGACGACTTGCCCTTTGAGGAAAATAAACTCCTGACGGGCCGGATTCTGGACGCCATAAAATATTTTGCGCCTAAGGTCGTCACGCTGGTCAACCGTGTAAAGGCCAACCCTGTAAATACCGAATCGAAGGAGGCCGCTGCCAAGATCAATGAATTCCAGAATGAATTATATGGGCCATTGATCCTCAAACAGCACATCCTGAACCGATGTGGCGTTCAATTCGATCTGGAAACCTATCAGGAAGCCAAAAGAACATTCAACCCCAGACATGAAAAGCTTTCAGTATATAACCGGGCCTCCGGTACGGATTATGAGGGAGACCATCCCTTGTTGTTTAAAAGGCTTCAGCGCTGGAGAAACAATATTGTACAAAGCAACAATATCCCGGTTTATATGGTTGGCAACAGCAACATGCTTCGGGAGATAGCCGCCCTTTTACCACAGGAACAAAAACAACTTCTTATGATAAAAGGCATGGGAAGTGCCAAAGCGACAAAATACGGCGAAGAAATATTGGACATCGTCCGGGATTATTGTGACGAATTCAGCATAGAGCCACCGGACCCGGCCATAATTTTCGAAAGAAGAAATGATATAAGTGTAAACAAAAAGAAACCGTTGGGCGATAAATCGGCCAAGCCTCACACTACTGAAATCACCTACGAGATGTGGCGCGAGAATCCGGATATCAAACAAATTGCCCAATCGAGAAAACTGACACCGGGCACCATAGAGCATCACCTGTTCCTTTTGATGCAAGAGGGGAAAATCGGGATTGAAGAAATTGTGTCGCCTGATCAGATCCGGCTACTTACGCCCATAATAACTGAACACGAAGGAAAAGGCCTTTCCGACATCAAACCATTATGTCCGGATAGTGTTTCATTTGGACAACTTCGCGCTTTGAGAGAACATATCAATTCCAACAAAGCATGAATCTAAAAATTCTATCTGATGGAAAATCTGAGCGACAACGTCCTTCCTTCAATCATCAAACTTTCAGAGTATTATAAATCATTGGGCGAAAAAGCCATGGCACAGCTGGAAGACGATCATCTGAATGTCCGGCTCAATGATGAAAGCAACAGTATTTCAACCATCGTCAAACACCTTTGGGGGAATATGCTATCGAGATGGACGAACTTTCTGAATTCTGATGGCGAAAAGGAGTGGCGCGAACGTGACGCCGAGTTTGACAATGATATTTCAGGCCGACAAGACATCATGGCCAAGTGGGATGAAGGCTGGAAATGCTATCTCGATGCGCTTCATGCCCTAACTCCGGATGACTTGATGAAAATCGTGTATATCCGCAACCAGGGGCACACCGTCGTCGATGCCATCCATCGTCAACTTGCACACTATTCTTACCATGTAGGGCAGATCGTTTATCTCGCTAAAGTTTTGGTCAATCATCCCTGGGAATCGCTCAGTGTGCCCAAGCATCAATCTAAAGCATACAATGCAGAGAAATTCTCAAAGGAAAAACAGCGAACGCATTTTACAGATGAGAAATAAAGGAAGCTCAGAACCTGGCCCAAGAGACATTGAATGAATCGAACGCTTTGGAGGATGTCGATGATTATGGCTGAGGCAGGTCACAGATTGGAAGGCAAAAATTGAAAACAAATCAGTACTGATATGGTGGATTATCATATCATTAATATTTTCAAAACAAAATTTCACCGAATGCCTTTTCAATAAAACAAACAAAAGGCTTACTTTTGGTGCTCTAAATTTAATTTTTTAAAATGAAATATCTTTTTTTACTTGCTACCTTGATTTACTCAGTCACCCTAACCGCGCAAGATTATGACAAGCTCAACATCGAATTGCTGGGCAGATGGTCCGTCCCTGCCGATAAAGAAGCGGAGTATGGGTCTTTTTACAGTTCCTGCTGGGCATTTGCATACAATGGCCGGGAATATGCCATCGTAGGTTGCGCCAATGGAACTGCATACATTGACATCACCGAGCCCAAGAATCCGGTCTTCGTGGATTTCGTGCCAAGCAACATAAAGAACGCCATCTGGCGGGAATACAAGACTTATAAACACTACGCCTATCAGGTGAGTGATGACAGCGGTCCGAATACTTTCGATATTGTTGACTTTTCATACCTGCCTGACAGTGTTCATGTCGTGTATTCCGGCAGTAAGGAATATTTCAAGACCGGGCACACAATATTTATGGATAGCGACAAAATGTACATCGGACTGCACAATCATAGATCCATGTCCGTGTTCAGCATGGAAGATCCAACCGATCCAAAGTTTTTGAGGTTGTTGTCCAGTGATTACAAGGGCGATGTACATGATATGTTTGTGAGGAACGATACAGTGTATGCGTCCAAGGGGTATGATGGCGCACTGCAGATCATGACCTTCAAGGATAATAAATTCACACAGATAGGTAATTTTGACAAGTATCCCTTCGTGGGTTATAATCACAGTTCATGGCTGACGCCTGATGGCAAGACCTTAATATTTACCGATGAAGTGCCGACAAACCTGCCTGCCAAGTCTCTGGATGTTTCTGACCCGTCCAATCCCATCCTGCTGGATACTTTTTATTCACAATCTGGAAAAGCGACTCCGCACAATCCATTTGAAGCGCCCAACAATACATTCATCATGACGAGCTACAAGGATGGTGTCCAGGTGTTTGACTACTCAGATCCTAGCAATATCAAGCTGAGAGGTTATTTTGACACCTATCCCCAACAGGATGGAAATAAAACGGACGGTGATTATGATGGTGCCTGGAGCGGATATGCCATGTTGCCGAGTAAAAACATGATTGTCGTGGATATCACCAATGGCTTATTCGTCCTGGATGCCACCAAGGCCTACTATCCGGAGGTCAATGCTGTCAGGCCTTTGACCAAGGCCAATAAGCTTGAAACATATCCCAATCCTTCAACCGATGCTTTCTATCTGAAAGTTCCGGAAGGCTTAAAGGGGCCGATGGAAGCAAGGATCTTTGACCTGTCCGGCAAGCTGGTATATCAAAACATCCTGGAGGCATCCCTGATGGTAAAACACCGCTTCAATATGAATGGCTATGCACCGGGTACCTATATGGTTACCTTGAAGCACGGAAAGGATCTCTATTCTTCTGAACAGATCAAAGTGAAATAATCCTTTTTTGTAAAATATAAGAAGACGGATCTTCCCGGCCTTTCAATGATATTTATTGAAATGCCAGGGAGATTTGTCCTTTCATCATAAGATATTTACAATATCGCCCCATTATTGCCCAGGCAGACGACTTCCGGCGGATTGCTCCATGATGGAGGCACATCTATGCTTGTCAGTAAGGCCATGGACGATGAATATCCGCCCAAATAATCAACTTTATTCAAAAAGACGACTTTCTTGATTCTGTGAAAGCGAATGGCATAAGAACACATGATGCAAGGCTCATGCGACGTATAAAGAATACAATTTGAAAGGTCGTTGGTTTGCAGATAATTGACTGCGGCCCTGATCGTCTCTATCTCGGCGTGGCAAGTAATGTCATTTTTACTCCGGCCGGCCTCTTCAGCCTCACTGATAATTCGATGATCCTGTACCAACAACGCACCGACAGGGGGATTGCCCTTTTCGCCGGCTCTGCGCCCAAATTCCTCGCAACGATGCATATATTCCCAATCCGTCATAATTCTTACAATTAAGGCACGATAACGGTACGTACGCCGCCATCGAATTTTTCCAATGAATCCAATACCTCATTGATCGCATCAGCATCTAATGGGACAGTACGGCTTACAACCCGAGAAGTGTCCAATCGGCCAGATGAGGCATATTCCATCAACAAATATAGTTCATGCAGGTTGTGGTCGTTGGAGCCGATAAGTTCTACTTCATTACCCAGAATCTCCCGATAGATATCCACCAAAACCGGCTTATCGGATAAGCCAACCATTACGACGCGTCCCATAGGTGCGGCGCTGCGGATGGCCTGACTTTGCGTGAGAGGCAGACCGATCATTTCCAGGACGACATCCGCGCCCCTGTAACCAGACAATTCCCTGATCTTCTTGACAGGATCGACCTTGGCAGCATTTATCCCAATGGCTCCATAGCTTTCAGCCAGCGTCAGTTTGTCCGCATTGAGATCTATCGCAAAAACCGTTGCTGCTCCCATTGCCCGCGCCAATTGAACTGCCGAAATACCCAGGCCGCCGATTCCAAAGATGGCCACGATGTTGCTGTCACTTATTCGGCCTTTCAACAATGAATGCAAGGCGGTTGCCGAAGCGCACATCAGCGTGGCACCCTGCTCGAAGGGAATGATGTCTGGCAGGATTACGGCATTTTGAGCCGGGACCGCTATGTACTCAGCGTATCCACCATCACAATGTCTGCCGATCATTCTGGCTTGCGGGCAAAACTGTTCATGTCCGGCTCGGCAAAAATCGCAAGTGCCGCAGGTGACCAAATAGTGCAGGCATACGCGATCACCGATATGCAGAGTCCCGACATCCTCACCTGTCGCCTCGATCACACCGGCTACTTCATGTCCCAGTGTCAACGGGCAATTGTCCATCCTTGCGATACCGGCCCGATAATGCACGTCCGAGTGACAGATGCCGGCAGCTTTTACCTTGACCAGGATATCGCCCGATCCTATTTCAGGAAGGGGAACATCCTGGAGTTCCAGTGGTTTATTCGCACCAACAAATCTAACTGCTTTCATTTCAAGAAAAATATTCAACCAAATATACTATGAATCTGAAAAGTATTGTCATTCGGGAGGAGAAATCATGGGGGGAGAAGGGAACACATTGGGGGCGGGCCTCTTGCGAAGTAGGTAGATAATTAATAGCCGCAAAGGCAGGATTATCGGGCATCTTAAAGGAATCAATCTCAGAATATTTCAGAAAGCAGCCGGATTTTTTGATGTGACTTGTCGGAATGCCGATTCATGCTGATTTATCCACTATTATTTTCCTACCTACTTCGATTGGGACACTTATCTCCAGATTCTTTTGATGATCGCGGGTCACTTCCATCTAGCGGGGCCGCCCGGAAAAAACGAAGTATGTACATAAATAATAACCGCAAACCGGCAGTAAACCTGCTTTTCACAAAAATGAAAAAAATAAATTGTCCCTCTAAAAACAAATTTTAGAATTCATTCCCAGGGATTGCCCATAAGCGCTGATACATTGACTATTATTTTCCTACCTACTTCGATTGGGACGACTATCTTCCGACTTTCTTTGATGATCACAGGGTCACTTCCGTCTAGCGGGGCCGCCC
>WBZR01000706.1_pt1 | contig 49317 bp, 39 predicted proteins | sample 5204231 | NCBI WGS metagenome assembly WBZR01 (sample SAMN12412403, study PRJNA552823) | activated sludge metagenome | isolation source: activated sludge from anammox sidestream of wastewater treatment plant... | place: USA: Virginia | collected 2017-08 | reverse complement strand
GATCGCCGAAGTAGCCGCACGGATGCGGCAAGGTCTGGAACAGACGGACGACGTCGGAGCGCATGCGCCGATTCTAGCGCCGCGCCGTAGCGGGTGGCGCGGACTTCAGCTGCCCAGCATCTGCAGTGCGATGAGGATGCAGATGCCGCAGATCAGCGCGAGCACCACGAGCTTGATGCGCGAGGAGGCGCGCCGGTGCGTGCTGGGGTCGCCGACGCCGCGCGCGGCTGCGAGCTCATCGGCAAAGCGCGTGGCCGGTTCGATGCCGGCCTCGCGCAGGAGCTTGCGTGCGAGGGTCTGGTCCTGCGCGCGCACCACCGACACATTCGGCCAGCTGTCGCGGTCGGCGCGCGCGGTATAGGAAAAGCGCTTCCAGTCGGCGCCCTGGTAGCCGCGGCGGTTGCCGACCGAGGTCTGAATGCCGTGTTCGGCCATCAGCGCGACCACGCGGTCGATGTTCTCCATGCGCGGCGAGGTGTAGATCTGGCGCATCGCTCAGTCCCGTTCGCCGCGCACGCGCACGAGGCCTTCCTGCGTGGTCGAGGCCACCAGGCGGCCATCCTCGCTGTAGATGGTGCCGCGCGCGAGTCCGCGTGCGCCCTGGGCGGTCGGACTGTCGCACGAGTACAGCAGCCACTCGTCGACGCGGCACGGGCGATGGAACCACATCGCATGATCGAGGCTGGCGACCTGCACGTTGCTCTGCAGGAACGAGATTCCGTGCGGCAGCATGGTGGTGCCGATCAGGTGGAAGTCGGACGAGTAGGCCAGCAGCGCGCGGTGCAGCGGCGCATTGTCTGGCACGCGCTCGACGAGGCGGAACCACACGTGCTGGAGCGGTGGGCGCTTGGGCGGGTCGAGCTCGTCGCGCGGGTAAACATGGCGGAACTCGAACGGACCGTCGTTGCCGAACCAGCGTTGCAGCTTGGCCGGCAACTGCGCGTACACCTCGCTGGGCAGCGGCGCGGGCGGCTTGAGGTCGTTGGGCGCGGGCACGCTCGGCATCGGCGACTGGTGCTCGATGCCGGCCTCCTCCACATGGAACGATGCCGAGAAGTTGAAGATCGGCTGGCCGTGCTGGATCGCGGTCACGCGGCGCATCGAAAACGCGCCGCCATCGCGCGTGCGCTCGACGTTGTAGATGATCGGGTGCTCGATGTCGCCTGCGCGCAGGAAGTACGCATGCAGCGAATGGGCCGCACGGCCGCCATCGACGGTCTGCTGCGCCGCCGACAGCGCCTGGCCGAGCACCTGGCCGCCGAACACGCAGCGCGTGCCGATGTCGCGGCTTTCACCACGGAACAGGTTGTCCTCGAGGCGTTCCAATTGCAGCAGCGACAACAGTTCCTGGACAGTGGAAGTCATGGCGGACGCGGATTGGGCAATGCAATGAGTATAGCCGCGCGGTCACGGCATTCTCTCAGCCCGCCTCGGCGTGCAGGCGCTCGAGTCCGCCCGTGGCGAGCACCTCGGCCCATGGGAACAGCGGCCCGGGGTCCAGGCGCCGGCGCAGCAGGATCGCCGGATCGTCCGTGGCCGGTTCGAGCCGGCGGTCGAGGTCCTCGTGGCCCGCGATCCAGCGCAGCGCGGGCAGGGCCTGGCGCAGCTGCGCCAGCAGCAGGCGCAAGGCCCGGATCTGCGCGCTGGTGTAAGGGGTCGTGAAGTGCTGATGGCGACTGTCGCCCCAGTGGGGGTAACGCCCCGGGTTGCTCAGTTCGATGCCGATCGAACGCGGGTTGTAGCCGACGGTGTGGTGCGCCACGCGCGTGTCGGCGACGAAGCGGAACACTTTGCCGTCGGTGTCGATGTAGTAGTGGCCGCTGTTGCCGGTCTGCGACGACTCATGCCGGATGCGCTCGCCGTACTCGCGCGCGAGCGCCATGTCGGGCAGTTCGGTGCAGTGGATCACCACGAGGTCGATCACAGCCACGGGACGCGATGCAAGGCGCGCCTGGTAGGGCAGTGGCCAGTCGACGATGGCAAGGTCGGACATGCGTGCGGACTGGCCGGTGGGTGCGTGTGGAAGGGGCTTCGCGACGGGCGCGTTGCCCCGCAAGCATAGCGCGTGCGGCTATGCTGTCGGCCTTGCCCCTGCCGCGGTTTTCCATGAAAGGCACCGTCATCCTGTCACATGGCCTGGACAGCGGCCCCGGCGCCACCAAGGTCAGCGCGCTGGCCGAGGTTGCGAGCGGGCTGGGCTGGCGCGAACTGCGGCCCGATTACCGCGATCTCGACGCGCGCCGTGACGTGCGTGACATCGACGCGCGCATCGCGCGCCTGCTGGAGTGCGCGCCGCAGGCCGGGCGCGTGGTGTTCGCGGGTTCGAGCATGGGCGCGTTCACCTCGGCGCTGGCCTCGCTGCAGCGGCCATGCGCGGGTCTGTTCCTGATCGCGCTGCCCGGGGCGATTCCCGGCTACCCGCGAAGCCTGGCCGCCGCGGTGGTGCCGACCGCCTGCGTGCACGGCTGGCAGGATGCGCTGTGTCCGGTGGATCCGGTGATCGCCTTCGCGCGCGAGCGTGCGGCCACCCTGCACCTGCTGCCCGACGACCATCGCCTGGCTGGCCACGTGGCCGAATGCGCGCGCTTGTTCGCGCAGTTCCTGCAACGGCTGGATTGAAATGAGGCGCCTGTTCGCGACCTGCCCCAAGGGCATGGAGTACCTGCTGCGCGATGAACTGGTCGCACTCGGCGCGGGCGATGCGCGCGAGGCGCTCGCGGGCGTGCATTTCAGCGGCGACCTTGCGCTGGCCTATCGCGCCTGCCTGTGGTCCCGGCTGGCCAGTCGCGTGCTGCTGCAGCTGGACGAATTCGATGCGGCCGATGCCGATGCGCTGTACGCGGGCCTGCAGCGCATCGACTGGGACGCGCACCTGGCGGTCGATGGCACCCTCGCGGTCGATGCGGTCGGTGCGGGCGATGCGCTGCGTCACTCGCAGTTCGTGGCCTTGCGCAGCAAGGATGCGATCGTCGACCAGTTGCGCGGGCGCCATGGCACGCGTCCGGACATCGACGTCGAGCGGCCCTCGATCCGCGTCAACGTGCGCATCCACAAGGGCCGCGCCGGCATCGCGCTCGACCTGGCCGGCACGCCGCTGCACCGGCGTGGCTGGCGCCAGGGCACGGGTGAGGCGCCGCTCAAGGAGAACCTCGCCGCGGCGATCCTGCTGCGTGGCGATTGGCCGCGCATCGCGCAGGCGGGCGGCGCGCTGCTCGATCCGATGTGCGGATCGGCCACGCTGCTCATCGAAGGGGCCTGCATCGCGGCCGACGTGGCCCCGGGCCTGCACCGCGACTACTTCGGCTTCCTTGGCTGGCGCGGCCACGATGCGGCACTGTGGCAGGCGCTGCGCGAGGAGGCCGGGCAGCGCGCGCAGGCGGGTCTGCGCGGTCTTGCCCGCGTGTTCCATGGCTACGACCAGGATCCGCAGGTGCTGGTGCAGGCACGGCGCAACGTGCAGGCGGCCGGCCTCGCCGGCTTCATTCAGCTCGCGCGGCAGCCGGTCGAGCGCCTGCAACCGCCCGACGGTGCCGGCAGCGGGCTGGTGGTGTGCAATCCGCCCTATGGCGAGCGCCTGGGCGAGCGCGCGGCGCTCGCGCCGTTGTATCGCAGTCTCGGTGAGCGCCTGCGTAGTGGGTTTCGCGGCTGGCACGCGGCGATCATCGTCGCCGACGACGACCTCGGCCACGCCCTGGGACTGCGTGCGCACAAGCGCTACACGCTCTACAACGGCGCGCTGGAATGCCGCCTGCTCAGGTTCGACCTGTCCGCCGGCGAGGCCGTCGCGCGCGAGCCCAGGCCGCTGTCGGCGGGGGCGCAGGCGCTGGCCAACCGCATCGGCAAGACGCTGCGTCACCAGCGCAAGCGACTCGAGCGCGAGGGCATCACCTGCTGGCGCGCCTACGATGCCGACCTGCCCGAGTATGCCGCGGCGATCGACGTGTACACCGTGGTCGGGCGCGACCCCGGCGGGCCCGAGGCGCCTGTCGATGCGTTTCCGCAGACCTGGCTGCATGTGCAGGAATACGCACCGCCGCGCGACATTCCCGAGGACCTGGCGCGGGGTCGCCTGCGTGAACTGGTGCGCGTGGCCGGCGAGGCATTTGCGGTGCCGCGCGAACGCATCGCGCTCAAGACGCGCTACAAGGCCAAGGGCGGCTCCAAGTACGGGCGCCTCGCCCAGCGCGGCGAGTTCCTGTGGGTGGAGGAGGGCGGCCTGCGCTTCCGCGTCAACCTGTTCGACTACCTCGACACCGGGCTGTTTCTCGACCACCGGCCGTGGCGCGCGCAGGTGCGGGTGCTGGCGCATGGCCGGCGTTTCCTCAACCTGTTCTGCTACACCGGGGCGATGAGCGTGTGCGCGGCGGCTGGCGGCGCGGCTGCCACCACGAGCGTAGACCTGTCGCTGACCTACCTGGAGTGGGCCAGCCGCAACTTCAGCCTCAACGCGCTGGGCGGGCCGCGCCACGAGCTGGTCCAGGCCGACGCCCTGGCCTGGCTGCGCCATGCGCGTGGCGAGTACGACCTCATCTACGTGGATCCGCCCAGTTTCTCCAATTCCAAGCGCGCCGATGACTTCGACGTGCAGCGCGACCACGCCGAACTGCTGCGCCTGTGCGCGCGTTGCCTGGCGCCGGATGGACTCATCCTGTTTTCCAACAACCTGCGGCGCTTCCGCCTCGACGAGGCACTGCGCGAATGGTTCGAGGTCAAGCCGACCTCCGTCACCAGCATCCCGTTCGACTTCGCGCGCGACGGGCATGTGCACAACAGTTACGAATTGCGCCATCGCGGCCGCGGGCTTGCGAAAAGTTAACGAACCCGCCTGTCATTTCAGTGCCGATTCAGCGCCGCGATCCCACGATGGCCGCGTCGATCGGGAGGCATTGCAGACATGCGCAAGCAGCTTCGCAACTGGGTTCTGGGCCTGTTGTTCGCGACCGGCATCGCGCTCGCGCCCACGGCCTTCGCACGTGGCCATGTGAGCGTCGGCATCAGCCTGCCCGGCCTGAGCATCGGCTGGTCTGATTGCCGCCATTGCGGTTACGGCTACGGCTGGGCCGGCAACTACGGCTATGGCGGTTATTACGGCGGTTATTACGGCGGTTATGGCGGCTACTACATGCCAGCCTACTATCGCCCGCGCACGTACTACGCGCCGGTCTATTACGCCCCCGCCTACTACGGCCCCGCCTACTACGGGGCGTACTATGACCGCGGTCCGCGCGTGATCCACCGCACCGTTTACGTCGATGACTACCGCGGTGACTACGGGCACCGCAGTCGCTACTACGATCGCGACGGCTACTACCGTCGCTGATCACGCTCACGACTGGCTGCCCTCCCTCCCCCATGATGCAGCCAGCGTGCACGCCCCGCGACGATTTCCCCTGATCGTCGCGGGGTTTCTTTGTCACGAACCTGCGCAGGCGGGCGCCGCGCCACCGTGCGTTCGGCGCAGTCCTGCGGTGGATGATGGGTCGGCGGCGCCCCGCGGCGCATGCACGATTCGCCGCAGGCACGGTCCGGCCGGTGCGTCCGGCGCGCTATGATGCGCGCCCGAGCTTTCCCAGGATGTGCATGAACGAGCACGACATCGGTGTGCGGACCGCGACGCCGGCTGCATGGACGTTCTTCCGGCAGTGGCTGCGCCATCCGCTGTCGACCGCGTCGGTCACGCCGTCGGGTCGCCAGTTGACGCGCGCAATGATGCGGCAGTTGCCGGCCGATGCGCGCTGCGTGGTCGAGCTGGGTGCGGGCACCGGTGTGTTCACGCGTGCGCTGCTCGAGCATGGCATCGCGCCCGGCCAATTGGTCGTGGTCGAGCTCAATGCCGAGTTGCACGCGTTGCTGAGCCGCCAGTTGCCGCGGGTCGCGGTGGTGCACGGCGATGCGCGCGACCTGCGTGACATCGTCGCACGCGTCGGCTGCGGCACCACGGTGGATGCGGTGGTGAGTGGACTGGGCCTGCTCGCGATGCCGCGCGCGGTGCAGCAGCAGATCCTCACTGCGGTATTCGACGTGCTCGGTCCAGGGCGCAGCCTGATCCAGTTCACCTATTCACCCGCCCCGCCGGTGGCGACGGGCCTGCTGCAGGAACTCGACCTGCGCGCCGAGCGCGTGGCCTTCGCGCCGCTCAACCTGCCACCGGCGTTCGTGTTCAAGTTCTCGCGTTGCCACGGGTGAGTGTGTCGCATGGCCGCGGCCACGCGGCCTGACGCGGTACAATCGCGCATCCGGCAACCGAGGTGGAGTCGTGTCCGAGTCGTTCCTTTCCGACGCAAGCAAGCAGTGGCAGGCGTTCCTGCAGCAATCCGGTGCACCGTGGGCCCAGTGGGCGCGTGCGGGTGCGCAGGCACCCGGGGCCTTCGAGCAATGGAGCGCCTTGTTCGAAGGCGCGGGCGCGACGCCACGCGAAACGATCGAGCGCTTCGTGCAGGGCGCCAAGGACTACGTGGCCTTCCTGCAATCCAGCCTGGCCGGCAGCGGCGCGACCATCGAGGGCATGAGTGGCTGGACCGAACCGCTCAAGCGCATGTTCGGCGCGCTGCCTGGCGGTGCGGGCACCTTCGAGCATCCCTTCGTGCGGCTGTGGCCGGCGCAGTTTGCCGCGGTCAATCCGTTTGCGGCCGGCATGCAGGTCCCCAGTCCCGAGTTCAAGGACCTCAAGTCCTGGCTCGCGCTGCCGACCTTCGGCCTTGCGCGCGAGCATCAGGAAACGCAGCAGCAGGCCGCGCTGGCCTGGGTCGAGTACCAGGAGCAGATCGCGCGCCACAACCAACAGATGCTCAAGGCCGCGCAGCGCGGGTTCGAACTGTTCGAGGGCAAGCTGGCCGAGCGCGAGCAGCCCGGGCGCCAGGTCGACTCGCTGCGCGCGCTGTATGACCTGTGGGTCGACGCCGCCGAGGAAGGCTATGCCGAAGTCGCGCTGTCGCAGGAATACCGCCAGGTGTACGGCGCGCTGGTCAACGCCCAGATGCGCCTGCGTTCGCACATCCAGCGCGAGGTCGAGCGCCTGAGCAGCGACCTGGGCATGCCCACGCGCAGCGAGATCGACAGCATCGGCGAGCGCCTGCAGGCGGTGCGGCGCGAGGTGCGTGCGCTGCGCGGCGGCGATGCGCTGGTCGACGAGGTCGCGCAGTTGCGCGAGGAACTGGCTGCGATCGCGCGCCACGCCGTGGCCGAAGCGCTGGGCGACAAGCCCGCGCCGGCTGCGCGCGCATCGACGCCGCGCGCGCGTGCCGCCAGACCCACGGCGGCGGCCAAGTCGGCGCCAGCCGGCAAGGGCCGGGCCGCACGCAAGACCGCCGCGCCGCGCGCGGCCGCCGCGGCCGCACGCGGTGGCTTTGCCACCCGCATCGCCGAGTTTGCCGACGCCTCGCTCGGCGGCAAGCGCACATCCACCCGCTCCAAGCACGCGCCTGCCAAGGGCAAGCGCGGCAGCAAGCGCTGACGCGCGAGGGCATGACCCATGCAAGCAATCCGCATCGAACCCGCCAAGGCACTGGACGAAGTGCTCACCACCCAGCGCAAGCTGGGCGCCGCGCTGGACACCCTGCGCCAGATGGATGACGTCGACTTCGGCGTGACCACCCGCGAAGAGGTGTATCGCGAGGACAAGGTGGTGGTGTACCGCTTCAAGGGCGAGCGCGCGCCGACTGCGAAGGTGCCGATCCTCATCGTCTATGCGCTGGTGAACCGCCCCTACATGGTCGACCTGCAGGATGATCGTTCGCTGGTCAAGAACCTGCTCGCCAAGGGCGAGGATGTGTACCTGATCGATTGGGGCTATCCGGACGGCGCCGATCGCTGGCTCACGCTCGACGACTACATCAACGGTTACATCGCGCGCGCGGTCGATGCGGTGGCCCGGCACCGGCGCGTGCGCAAGATCAATCTGCTCGGCATCTGCCAGGGGGGCGCGTTCTCGCTGTGCTTTGCCGCACTGCATCCGCACAAGGTGCAGAACCTCATCACGATGGTGACGCCGGTCGACTTCCAGACGCCCGACAACATGCTGTCGAACTGGGTGCAGCAGATGGACGTGGACCTGTTCGTGGACACGCTCGGCAACGTGCCGGCCGATCTCATGAACCTGTGCTACCTCATGCTCAAGCCGGTGCGGCTCAACCAGCAGAAGTACATCGGTCTCATCGACATCCTCGACAACAAGGTCGAGATGGAGAACTTCCTGCGCATGGAGAAGTGGATCTTCGACTCGCCCGACCAGGCGGGCGAGGCGTTCCGCCAGTTCCTCAAGGATTTCTACCAAGGCAACAAGCTGGTCAAGGGCGGGCTCAGGATCGGCGGGCGCGAAGTGCACCTGGGCAACATCACGATGCCCGTGCTCAACGTGTTCGCCGAGCAGGACCACCTCGTGCCGCCGGCCGCCTCGCGCGTGCTCGGTGAGCATGTCGGCACCAAGGACTACACCCAGCTTGCATTCCGTGGCGGCCACATCGGCATCTACGTGTCGGGCCGCGCACAGCGCGAAGTGCCGCCCGCGATCCACGACTGGCTGGCCGCACGCAGTCACGGCTAGCGGGCGGGTGCACGATGGGTGGCGCGACGCTCCGAGGCGCACCCGGCGTGACCCGGCGTGCGGCGCGCGCCGCGCATGAGGCGGATGGGCCGGCCCGCTGGCCGGCCGGCAGCGTGTTCACGATCGGCCACTCGACCTTGCCGATCGAGGAGTTCGTGGCGGTGCTGCGTGCCTACGCGATCGAGTGCGTGGCCGACATCCGCAGCGTACCGCGCTCGCGCCACAATCCGCAGTTCAACGCCGTTGCGCTCGCGCACAGCCTGCCCGCGGCCGGCATCGAGTACCTGCCGGTGCCGGCATTGGGTGGACTGCGCCATGCGCGCAAGGATTCGCCCAATGGCGGCTGGCGCAACGCGAGCTTTCGCGGGTATGCCGACTACATGCAGGGCGCGGCCTTTGCCGAGGCGCTCGCTGCGCTGCTCGCGCGCGGCCGGCAGCGGCGCACCGCGCTCATGTGCGCCGAGGCCGTGCCGTGGCGCTGCCATCGCTCGCTGGTGGCCGATGCCCTGCTTGCGCGCGAGGTGCCGGTGTACGAGATCCTGTCGGCACGTTCGTGCCGGGCCCACAGGCTCACCGCGTTCGCGCGCGTCGATGGCGACCGCGTCAGCTATCCGCCGGTGACGAGCGCGCCGGCGTCGTGAGCGTGCCTCAGCGGCGCAGCAGGGTCAGCGCCGCGCCCTTGTGCCAGGCAATGTGGTCGGTGCGGTCGCTCCGGATCTCGTATTGCGGCTCGTCCGGGCTGGCATGGCGGATGTAACCCTTCCAGGGCGTGTTGGTGGTATGGATCGCGATGATGTGGCCGCTGACGCGACCCGCCTCGGAGTTCCAGGCGACGTGGTCGCCGACCTTGAAATGCCTGGCCATCGTGCTGCCGCCTTGCCGCGCCTTGGTGGAAACTGCCGCGAAAGCCGCGCTGCGGCATGCTGCGCCCTTCGCCACTGGATTGTCGCGGACCTGCGATGAATGAAGTCCTGTTGCATTACCACGGCCTGGTCATCACGCCGTGGAAGCTGATCGGCCTGCTCGGCGCCGGCCTGTTCACCGCACGCTGGTTCGTGCAGCTGTATGCGACGCGCAAGCACCGGCGCGTGACGGTGCCGCCCCTGTTCTGGTACCTGTCGGTGGTCGGCAGCATGATGACGCTGGGCTACTTCGTGTGGGGCAAGAACGACGCGGTGGGCATCATCCAAAACGCGTTTCCGTTGTTCGTGGCCTTGTACAACCTGTCGATGCGTCCGCGCAGCGCGGCCGGGGCCGTGGGCGGGCAGGGACCGACCCAGGCCGGCTGAGTTCGACGGCCACGCCAGCCGCTACAGCGGTGCAAGGCGCTCGTCGCGCAGGCCCACGAGCAGGGCCGAGCCATCGGGCAGGACCCGGAACTCGCCGAAGCGCGCGTGGCTCCAGCGTTCGGCTTCGCCTTCGCGGAAATGCCAGGCATCGCTCACCAGGGTCCAGCCCTGGCGTGTGGGCGTGAGTGGCAATGCCACCTCGTCGGCGCGCGGATCCTCGCCGTGGTCGAGCACGCGCATGGCCGTGGCCAGGCCTGCGCGATCGCGTGTGACCGCGACGCGCGGGCGCTGCAGGCCCAAGCCGTGCTCGGGCAGGCCGTCCGGCAGCTCGAAGCGCAGCGCCATGTAGTCGCCGGCCATGAGCGAGCGTGGATCCACCGGTGCGAGGCGCACGAACAGCGCGCTGCCATGGGCAATGACATGTTCGCGCTGGATGATCGCGGTGGCGGCAACGATGAGCACGAGCGCACTGCTGCCCAGCAGCGCCCAGTCCCGCAGCGTGCGCGGGTGTGGCGGGGTGGTCGCACGCGCATGCGCAGCGGCGCGTGGTGGGCGCAGCAGGCCCGCGCCCAGCGCGAGCAGTGCGCCGAGCGCGAGCAACAGCGCGCCCTTGGTCGTGAGCGTCCACTGCAGCTGGTAGTAGAACGCGCCGATGATCCACAACGCGGCGAGGCCGGCGGCGAGCGCGAGGCGCCAGCGCCGCGCCACGACCGCGATCGCGCCGATCGCCAGTGCGCCACCGAAGGTCGGGCTGGCCGCAGCCAGTACCAGCGCGGCACAGCCGGCCGGCGCCAGCACGGGCAGTCGCGACAGCGGCTGGCCGCGCGCGAGCCAGGCCAGCGCCGCCAGTGCCAGCACGACCGATCCCGCGACCGGGGTGACGCCTTCGAAGCCGGCCTGGCTCCAGTCCATGGTCCGCGTGTCCGGGCCCAGGCCCGCGCCGAACAGGAAGCTGCGTCCGGAGATGAAGGCGAGCGCCGCCGCGGTCAGCGCGAGCCAACCGTCGCTGAGCGCATCGAGCGCGACCTGCAGCCGGGCGCGTTGCGGCGGCAGCAGCGCGGCGATGGCGCCAGGCAGCAGCACGAGGTGCCAGGCGATCCAGATGCGCTGGCTGCGGCCCGCGATCGTGACCGCGTAGTCGTCGTCGACAGCCAGGCCGAAGCCGAGCAGGCCCGCGGCGAGCGCAGCCAAGACCGTGCGCAGCCATGACTGCTCGATGAGCACCGCGCATGCGAGCGCCACCAGCGCCGTGACCGCGAACGGGATCGCGGAACCGTCGAGGTCGAACAGGTCGTACACGCCCCAGCCGAGCAGGGACAGACCCACCAGCAGCACTGGCACCGCCAGTTGTTCGACGAACAAGCCGAGGCGTTGCCGGCGCAGCACCCACACGGCGGCGCCGATCGCGGCGGCGCCGAGCACGAGCGCCCCGCCGTGCTCGAGCGCATCCTTGAGCAGCAAGGCCACGAACACCACCAGCGGCACCGCGGCGAGCCAGGCGCCACAGGCGGTGAGCACGATGATCGGCCACGGGCGCGCCGGTTCGGGCGCCGCTGGACTCGTGCCGGGTTCGATCACGCCTGCCGCATGCGCTCGCGCGAGCAGTGCGCCGGTGTCTGACTCAGTCATGGTCGACCATCCGCAGCGCACGCAGGCGCAGCAGCGCGGTGACGCTCGCCGCGAGCAGGCCCGCGGCGACGATACCGAGCACGAGCGTTTCGATGACCGGATCGTGGCGCGCCGAATCGAGCAGCGCGCGGCCGACGCCACACACGATGAGCGTGTCGAGCGCAAGCGCGAGCCCGGCCAGGATCGGCAGGTCGAACGCGCGGCGCTGCGTGAACGGCCACGCACCCGCGGCGAGCGTGACCAGCCCGAGTGGATACAGCAGCGAGAGCCTGGCTGCGAACAGGCCGCCCAGCGCGGCGATGGTGATGTGGGTGGCGGCGAGCAGAGCCGCGATGCGCAGCGACCAGCGGCCGGCACCGGTCCACGGCACCAGCGCGGGCCCGAGCAGGGCCACGGTCGCGATGAGCCCAGTCCAGGCCAGCAGGTGCGGTGCCAGCAGTTGTGGCTGCGTTGCGAACCAGCGCTGGCCCGACCACGCATGCAGCCACAGCGCGATCGCGGCCATCGCGACGATGACCCACGCGCTCCACACCAGGTCCGAGCGTGCGCCGAGCGCGAGCGGCAGGGTGAGCACGGCCCACAGCGCGAACAGCTGCCAGGGATCGGCGCCGGTCTGGTAGGTCTGGCCGAGCAGCGCGAACAGCGCGCCGCTGGCGAGCAATGCCAGCAGCGCGAGCGGTGCGCGCATCGGACCCGGCCGCGCCCATGCCGCCGCGCCGGCCAGCAGCACGAGCGCGGCGACGCCGCCGAACTTGGCGAAGCGCCCGATCTCGTGCCAGTTGGCGGCGACGAGGAACACCACGCCCAGGCCCACAAGCAGCGCCGCGAGCGCGGCGAGCGCACGTTGCAGCAGCAGGGCCGGTGGTGAGGGCGGGCGGTCGAGGCCGGCCAGCGCGAACAGTGCGCGCGTGCGACCTGCGTCGAGCCGATGGGCGAGCGCCAGCCGCAACACCTCGTCGCGGGCGATGTCCATGCATGCCTCCACCGATCACGCCGTCGTGGCGCGCGCGTGAGTCTAGCGCAGCACCGCGCATGCGCGCCGGGCCACGGTGTGGCACCCGGTACCGGACCGCAGCGTGCGCGGGTGCGCGGACCTCAGTCGGGGTCGTAGTCGAGGTTGGCCGACAGCCAGCGTTCGGCCTCGGCCACGGTCCAGCGCTTGCGCCGCGCGTAGTCCTCGACCTGGTCGCGCGTGAGCCGGCCGGCCACGAAGTACTGGCTGCGCGGATGCGAGAAGTACCAGCCCGAGACCGCCGCGGCCGGATACATCGAAAAGCCCTCGGTGAGCTCGATGCCGACCCGCGCGGTGGCGTCGAGCAGGCGGAACAAGGTCGCCTTCTCGGTGTGGTCGGGGCAGGCCGGGTAGCCGGGCGCCGGGCGGATGCCGCGATAGCCTTCGGCGATGAGCGCCTCGTTGTCGAGTGCCTCGTCGGGCGCATAGCCCCAGTACCGCGTGCGCACCTCGCGGTGCATGTACTCGGCCAAGGCCTCGGCCAGGCGGTCGGCCAGGGCCTTGAGGATGATCGCCGAGTAGTCGTCGTTGTCGGCGTGGAAGCGGTCCAGGTGCGGCTCGATGCCGAGTCCGGCGGTCACCGCAAAGCCGCCGATCCAGTCGGACACGCCGCTGTCCCTGGGCGCGATGAAGTCGGACAGGCACAGGTTGGGACGCTCGGCCGGCTTTTCCGCCTGCTGGCGCAGGTGATGCAGCATCACGCGTTCCTCGCCGTTGCGCAGTTCGATGTCGTCGCCGACGCGCGCGGCAGGCCAGAAGCCGATCACCGCGCGCGCGCGCAGCCACTTCTCGTCGATGATGCGTTGCAGGATCTTCTGCGCGTCGCGGAACAGTTCGCTGGCCTGCGCACCGACCACCGGATCGGTGAGGATCGCGGGATAGTGGCCGTGCAGTTCCCAGGCCTGGAAGAACGGCGTCCAGTCCACCACGGGCAGCAGGTCGGTGAGCGGGATGTCGTCGAACACGGTGATGCCGGGATGGCGTGGCACTGGTGGCACGTAGTCGGCCAGGTCCAGCACCAGGCCGTTGGCGCGGGCCTGCTCCAGCGTCACCAGCTTCTTGTTGCCGCCGCGGTGCTTGTAGCGCTCGCGCACCTCGGCATATTCGCTGCGCACCTTGGCGAGGAAACCGTCGACGAGTTCCTTGCTGACCAGGGACTGCGCCACGCCGACCGCGCGCGAGGCGTCCTTGACCCACACGCAGGCGGTTTCGTAGTGCGGCTCGATCTTGAGCGCGGTGTGCGCGCGCGAGGTGGTGGCGCCGCCGATCAGCAGCGGGATCTTGAAGTTCTGGCGCGCCATTTCCTTGGCGACGTGGGTCATCTCCTCGAGCGAAGGCGTGATGAGGCCGGACACGCCGATCATGTCGGCGTGCTCGGCGATCGCGGTGTCGAGGATCTTCTGCGTCGGTACCATCACGCCAAGATCGACCACCTCGAAGTTGTTGCAAGCGAGCACCACGCCGACGATGTTCTTGCCGATGTCGTGCACGTCACCCTTGACCGTGGCCATGACGATCTTGCCGTTGGGCTTGCCGACCTCGCCGGTGCGCTTCTTCTCCTCTTCCATGAACGGGAGCAGCCAGGCCACCGCCTTCTTCATCACGCGCGCGGACTTGACCACCTGCGGCAGGAACATCTTGCCGGCGCCGAACAGGTCGCCGACCACGTTCATGCCGTCCATGAGCGGGCCCTCGATCACGTCGAGCGTGCGGGCCGCACCCTTGCGAACTTCCTCGGTGTCCTCGATCACGTACTGGTCGATGCCGTGCACGAGCGCGTACTCGAGGCGCTTGGCCACCGGCAGCTCGCGCCACGCGAGCGTCGCGGTCGCGTCCTTGTCGCGGCCGCCCTTCTTGTGCCGTTCGGCGATCTCCATGAGGCGTTCGGTGGCGTCGCTGCGGCGGTTGAGCACCACGTCCTCGACGCGCTCGCGCAATTCCGGATCGAGGTCGTCGTAGATCGGCATCGCGCCGGCATTGACGATGCCCATGTCCATGCCGGCCTTGATCGCGTGGTACAGGAACACCGAGTGGATCGCTTCGCGCACCACGTTGTTGCCGCGGAACGAAAACGACACGTTGGATACGCCGCCGGAGATGTGCGACAGCGGGAAGCGGCGCTTGAGCTCGCGCGCGGCCTCGATGAAGTTGACCGCGTTGTCGGCGTGTTCCTCGATGCCGGTGGCGATCGGGAAGATGTTCGAGTCGAAGAAGATGTCCTCGGGCGGGAAGCCGATGCGCTCGGTGAGCAGGCGATACGAGCGCTCGCAGATCTCCAGCCGGCGCGCCACGCTGTCGGCCTGGCCCTGTTCGTCGAATGCCATCACCACGGTCGCGGCGCCGTAGCGCAGGATCTTGCGTGCCTGCTCCAGGAACGGGCCTTCGCCTTCCTTGAGCGAGATCGAATTGACCACGCCCTTGCCCTGCAGGCACTGCAGGCCGGCCTCGATCACCTCCCACTTGGACGAGTCGATCATCACGGGGATGCGGGCGATGTCGGGCTCGGCGGCGATCAGGCGCAGGAACTTGACCATCGCCGCCTGCGCATCGAGCAGGCCTTCGTCCATGTTGACGTCGAGGATCTGCGCGCCGTTCTCGACCTGCTGGCGCGCCACTTCCACCGCTTCGGCGTAGCGGTCTTCCTTGATGAGCTTCTTGAACTGGGCCGAGCCGGTCACGTTGGTGCGCTCGCCGACGTTGACGAACAGGATCTGCGGCGTGAGCACCAGCGGCTCGAGGCCGGACAGGCGCGTGTAGCGGGGCGTGGTGGTCATGGGGGAGGATCGAACGACGTGGCAGGTGGCGGATCAGGCGGCCTGGGCGAAGCTGGCAGGCAGGGCGCGTGGTGCCACGCGGGCCACCGCGGTTGCGATCGCCTGGATATGCGCGGGCGTGGTGCCGCAGCAACCGCCGATGAAGTTGACCAAGCCGGCGCGTGCGAACTCACCCAGCGCCGCGGCCATCTGCTCCGGCGTCTCGTCATACTCGGCGAAGGCGTTGGGCAGGCCGGCGTTGGGATGCGCGCTGACGTGGCACTCGGCCACCTTGGCCAGCATGTCCACGTACTGGCGCAGTTCGGTGGCGCCGAGGGCGCAGTTGAGGCCGACCGCGAGCGGGCGGCTGTGGCGCACCGAGGCGTAGAACGCTTCGGTGGTCTGGCCCGACAGCGTGCGCCCGGACAGGTCGGTGATGGTGGCCGAGATCATCACCGGCACGCGCGCGCCGCGCGCGTCGAACTCCTCCTCGATCGCGAACAGCGCGGCCTTGGCGTTGAGCGTGTCGAAGATCGTTTCCACCATGAGCAGGTCGGCGCCGCCGTCGATGAGGCCGCCCGCGGCCTCGCGATAGGCCACGCGCAGTTCCTCGAAGCTGGTGTTGCGGAAACCCGGGTCGTTGACGTCGGGGCTGATCGAGGCGGTGCGACTGGTGGGGCCGAGCACGCCGATCGCGAAGCGCGGCTGCTCGGGGGTGGCCGCTTCGGCGGCGTCGCAGCGCGCGCGGGCGAGGCGCGCGCCGGCCTCGTTGAGCTCGCGCGCGAGCGGCTCCAGGTGGTAGTCGGCCTGGCTGATCGTGGTCGAGTTGAAGGTGTTGGTCTCGATGAGGTCGGCGCCGGCGGCGAGGTAGGCGTCGTGGATCGCGCCGATCACGTCCGGACGGGTCAGCGTGAGCAGGTCGTTGTTGCCCTTGAGGTCGCTGCCATGGTCGGCGAAGCGCGCGCCGCGGTAATCGGCCTCTTCGAGCCGGTAACCCTGCACCATCGTGCCCATCGCGCCGTCGATGACGAGGATGCGGCGCGCGAGCGCGGCGTGCAGCGCGTCGACGCGCGCGGGGTTGAGGTAGGGCAGGGTCATGGTTTGCGGGCCAGGAGGCTGAGGACTTCGAAATGGGGGGCGCGGCGCTCGCGCGTGAGCCGCTCGCAGGCGAGCACCTCGAGCCCGGCCTTGCGCGCGTGGCCACGCAATTCATCGGTGGTGAAACCGAGATTGCGGTGTTCGAACGGCTCGACCACCGCGCGGTGCGCATGACGACCGAGCGTGGCAGCGAGCAGGCGGCCGCCGGGCCGTAGCACGCGTGCGGCTTCCGCGAGCGCGAGCGCCGGGCGCGGGCTGTAGGTGAGCGCATGCATGAGCAGCACGAGGTCGAATCCCGCGTCGGCCAGATCCAGCGCGTGCATGTCGCCGCTGCGCACCTGCACGTTGGCATGGTTCCTGAGGCGTTGACGCGCGGCCTCGACCACGCGCTCGCTGGTGTCGATGCACAGGATCGAGCGTGCGCGCGGGGCCAGCAGTTCGGCCAGCACGCCATCGCCCGAGGCGATGTCGAGCACGTCGCCGGTGTCGACCAGCTGGGTCATCGCGCGCGCGAGCGCTTCCCAGGTGCGACCGGGCGAATAGTGGCGTTCCATGTCGCCGGCGACGGTGTCGGCCCAACCCTGTGCGCGCGCGCGCTTGGCCAGTACCGCGGGCAGGCGGCGTTCGTCCTCGCGCAGGATGGCATCGTCGACATTGTCGCGCAGCGCGCGCAGCAGCGCGTTCTCCCTCGCGTCGAGTTCGCCGTTGTAGCGGTAGTACGAGGACACCCCGGCGCGCCGGTCGCGCACGAGGTCGGCTTCCTTGAGCTTGGCCAGGTGGGTGGATACGCGCGGCTGCGCCAGCCGCAGTACGGCCGCCAGTTCGGCCACCGTGAGCTCCTCGCGTTCGAGCAGCGCGAGCAGCCGCACCCGGGTCGGGTCGGACAGCAGGCGCAGCAGGGCGGAGGTCGCGACCAGATCCACCGTATATCCTTTCATCTTGATATAGAGATTTGTGCAAGCCTAGCGCCGCGCCGCGCCGCGCGTCAATGTGGAACCTGCCAACCGAGTGGCTATGCTGTGCGTCATGACCGGCCTGCGCGTTGCCCTTGTGAGCGGAGCATTGCTGTTGGTGGCGGTCTGTCGTGCAGCCGGCAGCGTGCCCCTGCTGCCGCTGGAGGACGCCGAGCTCGGCCGGTACTGGACGAGCGATGCGCAGCACGTGCCCTATCGCGCGGTGCGCACGCAGGCGCCAGGCAAGCACGCGCTGTTGCCGCTCATCGTGTTCCTGCATGGCGACGGTCAGGACGGCAACGACAACCAGGCGCAGCTCGATGGCCGCGGCAACGGTTCGTTCGAACTGGTCGACGCGGCGCGCGCGCGGGGTGTCGCGTTGGTCTACGTGGCGCCGCAGACCACCGCCGCGTACTGGCCGCCGCGGCGCGTGGCCGCGGTGGTGGCCGATGCGCTTGCGCGCTGGCCGATCGATCCGCGGCGCATCTACCTGACCGGCTTGTCCGACGGCGCGACCGGTGTGTGGGATACGCTCAAGGCCTGGCCCGGGTGCTTTGCCGCCGCGGTGCCGATGTCGGGCATGACCGAACTGGCCGGCCTTGCGTCGATCCGCGACGTGCCGCAATGGGTATTCCATGGCGCGCGCGACAATGACACCGACATCGAGCGTGGCTACGGCGGGGCGATGGTGGGTTCGCGCGCGGTGGTGCGCGCGTTGCGCGCGATGGGTGGCAGGCCGCGCTACAGCGAATATCCCGAAGGCGACCATGTGATCTGGCCGCAGGCGTATGGCGAGCCGGAACTGTTGCCATGGCTGCTCGCGCAGCGCCTGCACACGCCGCCGTGCGACTTCGCCCGACTGCACCCGGGCGAGCGTGACGCGCACCTCACTGCGCCGGCCGGAGCGCCGTGAGGCCGAAGTGGCGTCGCAGGATGCTGTGGATGCGCGCGGCGCTGAGTTCGCCCACGTGCGAATCCACCAGCTGGCCGTTGGCGTCGAAGAACAACGTGGTCGGCAGGCCGCGCGCGCCGGTCGCGCGCATCGCCCGCTGTTGCGGATCGAGCAGCACGTGGCGCGAATCGACCCGTTCGCGCGCAAGATGGTCGCGCACCGTCGCGGCGTCTTCGCCCTGGTTGACGAGCAGGAAGGCGACTTCGGGGTGGCTCGCCGCGGCACGTGTGAGCGCGGGCATCTCGCGCCGGCATGGCGGGCACCAGGTGGCCCACAGGTTCATGACCACGGGGCGCCCGTGCTGCGCCATGGGCGACGCGGGCGCGCCGTCGAGCGTGGTGAGCGCGAGGTCGGGCAGGGCCGGTGGCGGACCTGCGAGCAGCGTGAACGCACCCAGTGCGGTGAGCCAGCCGCAGCAGCCGGCCGCGAGCGCGAGCAGCAGCGGGCGTCGCAGCACGCGCCGCGCGTGGGCGTGCGTGCGCCACAACGCGAAGCCAATGGCCACCGGCAGTCCGAGCCACGGCGCAAAGCCACCGTCGCCGATCGCCAGCAGCGACCACGGCGCGGCGAGGTAGTCGGGCCACCAGCGCAGCACGAAGCCGATGCGCGCGGCCACGAGGCCGACCAGTGCTGCATCGAACACCAGTCCGGCGCAGCTCGTGCGCTGCCCGGCCGGCGCATCGCGCAACAGCCAATGCGGCACGCGCCAGGCGATCAATGCGCCGAACACCAGCGCGAGGGTGGCGGAGGAGAACGGACCGAACTGGAGCATCGCGGCGGAGACAGGGGAGGGACCGCCACCTTAGCCGATTGCCTGCTCCCGCCGCCTGCGCCCGGGCAGCGGCCGGCGCGACGGAACCATTAGAATGGGCGCTTGCCCGCAACCGTGATGGACACCGCGATGGATTTCAATCCCACCGACGACCAGCTTTCGATCCAGGCGATCGCGCGCGATTTCGCCCAACGACGCATTGCGCCGAGCGCCGCTGCGCTCGATGCCAGCGGCGAGTTCCCGCTCGACAACATCCGCGAGATGGGCCAGCTCGGCCTCATGGGCATCGAGGTGCCGCACGAGTACGGTGGCGCCGGCATGGACACGATCGCCTACGCGCTGGCGATGATCGAGATCGCGGCGGCCGACTGCGCGCATTCGACGATCATGTCGGTCAACAACTCGCTGTACTGCAACGGCATCCTCAAGTACGGCAGCGAGGAGCAGAAGCACAAGTACGTGCGTGCGATCGCCACCGGCGAGGCGATCGGTGCCTATGCGCTCACCGAACCGCAGTCGGGTTCGGATGCCTCGGCGATGCACACGCGTGCGACCCGCAACGCCGCGGGCGACTGGGTCATCCATGGCAAGAAGAGCTGGATCACCTCGGGGCCGGTGGCGCGCTACATCATCCTGTTCGCGATCACCACGCCGGGCGTGGGCGCCAAGGGCGTGTCGGCCTTCATCATCGACACCACGCGCGCGGGCTTCCACGCCGGCAAGAGCGAACCCAAGCTCGGTATCCGCGCCTCGGCCACCTGCGAGATCGAGTTCAACGACTACGTGTGCCCGGCCAGCGACATGCTCGGGCCGGAGGGCAAGGGCTTCGCGATCGCGATGGGTGTGCTCGATGCGGGCCGCATCGGCATCGCCTCGCAGGCGGTGGGGCTGGCGCGCGCGGCCTATGAGGCGAGCCTGGCGTGGGTGCGTGAGCGCAAGGCCTTCGGCCACCCGATCGGTTCGTTCCAGATGATCCAGGCCAAGATCGCCGACATGAAGTGCCGCCTCGACGCCGCCAGGCTGCTGGTGCTGCGCGCGGCCTTCGCCAAGATGGAGGCCGAGCGCAACAACGGCCGCTTCAGCACCGAGGCCTCGGTGGCCAAGCTGTTCGCATCCGAGACCGCGATGTTCGTGACGCATCAGGCCGTGCAGATCCATGGCGGCATGGGCTATTCGAAGGAACTGCCGTTGGAGCGCTACTTCCGCGATGCCAAGATCACCGAGATCTACGAAGGCACGAGCGAAATCCAGCGCCTCGTGATCGCGCGCAACGAAACCGGCGTGCGCTGACCCCGTTATGCGGGCCGGGTCCATGGGGGCGACCTCGCGCCTGGGCGCGCGTGGCCGGTCCCATGGCGGAAACGCAGGCGCGCTCAGGTGCCGTCGAAGCCGTTGCTGAAGATCACATCACTGGTGCTGAGCTCGACCACGTAGCCGTTGCTGCCGCCGGCAATGTCCAGGCGCCAGCCGCTGTGGTAGGTCTCGTTGGCGTCGCTGCGCGTGGTCCAGTCCAGCGCGCTCAGCGTGGCGTTGGCCGGCGACAGCACGCGGATCCTGAGCGCGCCCGCCGTGGCGGTGAGGCCGTCGATGATCGGCTGCGCCGGGGTGTTGACCTGGAAGGTCGCGCTCACGCCGCTGCCGAGCGTGAAGGCGTCGCTCACGGTGAGCGTGCGGCCGACCAGGTCGATCGTGCGCTGCCAGTTGCCGACCGCGGGATCGCCGTCGTACGCGGGCGTGAGGTCGGCGACCGCGTGCACGTTGCCACCGGCACCCGGGGTGACCGCGAGCGTGGACTGGGTCTCGACCCGCTGCGGCACGATGCTGCCAGCGTGTTCGAAGCGCAACACGTTGTGCGTGTCGGTGCCCTGCTGGATGCCGCTGTGGGTCCAGATGTTTTCGGTGACCGCCAGCCAGTCGCCCTGGAACAGTGTGAACGAGCCCTGGTCCTGGTGGGCGTGGCTCTGCACGTACGGGCCGGCGGAGAAATTGAGCCACAGCGCGCCGGTGTCCCAGCCCGTGCGCGCGAACAGCTGGCCGGTGCCGGGCGCGTGGTAGACCAGCTGCGCGGGGGGCGTGCCGCCGCTGCCGGCGGGCAGCAGGTTGTAGCGGTAGTTGAACCCGCTCTCCATGTCCTGGTTGGAGATGACCTGCAGCCACCACGCCGCATCATCGCGCGCGGCCGCATCGTTGCTCACGCTGCGTGCCTGCAGCATGAGCTTGCGGTGGTAGTCGTAGATGACCGGCTCGGACACGCGGGCCTGGTCGCCGATCGCGGCCACCCGGTCGCGCGTGGGCACGGTGGCGTGGATCCACCACCTGATACTGTCGCGCACATGCGCGTTCTGGTTGCCGATGTCCACGCCGCGTGAGTCGCGCCACACCCGGTACAGCTCGAACAGGGTGCCATGGGACAGCCCATAGCCGGTGCCTTCCTGGCTGCCGCCACCGGGGATGCCTGCGGTGTAGGCCAGTTGCGCGGGCCATTTGGCGTCGTGCAGCAGGTCGAGCCAGTTGCTGTCGTTGCTGGCCAGGCCCCAGTACAGCGTCGCGCGCAGGAAGCTGTAGTGGTAGTTGTTGGCCGGATCGTTCACGCCCCAGCCGCTCCACGGGAACGGGTGTCCGCCCCATTGCGCCTGGGTCGGATTCCATACGTTCCACACCGCCTGCTGCGCATAGCTCGCCCAGCGCGTGCGCTGGCTGGTGCTGACGTGGCCCGCGCACCAGTCGTAGGTGAGGGCGAGGTCCTCGATCATCGGCCCCACGTGCAGGTAGCTGTCGCCCGATATTTCGGGACGATCGCCCGCGATGATGGCCGCTTCGGCCGCCGCGACCTGCGCCTCGACCATCTGCACCGCCAGCGTCGCGTACTGGGCCTGGCCGGTGAGCTTGTACATGAGCGCCGCATCGGCTGCGGCGAAGGCATAGCCGGGATTGCCGGCGACCGCGGCATCGACGAAGGACTTGAAACGCTGGTACTGGAGCGAGCCGGTGTCCACGTAGGACAGGTCGATCACGATCGCGGCGCGGCCGGGCGGCGGTGCCACAGCCAACGCGGCGAGCAGGATCCAGACAGGGCGGGGCATGCGCATGGGCGTTCCATCCTTGTGGTGGGCGGTGCGGGCGCCCGCGGATGTCCACGGTGCGCTTGCCGCCGCGATGTTAGTCGATGGCGGGTCAGTGAAACCGGACTTTGCGCACGCGCCGCGCAGGTCGCACGGACGACGCGACCCGGTCCGGCCGGCGCACGCCGTCGTCACAGGCGTGGCCAGCTCAGCCGCGCGCAGGTGCCGCGGCCGTCGCTGCCGGCAGCGATCGTGAAACTGCCTTCGAGCGCCTGCATGCGCAGTTCGACATTGCGCAGGCCGCGGCCGCCGCGCTGCGAAGGCCCAAGGCCGTGGCCATCGTCGCTCACGCTGAGCATGGGCATGCCGTTGTGGATCGCGGCCTCCACCCGCAAGGTGCTCGCCTGTGCGTGCTGGATCACATTGCTGATGAGTTCCTCGAGGCAACGGAACAGTTCGGCCAGGCGGCGGCGACTGGCGATCTGGCGATCGGCGAGTGCCTCGACGTTCCAGTGCGCGGTGATGCCTGCGGCGGTGAGCGAACCCGCCATGCGCTGGCGCAACGTGTCCAGCGCCCCGCCCAGCGACTGGCAGGACTCGTCCACCGCATCGATCATGAGCCGCAGGTCGAGCAGCGCGCGATGGATGTCGGTGCTCAGCGGCGAGTCGGGATGCTCGCGCTGGATGCGCGCGAGTACCGCGAGCATGCGCGCGCCAAAGCCCTGCTGGATCACGCCGAGAATGTGCTGGCGCTCTTCCTGTGCAAGTTCGCTCGACACCCGCGCCCATGCCTGCGAGCCACCGGCGGGACTGTTGGGCAGCGCGTCATCGAGGTGCTGGCCGAGCACGCGCGTGGCCTGCGCGAGCAGGCGGGCGCCGGCACTGGCGCGGCGCGCGAGCAGGAAGCCGATCATCGCGATGAGCACGGTGATGCCGAGCGGGTAGATGCCGATCGTCGCGTGCAGCGGGAACAGGTATTTGCTGCCGGTCTCCACCAGGCCGCAGGACAGCGCGAAGCCGAGCGCCCAGCGCAGGATCACGCGCTCGCCCAGCGGCGCATGCCGCGCGCGCACGCTGACCTCGATCACCAGCGTGCCCGCGATGAGCGCCACACAGCCCCAGTACAGCATCTCGGGTCCGGCCGAGCCGATCCTGTCGGTCCATGTCATCACCGCGCGCGCGACGATCGCTGCACCCAGCAGCAGGTTGCTCCAGCGATGCGCGCGTACCGACCAGAATTGCAGCAGCAGGCGATACATGGCGTAGATGAACAGCAGCACGCACAGGTCCGACAAGGCGCGCCATGCGATGGCGTTGATCGGCAGCGTCGTGCTGAGCACGTACCACAGTCGCGCCGCCGCCAGCGCCACGCACACGAGGTACCAGCGCCACATCGACATGTTCCGCTGCAGCAGCGCCAGCGTGGTGGCGATGAGGCCGAGGATCACGAGGATGGCGAGGCTGGCTGCGGCGATGCCGGTCTGTCGCCACCAGTTGGCGAGCCACACCTCGTGAAGGTCCGCCCATGGCCCCACGCACAGCTGGCCCACGCGCACGTCGCCCAGCGCACTGCGCAGCGGCAGGCGCAAGGTGAGCTCATTGCCGCTGGTGCGCAGCAGGTCGGCCGCGACCGCATGCAGCTGCGGGCCGCGACTGCGTGGCTGGCTGTGCTGCGGGTTGGTGATCGGAGTGAGGTCGCGGCCGTTCAGTACGAGCGTGTAGAACGGCGCCACATGGCTGAGGTAGATCGCGCTGCGCGTCGTTCCGGTCGGGGCATCGAAGCGATGGTGCAGTTCGAGCTCGTTCGCGCCCGCGGCCGGGATCAAGCGCATCGGTATGCCGATGCGGGTGGCGCCATCGCCGGTGAGCAGGGAGCTCGTGCACAGCGCCGACGGTGGCACGCTGTTGCGGTACGCCGCGATCAGCGCGACCGCGGCGAGCAGCAGCATCGCCGAGGCCAGCCATCGTTGCGTGGTCGCCAGTTGCGCCATGGCCAGTCAGAACAGCGGCACGCTGAAGGAGCACTGGGCCTGGCCCGCGTGTGCCGGTTGCAAGGCGAAGTCGCCCTGGGCGAGACGCACCATCCGGTGGACGCGGTCGATCGTGGTCGCGCTCCAGTGGTCGTGGCCGCCGCACAGCACGAAGCGCGCGCGGCGACGCGAGGTCTGCACCTGGATCGACACCTCGGTACCGCCATCGCGCGCCAGGCGGTCGCTGAGCAGTTCCTCGATGCAGCGGTACACGACCACGAGCCGGTTGCGGTCGCCGATCACCACATCGTCGATGTGCGCGACCTGCCAATGGCACCGCTGCGCGGCTTGCGGCTGCGATTGCTCGATGCGATGGCGCAGGCGCGCCAGCGCGCTGCCGAGCGAGTGCGAGGCGTCGTCCATCGCATCGATCATGAGGCGCATGTCGAGCAGTGCACGCTGGATGTCGACTTGCAGCGACGGGTCGGCCAGTTCATGCCGGGCCCGCGACAGCACGCCGACCAGGCGTGAGCCGAAACCGTCGTGGATGTCGCGGATCACGCGGCGGCGCTCGCGCTGGCTGATGTCAGCCGAGACGCGTGCCCACAGGCGCGGCGTCGGTGCGGCCTTGTCGGCGATGGCCTGGTCGAGTTCACCGGCGAATCCCGCGGTAGCGGCGGCCATCACGTATTCGCTGATGGCCATGCGCCGCACCAGCAGGTAGCCCAGGCCCAGGGCAAGCACCACGGTCGCGGGCGGCGCGCTCCACATCCAGCGTTGCTCGAACGGCAACAGGAAATAGCCGATCTCGGGCAGGGCGACCACGAAGGCGAATACGAGCACGCCGGTCACCACGCGCCGTTCGACACGGTGCATCGAACTGGCGCGACCGAGTACCGTCAGTACCGTCGCCAGCGCACTGAGCAGCACCACGAGCACGAAGGCCGCCTCGAGCGCAGGTTGCTGGTCGGGCAGGGCGAAACCGCGCGCGAGTGCCACCAGCAGCGCCGCGGCGATCCCCAGGCGCACCACGCCGCGCAGGCCGCCGCTGGTGAAACGCCAGTGCGCGTACATGAGCCGGTACAGCGCGTAGGGCAGCATCAGCAAGGCGGCGTCGTCGAGCCAGATCCACAACTGCGGCCCGCCGGGACGGAACGGCATCGACAGGTACAGGCAGCGTTCGAGCAACGGTGCCAGACACACGCCGTACCACAGGTACGACGGATGGCGACCGCTGATCACCCACAGCGCGATCGCCAGCAGCGTGAGCGCGATCAGCAACAACAGGCAGATGCGCGGCAAGCCGACCATGCGCCACCAGTTGGCATTGAACGCGGGCTGCAGCTCGGCCAGCGCACCGATGCACACGTGTTCGAGCCGGGTCGGACCCAGTGCGTCCAGTGCGGGCAGCGTCAACTGCAAGAGGTTGCCGCGTGCGTTGAGCAGGGTGGCCGGCAGTGGATGCAGGTGCGGGGCGAGGTCGCGCAGGTCGCGTGCGTGCAGGTCGGCCTCGGGGGTGAGGTCGGCGCCGTTGAGCATGAGCTGGTGGAAGGGCAGTGCCGCGCCGATCGTGACTGCGAGTGGCTGTGCCTGCGACTGGGGCACGGCGAAGCGGAAGTCGTAGCGCTCGACCGGCACGGCAGGGCCGCCGGACGGGGCCGCAAGCTGTGCCCGCACTGGCGTCGGGATCGGCAGGCAGGTTGCCGTGGGCGCGGCGCGGTAGCGCAGCAGGTGGATCGTGAGTGCGCAGGCCGCGAGCAGCGCACACCAGTACAACGGCGCACGCAGCACCGCCAAGACCTGCCAGAACCGTGCCGCGAGGGTTCGCATCACACCAGATGCTGGCGGCGCGCCTGGTACAGGGCCTGCGCGAGGTTGGAGACCTGCAGCTTCTCGTAAATGTGGCGCACGTGCGTGTATACGGTCGAGGGCTGAATGCCATTGATCTGCGCGATGTGTCGATAGGTGTGCCCCTGCGCGGCCAGCTGCAGCACGCTGCGCTCGGCCTCGGTGAGCTGCGCGTGGGACGCGGACTTGGTGGCAGGCGTGTTGCCCTGGCGACGCACGAGCTCCATCAGGCGCTGCGCGATCGTCGGGCTGATGCATGAGCCGCCTGCGAACGCGATATCGATCGCGCGCGTGATCTCCTCGGGCGCGTCGAGCTTGGACACGTATCCGCTTGCACCGGTCGCGATTGCCTCGACCACGATTTCCTCATCGGCGAGCGAGGAGACCACCAGCACCGTCGGCCGCGGCGACAGCGTGGTTGCGTGGCGGATCGCTTCGATGCCGCTGCCATCGGGCAAACACAGGTCGGCCAGCAACAAGTCGCAGGGTGCCGCGTCGAGCAGCGCGCGGCAGGCCGCGACCGTTTCGGCCTCGCGCACGTCCACTGGCTGCGGGCTCGATTGGCTCAATGCGGTGCGCAGCAGGCGCCGCGCCTGTGGATCATCTTCCAGCAATACGGTGCGCAACATCCTGCTCCTCGTGCAATGCCGTGCCGCGACCAGCGCGGCGCGATCGGCGTGACGGCCGCCGCAGCGTGGTCGGCACGCCAAGAACGATAACATTCGTACATCCAGCGGCCGCCCTATTGAAACACGGGAATCATCACATTTGTGGATGGCAAGGTCTTGCCGATCGCGTACCCTGCGCCTGCGTTTGGTTTCACGTCCGCCGGGCCGGTGCCCAACGCCCCAGAGGCCGGCCTGCGGATTTCCTACTCGGCGTTGGTGATGTGTCGCAAGGCCCGTCACCGATGTATCCATGGACGGATCGCCCACGAATCAACTCCCCCCCGCTCGCACGGTTGATTCGTGGGCGACGAGCACTGGACCATATGCACATGAGGCATAAGTTCGGTCACTGACCGACTGGAGGCCGATCATGCAGCATGATCCGTGGCGCAGGCGCCTCTTGCTCGCTGGCGCGGGGATGGCCGGGCTCGTTGCAGCGGGCTTGTCGCCTGCTGCACTGCAACGTTCCGCTTCGAGTGAGCTGCGCCGCGCGGCCTGGCCGGCATGGCGTCGGGCGATGCCGGCCGGTACCTGGTGCGCAATCCCGGCTGCCAACACGATCCGCGCGATCGATCCCGCGCGCGATCCCGCACTCAACCCGTACCTGGCCAGCAACCCTGACGACGACCGTGGGCCATGGGGTGGCGTGATCGGCATCCGGGGTGTGCTCGATCCGTGGTGTGGCGCCTGTTTCGACCGCGACAGCGACACCCTGTGGTTGCCACTGGGCGGCGGCCATCAGGACTACGCGGGCAATGAGGCCTACTCGATCCGTCTAGCCGATGAGGTGCCGACCTGGCACATGCCGCGCCCGCCGTCGGGGTCGATCCCGCTCGGCCTGATCGAACTCGATGACGGCCAGGAATCCAGCGGCAACTACGCCGGCGGGCGCCCGCGCGCGATCCACAGCTACAACAAGCATGTGTTCGTGCCCGGCCGCGGGCCGTTCTGTGCGATGCAGGGATCGACCTACCGCAGCGGCCAGGCCGGCCCCAACCGCAGCCTGCTGCTGGATCGCGCCAGCGGCGAGTGGAGCGTGCTGGCAGCCACGATGGACGCGCGCCTTGGCGCCGCCAAGGGCGGCGCGTGCCATGACGCCACGCGTGACGTGGTGTGGTGGCTGGGCGATCGCGAGGCCCAGCTCGGCTACTTCGATTTCGCCGATGGCCAGTGGCATGTGATGGCGGAGGGTTCGAGCATGAACGTGTGGAGCACGCATGCGCTCACGCACGTACCCGAACACGATGTGCTGGTGGTGGTGAGCAGCAACCTGCCGCAGCGCTTTGCGGTGTGGGATGCGACCACGTCGCACATGACCGAGCCGGGTGCCGACAACGCACCACCCGCGCAGCTGGCGATTGCGGGCGGGCCCGCCGGAGCCGTGTGGGTGCCGCGGCTCAATGCGGTGGCGATGTGGCACAACCGCGAGGCCGCCAGCACGGGCCTGATCAGCCTGCTGCGCGCGCCGGCGCAGCCACGCAGCCAGCCGTGGAGCTGGGACACGCTGCCGGTGTCCAGCGCCAATACCGTGCTGCCGAGCGTGGCGGCCGCCAACGGCACCTATGGCCGTTTCGGGTATGCGCCGGGCCTGGCCGGGTTCCACCTGCTCAACGGCGTGGACGAGCCGGTGTACTTCTTCGCGCTCGACGACGGCGACGAGATCTTTCGCGACGGCTTCGAGCACGCCTGAGTGGCGCTCGCACGCATGCCGGCCACCTGCCGCGGCGCCCGGGCTGGTCGGGCCTCGCCGCGGGACAAGCCGCGCGCGCTCAGCGTGCCAGCGTGAGGAACAGCGTCACGTCCTGTGCATGCAGGGCCGGCACGTCCTCGACCACGCCGCCGCGCAGCGTCCAGCCGTTGCGCCAGCGCCAGCCGCTGGACAGCGTGAGTGTCGAGGCCTGGCGCAGGTAGTCGATGTGGCTGTCATACAGCGCGCCATGCCATTGCAGCTGCGCGGTGACGTCCCACGCGGGCGTGAGTTTCCAGCCCAGTCGTGCATCGAGGAAGGGTACGTGTCCGCGTGCACGCTGCGGCAGCAGTTCGGTGTCGCCGCGCTGCGTCCATCCCAGGCGCAGGCCCCACGGCAGGCGCGCCTGCGCGGCGCTGCCGTGCGCGGCCAGCCACAGGCTCGCATCGACCGCGCGATCATCCACCAGCACGCTGGCGTGGCTGGTCGGCAGCTTGACGGTGGCGCCGAGCAGCCACCGGCCTTCGCGCAGAGGCTGGTGCCAGGCCACGTCGAGCAGCAGCGGCGTGGTTGCGCGCAGGCTGCGGGCCAGCGTGACCTGTGCATGGCCATCGTCGTAGCGGATCTCGTGGCCGTTGCCGTGCAGGCGACCGCGATCACCGTTGCTGAGGCCGAAGGCGTGGTGCCAGTCCTCGATGAAACCGTCGAGGAAACCCTCGCCCACGCTCACGCTGCCGAGCGTGGCACGCGCAAGCCAATGCTCGGCGAACGCATGGGTGAGCATGAGGCGCACCTCGTGCATCTCGGCATCGTAGAACAGGCTTTCGGCGCCGGCGCGCGTGGCCAGTTCGGTGTTGCTCGCGCTCACGATCGCCTCGACGCGCCAGCTCCCGGCGGGGACGACCGGCGGCGCGAACGGCAGCCCGCTCGCGGCCACGAACGGATTGGCGTCGCGATAGGGCAGCCACGCATCGGCGTCGGCAGCATGCGCGGCGGACCCGGCGAGCCAGCCGATTACGCACAGCGCGGCAACGGTGCCGCGCAGCCGCGCCAGAGCGCCATCAGCCATGGCGGTGCGGGTCGGCGGTCTGCGACAGCGTCGCCTCCGGCGGTTCGAGGTGGTCGCCGAGCAGGCGCCGCACGATCACGTAGAACACCGGGATGAACAACAGGCCGAGCAGGGTTGCGAACAGCATGCCGCCGATCACGCCGGTGCCGATCGCATGCCGCGAGTTGGCGCCCGCGCCCGTGGACAGTGCCAGCGGCGTGCAGCCGAGGATGAACGCGAACGAGGTCATGAGGATGGGGCGGAAGCGCAGGCGCGCCGCGTCCACGATCGACACGCCCAGCGCGCGTCCGGCGCGCTGTTCGGCCACCGCGAACTCGATGATGAGGATTGCGTTCTTGGCCGCCAGTCCGATGATGGTGATGATGCCGATCTTGAAATAGACGTCGTTGGTGAGGCCGCGCGCCATCGTTGCCGCCAACGCCCCGAGCACGCCCAGCGGCACCACCAGCAGGACCGAGACCGGGATCGACCAGCTCTCGTACAGCGCCGCCAGGCACAGGAACACCACCAGCAGCGACAGCGCATACAGGATCGGCGCCTGGTTGCCCGAGATGATTTCCTGCAGCGACTGGCCGGTCCAGTCGAAGCCGAAGCCCGAAGGTAGGTCGCTGCCGATGATGTCCTGCATCGCCTGCATCGCGGTGCCGGAGCTGGCCCCCGCGGCGGGGCTGCCGACGATCTGGATCGCGCCATAGCCGTTGTAGCGACTCAGGGTGGGCGCGGCCATGATCCACTCGCTCCTGACCACGTTCGACAGCGGGATCATCGCGGGCAGGCGGGTATCGCCATCGGGGCCTGCCACGGTCTCGCTGCGCGTGGCACTGGGCACGAAGAAGTGCCCGAGCGCCTCCGGGCTCATGCGGAACGGCGCATCGGCCTGCATCGTCACGCGCTGCACGCGTCCCTGGTTGAAGAAGTCGTTGGCGTACACCGGAGCGAGCATGAGCTGGATCGCGGTGTAGACGTCCGCGAGCGACAGCCCCATCGACTGTGCCTGCACGCGGTCCACGTGCATCGACAGCTGCGTGGTCGGCGGCAGGATGTTGGGGCGTACCCCGGTCAGCACGTCACTGCGCTGCGCGGCCTTGGCGAGCAGCGTGTTCTGCGCCTCGAGCAGCGCCGCGTGGCCACGGCCGGCGCGGTCCTGCAGGTACAGGTCGAAGCCGCCGAACTGGCCGAGGCCGCGGATCGTGGCCTGGTTCATCACGAACACCTGCGCGTCACGGATGCTGGAGGCGAGCGCGCCGTTGAGCTGGCGCACCACCTGGGTGGCCTTGAGTTCGCTGCGCGTGCGCTCGTCCCACGGCTTGAGGCGGATGAAGGCCATGCCGGTGTTGGTGCCGTTGCCGACGAAGCTGAAGCCGGACACCGCGATCACGCCCTCGATCGCCGGGTTCTTGCGGATTTCGTCCGACACCTTGCGCATGACCTCGCGCGTGCGCTCGATGCTCGCACCCGAGGGCAGCGTGACGATGCCCAGCACCGAGCCTTGGTCCTCCTCGGGCACGAAGCTCGACGGGATCTTCCAGAACAGGAACCCGCACAGGACCGTGGCGACCAGGAACGCGGCCATCCAGCGTGGCGCGTGGCGGATCGCGGACAGCACGTGGCCGGTATAGGTCTGCTGCACGCGCGTGAACACGCGCTCGAAGCCACGGAACACCACGTTCTTGCGCTGCTCGTGCAGCGGCTTGAGCAGGGTCGCGCACAGCGATGGCGTGAACACCAGCGCGAGGAACGCCGAGAAGGCGGTCGACAAGGCGATCGTGAGGCAGAACTGGCGATAGATCACGCCCACCGAGCCCGATTGCAGCGCGCTGGGAATGAACACCGCCATGAGCACCACCGCGATCGCGACCACCGCGCCGGTGAGCTGGCCCATCGCCTTGCGCGTGGCCTCGCGCGGCGACAGGCCTTCCTCGCGCATGATGCGCTCGACGTTCTCGATCACCACGATCGCATCGTCCACCACGATGCCGATCACCAGCACCATGCCGAACAGCGTGAGCTGGTTGATGGTGAAGCCCGCCAGCCACAGGCCGAGGAAGCCGCCCATGAGCGCGACCGGCACCACCAGCAGTGCGATGATGGTCATGCGCAGGTTCTGCAGGAAGATGAGCATGACCAGGAACACCAGCACGATCGCTTCGCCCAGCGTCTTGACCACCTCGCGGATCGAGAACTGGATGAACGGCGTGGTGTCGTAGGGCACGAACCAGCTCACGCCCTGCGGAAAGGCGACCTTGAGCTCGTCCAGGCGCGCCTTGACCGCCTCGGCCACGCCGAGCGCGTTGGCGCCGGTCTGCAACTGCACCGCGAAGCCGGCCACGTTCTGGTTGTTGTAGGTCACGCTCACGCCGTAGAACGACGGGCCGAGCTCGACCCGGGCCACGTCCTTGAGACGCACGCTGGTGCCGTCGGGGTTGGCGCGCAGGATGATGTCCTCGAACTGCGCGGGCGACGTGAAGCGTCCCTCGGCGGTGACGGTGGCCGAAAAGCCGGTGCCGGGAACCGCGGGTTCGGTTCCGAGCGAACCGGCGGCGACCTGGATGTTCTGGCTGCGCACCGCCGCGAGCGCCTGCGCCGCGGACAGGTGGTAGCCGCGCAGCTTGTCGGCGTCGAGCCAGATGCGCATCGAGTATTCGGAGCCGAACTGGCGCACGTTGCCGACGCCGGGCACGCGCTGGATCTGCGGGATCACGCTCACCGCGGCGAGATTGTTGAGCGCGCCCGAGTCGAGCCGGCCGTCCTCCGAGCGCAGCATCGCCACCATGAGGAAGTCGGGGTTCTGCTTGGCCACCACGATGCCCTGCTGCACCACGTCGCTGGGCAGGCGCGGCGTCGCCAGCGCGACCTTGTTCTGGGTCTGCACCTGCGCGATGTCGGCATTGGTGCCCGGCTCGAAGGTGAGCGTGATCGAGGCCGAGCCGTCCGAGCCGGAACTCGCGCTGAAATAGCTCAGGTTGTCGATGCCGGTGAGCTGCTGCTCGATCACCTGGGTGACCGCCTTCTCCACGGTGGCCGCGTCGGCGCCGGGGTAGCTGGCCGAGATCACGACTTGCGGCGGCGCGATCGACGGATACGACTCGATGCCCAGGCGCGTGATCGCGAGCAGGCCCGACAGCGTGATGAGGATCGCGATCACGCGCGCGAATACCGGGTGATCGATGAAGAAGTTGGACATGCGTGGGGTTCCTGCCGGGTGCTGGCGCCGGCTCAGCGCGCGCTGGGCGCGGACGTCGTCGCGGCCGCGGCGGCCTGCCACGGCGTGGCCTTGGCCAAGGCGCCGACACCGACCTTCTGCAGGCCGCTGACGATGATGCGGTCACCGTCGGCGAGGCCGCCGGTGACGATCCAGTCGCTGCCGCGCAGACGCTCGGCCGCCACGGTCTTGCGCGCAACCTTGCCGTCGCCGGCCACCACCAGCACGAACGCACCTTCGCCGTCGCGCTGCACCGCGCGCTGCGGCACGAGCCAGGCGTGGTTGATCACGCCCAGTTCCAGGGTGAGGTTGACGAACATGCCGGGCAGCAGCACGTGGTCGGGATTGGGCACGCTGCCGCGCAGGGTCACGGTGCCGGTGGCGGCATCCACCGCGCTGTCGGCAAAGTTGACCAGCCCCGGTTGCGCGTACCGCGTGCCATCGGGCAGCAGCAGCGTGATGCGCGCGGTGTTGGGCGCGGCCAGCGCGACCTGTCCGGCGGCCGCCGCGCGGCGCACGTCCTCGAAGGCGGACACCGCCTGGGCGAAATTCACGTACAGCGGGTCGATCTGGTCGATGGTGGTGAGCAGGGTCGCCTCACTCTGGCCGACCAGCGCGCCCTCGGTGACCTGCTGCTTGCCGGCGCGACCGGCGATCGGCGCGGTCACATTGGCGTAGCCGAGGTTGATGCGCGCACTTTCCACGTTGGCCTGCGCCTGCTTCACGGCTGCCGCCGCCGTGCGTTCGGCCGCCTCCGCGCTGTCGAGCGCGGCCTGCGACAGCAGGCCCTTGGCGGCCACCGAACGCGCGCGCTCGGCCGCGATGTGGCTGTTCTGGTAGGTGGCCTGCGCGGCCGCGAGGTTGGCCAACTGCGCGTTGAGCGTGGCGCGCAGTGGCGCCGGGTCGATCTCGAACAGGAGCTGGCCTTCCTTGACGTCACTGCCTTCGCTGTACACGCGCTTGTTGAGGATGCCGGCCACGCGTGCGCGCACGTCGGCGCTGCGCACGGGCGACAGTCGCCCGACGAGGTCGAGGGTGAGCGGCACGCTCTGGGCCTGGGCGCTGATCACGCCGACCTCGGGCGGCGCGGCTGCGGTGGCCGCGGACTGGTTGCGACCGCCGCAGGCAGCCATTGCGAGTGCGATCGCGCACAGGCTCGATACACGAAGCGCCGAGATCATGGGCGTTCCTGGCAGGAAAGTTGGAGGCGAAGGTGCGAGCTTGGCACGCCGATCCGTGATCGACAGTGCAGAAAGTTGGCTTGCGGGCCTTACTATACGCGGCGGTACAGGAACTGTCACGTGCGCCGTCGCGGCAAGCGCGTGGCCCGGTCGCGGCTGGCTAAGCCAAAGGGGCCCGCGTATCCTAACTGATTTTCAATTCAAGCCCTTTTTTTGGACCGATCATGACCGACCCAAGCGCAGCGCGCGAAACGCAGTTCGACGCCATCCAGGCACAGCTCACCACGCTCGTCGATGCCGACCAGCAGGCCGATGCGGCGCGTTTCGCGCGCCGTTTCCTCGAGCGCGTGGCCACCGACGAACTGGCTTCGCGTGCCGCCCAGGAATGGGCCGCGCTGGTCGCGCGAGTGCACAACTTCATCGCCGCGCGCGCCCCGGGCGCGCCCAAGTTGCGCTTGGCCAACGTCGGCAGCGGTCCGCGCGCGCGCACGCTGCTCGACATCGTGACCGACGACATGCCGTTCCTCGTCGATTCGGTGGGCATGGCGATCGCCGGTGCGGGCCTGGGCACGCATCTGGTCATCCATCCGGTGATTGCGGCGCGTCGCGATGGCGCGGGTCGGCTGCTGGCGCTGGCCGAGGGCGACAGCGACGGCGCGCAGGCCGAGTCGATCATGCACTTCGAGATCGATCGCGTGGCCGATGATGCCGCGGCGAAGGCGCTGGAGCAGGCCGTGGGCGACGCCTTGGCCGACGTGCGCGCGAGCGTGGCCGACTGGGCCGCCATGCGCGATGCGATGCTTGGTATCGCCGATGACCTGCCGCGGCGCAAGATGCCGGTGCAGGCGGTCGGCGTGGCCGAGGCGCAGGAGTTCCTGCGCTGGGTGGTCAACGACAACTTCACCTTCCTCGGCTATCGCGAGTACGAAGTCGCCAGCGTGGCCGGCGATGAGGTGTTGCAGGCGGTCGAGAAGTCGGGACTGGGCATCCTGCGCGGCGCCGAGCGCGCGCAGACGCCGCGCTCGCTGCGCACGCTCGCGGCCAAGGCATTGCCGCAGTCGGGCGCGATGGACGCGATCATCCTCACCAAGACCAATGCGCGCAGCCGCGTGCACCGCCCCGGCTACATGGACTACATCAGCGTGCTGCGCTTCAACGACGCGGGCGTGCCGGTGGCCGAACAGCGCTTCCTTGGCCTGTTCACGAGCAGCGCCTACATGGCGCGGCCGCAGGAAGTGCCGCTGGTGCGACGCAAGGTCGAGAGCGTGCTCAAGCGTTCCGGCCTGCGCCGCGATGCGCATTCGGGCAAGGCCTTGCGCCATGTGCTCGAACAGTTGCCGCGCGATGAGCTGTTCCAGTCGAGCGAGGATGAGCTGTTCGAGCTCGCCAGCGGCGTGCTCGCGCTGCGCGCGCGGCCGCGTGCGCGCCTGTTCGTGCGGCGCGACCAGTACGGCCGCTTCCATTCCTGCCTGGTCTACCTGCCACGCGAGAACCTGACCACGCCGGTGCGTGAGCGCATCACCGACATGCTCAGCCAGGCGCTGCATGCGGTGCATGTGGATTCCAACCTGCAGATCGGTGATGCGCCATTGGCCCTGCTGCACCTGGTGATCCGGCCGCGGCCGGGCGACCAGGTCAGCTGCGATGTCGCGGCGCTGGACCGCCAGCTGGTCGGCATCGTGCGCAACTGGCACGACGAACTGCGCGAGGCGCTGGTCGAGACCCTTGGTGATGGCGACGGACGCAAGCTCGCCGCGCGCTTTGGTGCGCTGCCGGCCGGCTACATCGAGCGGGCGACGCCCGCGGGCGCCGCCGCCGACCTCGTGCTGGCTGCGCAACTGCATGGCGACAACGACATCCGCCTGAGCCTGCGTCCGGCGCCGGATCGTGCCGATGCGTTGCATTTCAAGATTTTCCGTCTGGGCCCCGACATTGCGCTGTCCGAGGCGATCCCGCTGCTCGAGAACATGAACCTCAGGGTCCTCACCGAGCAGCTCGATGAGCTCGACCAGGGTGGCGTGCGCCTGCGCATCCAGGACATCGTGGCCCGTCCACAGACGCCATGCGTGTTCGACATCGCCACGATCGCACCCGCGTTCGAGCAGGCGTTCGAGCAGGTCTGGCGCGGCAACGCCGAGAACGACGGCTTCAACAAGCTCATCCTTGGCGCGCACATGTCGTGGCGCCAGGTGGCGATGCTGCGCGGCTACTGCAAGTACCTGTTGCAGACCGGCGTGCCGTTCTCGCAGAGCTATGTCGAGGAAACCCTCAACCGCTATCCGGCGCTGGCCGGGTTGCTGGTGGAGCTGTTCGAAGCCGGTTTCGATCCCGCGCGCGAGCAGGGGAGCGATGCCGCCACCGCCGCCGGTGCGCGGCTGCGCGGCAAGTTGGCGGCACTGGTGCCCGCCGCGGTGCTGGGCAAGCTGCCCGGCGACTTCCTCGACACCTTGATCGCCGCACGGACGCAGCCTCGTGCGCAGCAGATCGCGGCCACCGTGGCGGCGATCAAGGCGCTGCTCGAACACGTCGCCAGCCTCGACGAGGACCGCATCCTGCGCGCCTATCTCGGCACCATCGGGGCGACGCTGCGCACCAATTACTTCCAGCTCGGACGCAACGGCCAGTTGCACGACTACATCAGCTTCAAGTTCGATTGCGCCAAGGTGCCGGACCTGCCCAAGCCGCGGCCGTACCGCGAGATCTTCGTGTACGGGGCGCGCGTGGAGGGCATCCACCTGCGTTTCGGCGCGGTCGCGCGCGGCGGCCTGCGCTGGTCCGACCGGCGCGAGGATTTCCGCACCGAGGTGCTTGGCCTGGTCAAGGCGCAGATGGTGAAGAACACCGTGATCGTGCCGGTCGGCTCCAAGGGCGGCTTCTTCGTCAAGCGCCCGCCCGCAGGCGGTGATCGCGACGCGGTGCAGGCCGAGGGCATCGCCTGCTACCAGATGTTCATCAACGGCCTGCTCGACGTGACCGACAACCTCGTCGATGGCAAGGTGGTGCCGCCGCGCAACGTGGTGCGCCACGACGGCGACGATCCCTACCTGGTCGTGGCCGCCGACAAGGGCACCGCCAAGTTCTCGGACATCGCCAATGCGATCAGCGCCGAGCACGGGTTCTGGCTCGGCGATGCGTTTGCTTCCGGCGGCTCGGTCGGCTACGACCACAAGGGCATGGGCATCACCGCGCGGGGCGCGTGGGAATCGGTCAAGCGCCACTTCCGCGCCCACGGTCACGACACGCAAACGCAGGACTTCACCTGCGTGGGCATCGGCGACATGTCCGGCGACGTGTTCGGCAACGGCATGCTGCTGTCGCGCCACATCAAGCTCGTGGCCGCGTTCGACCATCGCCACATCTTCATCGACCCGGATCCCGATCCGGCCAAGTCCTGGGCCGAGCGCGAGCGGATGTTCCGCCTGCCGCGCTCCTCCTGGGAGGACTATGACGCAACGCTCATCTCGGCCGGTGGCGGGATCTACCCGCGCAGCGCCAAGACCATCACGCTGTCGAGCCAGGCGCGCGCCGCGCTCGGCATCACCAGCGACGAGCCGCTCACGCCCACCGCGCTCATGAGCGCGGTGCTGCGGGCGCCGGTGGACCTGTTGTGGAACGGCGGCATCGGCACCTACGTCAAGGCCGAGTCCGAGTCCAACGCCGAGGTCGGCGATCGCGCCAACAATGCGCTGCGCGTCAACGGCGGCGAGCTGCGCTGCAAGGTCGTCGGCGAGGGCGGCAATCTCGGCTTCACCCAGCGCGGCCGCATCGAGGCGGCGCGCAAGGGCGTGCTGCTCAATACCGACTTCATCGACAACTCGGCCGGCGTCGACACCTCCGACCACGAGGTCAACATCAAGATCCTGCTCAACGACGCGGTGCAGCGCGGCGAGCTCAAGCTGGAGCAGCGCAATGCCTTGCTCGCGGCGATGACCGACGAAGTCGCCCACCTCGTGCTCAACGACAACTATCGCCAGAACCAGGCACTGACCGTGATGGAGCACATGTCGGTCCAGCGCATCGGTTCCAATGCGCATTTCATCCGCACGCTCGAGAGCGAGGGCCTGCTCGATCGCCAGATCGAGTTCCTGCCCAGCGAGAGCGAGCTGGCCGAACGCAAGGCGCGCCACCAGGGCATGACGCGGCCCGAACTGGCGGTGTTGCTGTCCTACTCCAAGCTCAAGCTGTTCGAGCAGCTGCTGCACTCGGACGTGCCCGAGGATCCGTTCCTGTCCAAGGAACTCGTGCGCTACTTCCCCGAGCCGTTGCAGGGGCCGTATGCCGCGCACATGCAGCGCCACCGCCTCAAGCGCGAGATCATCGCCACCGCGGTGACCAATTCGCTGGTCAACCGCATGGATGCGACGTTTGTGCTGCGCATGCAGGAGGACACCGGCCAGCCCCCCGCGGCGATCGCCAAGGCCTACAGCGCGGTGCGCGAGATCGTCGGCGCGCGTGACTTGTGGGCGGGCATCGAGGCGCTCGATGGCCAGGTGGCCGAAAGCGTGCAGATCGACGCACTGCTCAAGATCTGGGACCTGCAGCGCAACCTCACGCGCTGGGTGCTCAGCCACCACGGCAGCGCCCTCGACATTGCGCGCCTGGTCGATCGCTACGGGCCGGGCATGGCCGCGCTCAAGGCCGCTCTGCCGCAGGTGCTGGTGGCGCACAGCCGCGCCGACTATGAGGTCGACGTCGAGAAGTGGCAGGGTCTGGACGTGCCGGCAGCGCTGGCGGAGCAGCTGGCCAAGGTGGCCGAGCTGGGCGCGGCGTTCGACATCGTCGAGGTCGCGCTTGCGGGCGACTATCCGATCGAACGCGTGGCGGCGACCTATTTCGACCTCGGGCATCATCTGGACATTGGTGGCCTGCGGCGCCAGATCGAGGCGCTGCCGGTAGAGAGCCGCTGGCACGCGCAGGCGCGCGGCGCACTGCGCGACGAACTGGCCGCGCAGCACTGCGCGCTGGTGCGGCAGGTGCTCGCGGGCGCGCCTGCGGGCGATCCGCATCCGGCCGCGCGCTGGATCGAGCGCGACGATCCCACGCTCAAGTTCACGCTGGGGATGCTCGAGGAAATCCGCAGCCAACCGGTGGACTACCCGATCGCCTCGGTCGCATTGCGGCGTTTTGCCCAGCTGGTGCAGGCCGGGGCCAAGGGCTGAATGCGTGCGCCAGCGCACGCGCCACGCGCGGGCGTGACGCGTGCGCTGGCATCGTCCCTGTCAATGTTGCTGCGCGCGGGCCGGTCCATCGCATAAGCTGTCGCGCGGGCCGCCTGCAGGTGCGCCTGCCGGCGGCGCGCCGCCGTTTACCGTTTGCCGATCCTTGGGGCCCCGCCGATGCGCATCGCCTTTGTCGCCGCCCAGACCGAAGACGCCCAGGCTGCGCTGGCCGGCCTCGTCGCCCGTTATGGCGATGCGCCGCTGGATGCGGCGAGCGTGATCGTCGCGCTAGGCGGCGACGGTTTCATGCTGCGGACCCTGCATCGGCACATGCCGCGTGGCCTGCCCGTATACGGGATGAAGCTGGGCACGGTCGGGTTTCTCATGAACCAATACGCCGACCAGTCCTTGCCCGAGCGCCTGGCGCTGGCGCAACCCACACTGCTGCGACCCCTGGAGATGGATGCGATCAGCGAGGCGGGCGGCAGCAGTCGTGCACTCGCGTTCAACGAGGTGTCCCTGCTGCGCCAGACCAAGCAGGCCGCGCACGTGCGCGTGTCGCTCAATGGCGTGGTCAAGATCGAGGAGCTGGTGTGCGACGGCGTGCTGGTGTCGACCACGGCCGGCTCGACGGCCTACAACCTGTCGGCGCATGGCCCGATCCTGCCACTGGGCTCGCAGCTGCTCGCGCTCACGCCGATCAGTCCGTTCCGGCCGCGCCGCTGGCGCGGCGCGATCCTGCCGGCGGTGACCGAGGTGCGCTTCGAGGTGCTCGATCCCTACAAGCGTCCGGTGAGCGCAACCGCCGATTCGCACGAGGCGCGTGACATCGTCGAGGTGAGCATCCGCGAATCGCGCGAGCGCACGATGACGCTGCTGTTCGATCCCGAGCACAACCTCGAGGAGCGCATCCTCAACGAGCAGTTCGAGCCGTGAATCGGCGCAGTGTGTCGGTGACCGCGCGCCGCACCGGCTGCGGGGCAGGCGCCGGTGCCGTTGGCGCACGTCAGCCTGGATCGCCGGCCGGGTCCCATGGCTCGGCGTCGGCCAGCTGCGCGCGCAGGCCTGCCTCGTCGAGATCTGCCAGCAGGGCGAGTGCTTCGGCGAGGTTTTCCACGGCCAAGCGCTGGCGACGCAGCCGACCCTGCTGCAACGGCGTGAACACGAGCCAGGCGACGCCGTAGGACGCGTCGAGCACGGCCGCCTGCCAGGTGCAACCATCGGTGTCGGTGAAGCTGCGCATGGCAGGCGCCTCGGGCAGGTGTGCGGTGGCGCGGTCCGGTGCGGCGCCACGTGCGCAAAAAAAAAGCGCCGCACATGGGGTGCGGCGCTGTGCTGGGGTCCAGCAGGAACCGTGCCGCGTTTACTGGCCGAGCGTGAGCGTGCCCTTCATCATGGTCGCGTGACCCGGGAAGGTGCAGAAGAACGCGTACTTTTCACCTGCGGCGAGCTTGGACACGTCGACCTTGGTGCTGGCCGTCTCGCCACCGCCGATGAGCTTGGTCGCGGCGATGATGCGGGTGTCGCCCGGCTTCTCGTAACCGGCGGCCGCGCCGGCCTTGGCGCCGTCCATCACCACGCCGTTCTCGTCGGAAGCCTTCGACAGCACCCAGTTGTGGCCCATCGCGGTGACCGGCATCTTGCCGGTGTGCTTGAGCGTGACCTCGAAGTTCGCGCAGCTCTTGGGTACGGTGATGGTCTTGAGGTTGAACTGCATCATGTCGTTGCCTTCGATCGTGATCGCGCACTCGGCGGCCATGAGCGGAGAGGCGAACAGACCCAGTACGGCAACAGCAAGCAACTTGCGCATGAGAATCACTCCTTGGGTGAAAAGTGTGCAGATGGTAACGGAAGCAATCAGACTGGTTCCTGACCGGGATCAGCCGACGGCGACGCGGTCGACCCGGCCCTGCGGCGAGTTGTCGCAGGCTCGGCCGGACGGGCGCCGCGCAGGCCGGTCACGGCTGGCGCAGCCAGCGTTCGTGTTCGGCGCGTGGGACCTTGCCGTCGCGATTGCGGTCGGCCTGGATGAAGTCATTGGCGAGCGGGGGGATAGGCCAGCGCCACATGCGCGCCGATGGATCCGCCGGTGGCCGCGGCCAACGTGGCGTATGCCGGGGGGCGCGCCGTGGTCGCGCGGCGCTGGCTGGCGTGTGGTGACGACGAGCACGCCCGGTGGCGTGTGGTGCTGCGCGCGGCTGGTATCTTGAGCATCGGCCGTGCCCGCGAGCGCGAGCATGAGGGCGGGCAAGGCAATGATGCGTGGAAGGTATGTGGGATGACCTCCAACGAGCCGTGCATGCGGCGAGCGGCGCCACAGCGCGCGCAAGGCTCCGCTTGCGCCGATCAACCCGGGCGAACCTTGCGGAAGTGCATGTTGGACGTCTCGCCAGCCTCGCGTGACACGCGCTGCGAACTCCGCCGCCACCCGCGCGTGGCGTGGACCGCGCTGCTCGCGCTCGGCGCGCTCTTGGCATGCGGGCGCCGCGAACCGGTACCGGTCACGGCGCCAACGCCGGCTGCCGCACCGACCCCTGCATCGCGCCCGCCATCCCCCACGCCATCGGAACCAGCGCCCGCGGCACGCGTGGCAGCGGCGTCGCCGCCGGTCGAGGCGGCACGCACCGGTCCCAGCGCGGCCTGTCTCGCGCGCAGCGCCGATGCAGCACGTACGACCCTGGCCGTGCAGCGCTGGGTCGATCGCAATGGCATCGTGCACTACTCCGATCGTGCGGCGCCGCCCGATGCGCGTGAATTGCGCACGGTCACGCTCGCGGTGCCGCCGCAGGTCACCGTGCAGGCCAGCGGCCATGACGTCAACCTGCCCGGCCAGTTGCAGCAACGTGCAGTGGCCGATGCGCTCGCGGTCGCGCGCGTGCTGCACGACACGCTCGGCGTGGCCATGCCGCAGGGCATGGTCCTGCACATCGTGTTCGTGCGCTCGCCCGTGGCCTACGCGCAACTGATCGGCGTGCCCGAACTGGCCGCGTCGGCGGGTGCCTACAATACCGGCACGCGCACGATCCATGTGCGCATGCAGGATGACGACGAAGCCAGCTTCGCGGTGCTGCGCCACGAGATCGTGCATGCGATCGTGCATGAGGCGATCGGCAACCTGCCGGTCGCGATCAACGAGGGCCTGGCCGAATACTTCGGGCGCTATCGCGTGGTCGGCATGGGCGGGCAGATCGACCTGGGCCGCGAGCGCGCGGCGTTGCTGGCCAATGCGCCTGGCGACGATGGCGGCGAGGCGCTGGTCGACCTGCTCGCGCCCGAGGAGGCGGACTTCTATCGCGTCGGTGCCACCGGACCGGCCGGGCGCGAGCAACGCTACCGGCGCGCGTTCGCGCTGGTGGCGATGCTCATGGGCAGCGGCAGCGGGCGCGCCACACTCGCGGGCCTGCTGGCGGCGCAGGCCGCCCGGCCGTGCGATGCGGTTGCGAGCGAGCGCTGGTTCGCGCAGCATCATCGCGGCGGCCTGGCCACGCTCGCGCGCGAATGGGTCGCATTCATGCGCAATCCGCCCGACGGGGTGCGGACCTATTGAGCGCGTGGCACCACCGCCATGCTGCTAAGCAGCACCCAGCACGCGATGCTGGCATCGGCAGCCGAGTCGAGTAGACTTGCGCCGCTGTGTCTGCACGGTTCGCGTACGCGGCTGCTCGCCCCGCTGCGAAAGCTGATGTGCATCTTCGTGCCGCCGTCATACCCAGTGCATGACGTCCCGTGAGGGATGGCATTCCATGTTCAGCGCCGCAACGGAGAGTTACATGTCGGATCGTGAGTCGGGTACCGTCAAGTGGTTCAACGAGAGCAAGGGCTTTGGCTTCATCAGCCGTGAAAATGGTCCGGATGTGTTCGTGCACTTTCGCGCGATCACCGGCACCGGCTTCAAGACCCTGCAGGAAGGCCAGAAGGTGACGTTCAAGGTGGTGCAGGGCCAGAAGGGCCTGCAGGCCGAGGAAGTCACGCCGGCCTGATGCGGCACCTTGCCGTGATTGGGGGTCGCAGCGTCGCGCTGCGACCCCTTTTGTTTGCGCGCGGCGCGAGCGGCAGCCGCCCGCGAGCCGCCGCGACCCGCGCCGGCAGCGCATCGGTGCCCGACGGGCAGGGCAGGCGGATCGGGTATCCTGCGCGGCGAGGCCGAGCCATGACCCGATTCGCGAACTTTCGTGCGTTCTACCCCTACTACCTGTCCGAACATGCGGACCGCATGTGCCGGCGCCTGCACTTCGCCGGCTCGACGCTGGTGCTCGCGGTGGTCGCGTTCGCGTTGGCAAGCGGCCGCTGGGGCTGGTTGTGGCTTGCGCCCGTGGCCGGTTACGGCTGTGCCTGGATCGGGCATTTCGTGTTCGAGCGCAACCGGCCGGCGACGTTCCGCCACCCGTTCTACAGCCTCGCGGGCGACTGGATGATGTACCTGGATATCCTGCGTGGCCGCGTCCGGCTCTGAGGTGGCGCGTGGTGCCGCCGCGGCAGCCTCGCCACCACGCCTGTTGCATGTCGATGCCTTGCGCGGCATCGCCGCCCTGCTCGTGGTGTGCCTGCACGTCACCCAGTTCTTCCACGCGCAGCGCGCGGCCTTGCCGGCGCTGTCGGGGCAGTGGCTGGCGGTGCTGGCCCAGGATTTCGATTTCGGCCGCATCGGCGTGATGCTGTTCTTCCTCATCAGCGGCTACGTGATTCCCGACAGCATCCGCCTGGACCGCCCGGCGCCATTGGCGACGTTTGCGATCCGCCGCGTGCTGCGCATCTATCCCGCCTACTGGGTGTCGATCCCGCTGGGCGCATGGGCGATGTGGTGGCTGTGGGAACGCCCCTTCGGCTGGGGCGCGCTGCTGGTCAACCTGAGCCTGTTGCAGGATTTGCTGGGAGTGCCGGCCGCGATCGGCGTGTACTGGACGTTGCTCATCGAACTCGGCTTCTACCTGTTGTGCATCGTGCTGGCGCTGCGCCGCAGCCTGCATGACACGCGCCGCCTGGCCTGGCTGGCAGCCGTGTTCGCGGCGCTGCACACGCTGGGCGCGTTCGGCGCCTGGCTCGGCATGCCGCTCAAGCTGGCGCTGGTGTTCCTGCCGCTGTACCTGTCGTACATGCTGTGCGGCGCGCTGCTGCGCCAGGTCGACGATGGCGCGGCGATCGCGCCCGCGCCGCGCCGTGCCCTGCAGGCCCTCATCGTGTTCTACCTGACACTGTTTCCGCTGGCCGCCATCTGGGCGATCGGTCCGTTCAACAATTACGTGGTGTGCGGCGGCATCGCGCTGGCGCTGTTCCTGCTCGGCACCCGGGTCATGCCGCTGCGCGCGCGCGTGTTCGTGTGGCTGGGGCGGATCAGCTACTCGCTGTACCTGTTCCACGCGCCGCTCACGATGCTGGTGTTGTGGTGGGTGCTGCAGCAGCCGTCCGGCTCGGCCTGGCGTGGCGGCCACATGCTGGCCTACCTGGCGCTGTGCGGCGGCCTGGCCATCGGCGTCGCGGCCGTGGTCGAGCGCTGGATCGAGCGCCCCGGCATCGCGCTCGGGCGCAGGCTCGCGCGTGCCTGGCAGGCGCGCACCGTACCGGCCGCGGCGCGCGTGGCCTGAGCGTCAGTGGCCGGGCGTGGCCGCGACGTTGCCGAACGGCGGTCGCGCGAGCCATACCAGCGGGATCATCGCCACGAACAGGATCGCGCAGCCGAGGAACACGTCATTGACGGCGAGCGTGAGTGACTGGCGCGTGACCAGGGTGTCGATGATCTCCCAGGCGCGCGCATCGCCGCCCAGCGCCTGCAGCCAGTTGTGTGCGGCATGGCTGCCGCCATTGAGGTGTTCGGCCAGCACCGCGTGGTGGTAGTCGCCGCGGTGTTGCCACACGGTCACCGTCACTGCGGTCGAGATGCTGGCGGCGATGGTGCGGCAGAAGTTGGCCAGGCCCGAGGCCGAGGCGATCTGGTCAGGCTTGAGCCCGGACAGGAACACCTGGTTGAGGGGGATGAAGAAGCACGGGATCGCGATGCCCATGATGAAGCGTGGCCACAGCAGCTGCTGGAACGAGGCGTCATTGGGGAACAGCGAGAACCAGTACGAAGTGGCCGCGAAGATGATGAATGCCGCGGTCACCACGCTGCGCAGTTCCAGGCGGTCGATGTTGCGCCCGATCAGCGGCGAGAACACGAACGCGAGGATCCCAACCGGTGCGGTCGCCAGCCCGGCCCAACTCGCGGTGTAGTCGAGCACGATCTGCAACCACAGCGGATACACCACGTTGATGCCGAAGAAGCCGACCATGCCGACCGACATCACGCCCACGCCGATTACGAAATTGCGCTTGCGGAACAGGCTCAGGTCGACGATCGGGTGCTTGTCGGTGAGCTCCCAGGCGATGAGGAACGTGATGCACACCAATGCGACCACGCCCAGCGTGATGATGAGCGGCGAGGCGAACCAGTCCTTGTCATTGCCGTTGTCGAGCATGAACTGCAGGCAGCCGACGCCGACCACGAGCAGCACCAGCCCGACCTTGTCGATCGGCGTCTTGACGATCGTGGTCTCGCGATGGCGCAACAGCAGCCAGGTCGCGATCACCGCGAGCAGCCCCACCGGGGCGTTGATGTAGAAGATCCAGGGCCAGCTGTAGTTGTCGGTGAGCCAGCCGCCGAGGATCGGACCGAAGATCGGCGCCACCACCACGGTCATCGCCCACAGCGCGAGCGCAAGCCCCTTCTTTTCGTTGGGATAGTTGTTGAGCAACAGGCTCAGGCTCAGCGCCACCATCGGCCCGGAGCCGGCGCCCTGCAGCAGGCGTCCCACCACGAGCATCGGCATGCTGGTGGCCATGCCGCAGAACATCGACATGAGCACGAACAGGAACACCGACATGCAGAATGCACGCACCTCGCCGAACTGGCGCCCGATCCAGCCCGACAGCGGCTGCATGATCGCGCTTGCGAGCGAGTACGAGCTGATCGCCCAGGTGCCTTCCTGCGGACTCACGCCGAGGCTGCCGGCGATGTGCGGTACCGACACGTTGACGATGGTGATGTCGAGCACTTCCATGAACGTCGCGAAGCCGATCGCGACGGTCAGCAGCGCCAGTGGCGCACCATGCAGCGGCGGCAGGGCGGGACGCGCGTCCGGCAGGGCGGCCATGCGGGTGGCTCAGTGCGTGGCGGGCAGGTTGGCGGCGATGATCGCGTCGGCCGCGGCGTCGGCCTTGGCCAGATCGCGCGTGTACACATCGGTGCGTGCCACCACCGCCTCGCTCGCGGTCGACGCCAGCATCGCGCCGTTGCGTTCGTGCGTGTCGACCTTGACCGTGGTCGACAGGCCGATGCGCAGCGGATGGCGCGCGAGTTGGGCGGTGTCGAGCGCGATGCGCACCGGCACGCGCTGCACCACCTTGATCCAGTTGCCCGAGGCGTTTTGCGGCGGCAACAGCGCGAATGCCGAACCGGTGCCGGCGCCGAGTCCGACCACCTTGCCGCGGTAGGCGACCTTGCCGCCGTAGATGTCGCTCTCGATGTGCGCATCCTGGCCGATACGGATGTTGGCGAGCTGGCTTTCCTTGAAGTTGGCGTCGATCCACAGGTCATCCAGCGCGATCAGCGTGAGCAGCGGCTGGCCCGGTTGCACGCGGTTGCCGACCTGCACGTTGCGCTGGGCCACATAACCGCTGATCGGCGCGAGGATCTCGTTGCGCCGGGCGTGGACCCACGCCTCGCGAAACGCCGCGCGCGCCTGCAGCACGGCGGGATTGCCGGCCACGTCGCTGCCATCGACGAGCGCATGGGCTGCCGCCGCCTGGCGTTGCGCGGCCTGCAGCGCGCTGCCGGCGAGGCGCACCGCATCGCGCGCGTGGGCGACCTCCTCGGGCGACACCGCGTTGGCCGCGAGCAACGGCGTGCGCCGCGCCAGGTCGGCCTGCGCGCGCTTGAAGTCGAGTTCACGCGCCGCGACCGCGGTGTCGGCCTGGCCGGCGCTCTCGGTGAGCTGGCGCACCTGCCGCACCGCGTGGGCGAGGGCGCTGCTGGCCTTGGCCAGTGCCAGCTCGGTGTCGGTGGGATCGAGGCGCACGAGGACCTGGCCGGCTTCCACGCGCTGGGTGTCGTCGGCGAGGATTGCCACCACGGTGCCCGGCACCTGGGCCGAGACGATCACCTGGTTGCCGTTGACGTAGGCATCGTCGGTGACCTCGCGCTGGGACCACACCAGCAGCCACAGCAGGTACCAGGCCGCGCCCGCGAGCACGAACACGAGCGTGATCGCGAGCATGAGGCCGCGACGCTTGCGGTTGCCGCCGTTGGCGTTGGAGGAGTCACTCATGGGGTCGGTACCCGGTTTGGCGAGTTGGAAGGATCTGCTGCCGGCGCGGCGGGTGTGCTGGCGTGGTAGCCACCGCCCAGTGCCTTGATCAGCGCGATCTGCGCCGCGAGCGCTTGCGCGTCGAGTGCGGTCAGCGCGTCGCGTTGCTGCAGCAGTTCGAGCTGGGCGCTGAGCGTGACGCGGTCATCGACGATGCCCTGGCGCACACGCGCGGCAGCCAGCTCGTGCAGTTGCCGTGCGGCCGCGAGCTGCGACTGGCGTTGCTCGCGTCGCGCCTGGTTCTGGCTCAGGCTCAGCGCCTGGCTTGCGACGTCGTTGGCGGCAGCCACCACCGCGCTGTCGTAGTGCGCGGCCGCGGCAAGCAATTGCGCCTGGGCCACGCCATGGGCGGCCTTGAGCTGGCCACGCTCGAACAGGGGCAGGTGCACGGCCGGGCCGAAGCCGAGCATGCGGCTGTCCAGGCTCAGCAGCTTGTCCAGGTCCAGCGATTGCAGGCCGATGAGGCCGGCCAGGCTGACGTCGGGATAGAACCGCGCGCGCACGTGGTCGACCTGGCGCAGCGCCGCCTCGACGCGCCAGCGCGCGGCGGCGATGTCGGGCCGGCGCGCAATGAGATCGAGGCCGACGTTGGTCGGCAACGCGCCCGTGACCCGCGGCAACGCGCGTGCATGCAGCGTCGGCAAGGCATCGGGTGCGACACCGAGCAATGCGGCGAGCGCGGCCAGACGCAGTTGCGCCGAGCCGCTCCAGCCCGCCGCAAGTTCGCGCACCGCGGCCAGGCGTGCGTCGCTCTGGTGCAGGGTGTCGGCGACGTCGATGCCGCGCTCGAGGCGCAGCGCCACCAGCGAGCGATAGCGTACCAGCGTCTGCTCGCTGTCGCGTGCGAGCGCAAGGTGCGCCTGGTCGGCTTGCCAGCCGAAGTAGGTCGATGCCACCGCCGTGGTGAGCGCAAGCGCGGCCGCGCTGCGCTCGGCCTCGGCGGCGCGCGCCTGGTCGAGCGCGCCCTCGATCGCGGCGCGCGTCTTGCCGAACAGGTCGAAGTCGTACTTGAACTGCAGGTTGAGGTCGGCCTGGTTGTACCAGGTGAAGCCGAGGAAGCGCGGCGGGATCAATCCGTGCTCACTCAGCCGCTGGCGCTGCACTTCGAGATTGCCTTGTGCCGCGAGGCCGGCGCTCGCACGTGCGCTCTGCACCGCCTGCACCACCGCATCGAGGCGACGCTCGGCTTCGTCGAGGCTGGGCGCGTGGGCCAGTGCGCGCGCCTGCAACGCGTCGAGCTGGTTGTCGCCGTATGCGCTCCACCATTGCGCGTCGGGCCACTGGGCCGTGGTGGCGACCGGCAGGCCGGCCAGCGGCACCTCGCCGCGCAGCGGCGGCAGTTCGGTGCGTGGGGGCACCGCGCAGGCAGCGAGCGCGCCACACGCGATCACGGCGGCGACACGGCGTTGCAACGCTGTGGTGATGCTGGCCATGGCCTGGGTCCGCATACAAGAGCGCCCGCGACAGGGCGGGCGAAACTGGTTCGGGCAGGACGATCGGGACGGGCCGTCAGGTCGCGCCTGGATAACAATACTACCGAGTCTTGTATTTGCCGACAATGGGCGCGTGGGCCTGCGTCCTGGCCGGCGTGACCGCGCGCGGTCGTGGCGGTTTGAACGCCGGCATCGCGTTCGCCAAAAAAAAGCGCCACAGCCGCGAGGCTGTGGCGCCAGATGGTGCCGCCGTGGCCGGCTCAGTCGTCGTCGAAGCCGTCGGCGAAGATGCGGTCGATGCAGCTCACGGTGACGTTGGTCACATCGGCGCCCGCGAGCGTTCCGCTGCCATTGCTGACCGTGCATACCTCATCGGGTGCGGTGGGCTGGGTCGTCACCGTGACCGCATAGCTGCTGCCGTCAGGCAGCGCGGTCGGGAAGGTGAAGCTGCCATTGGCGCTCACGGGCAGGCTCTGCGCACCGCCGTTGAGCGAGAGCACGAGGCCGGAACCGACCAGGCCCGTGACCGAACCACCGACCGTGTAGCTGTTGGTGGTGCAGGCGACCGCGACGTTGGTGACGTTGGCGCCGGCGAGGGTGCCGCTGCCGTTGCTGACCATGCAGGTCTGCGCGGGCGTGCCCGGCTGGGTCGCCACCGTGACCGCATAGCTGCTGCCGTCGCCGAGCGCGGTCGGGAAG
>WBZR01000705.1_pt1 | contig 49350 bp, 45 predicted proteins | sample 5204231 | NCBI WGS metagenome assembly WBZR01 (sample SAMN12412403, study PRJNA552823) | activated sludge metagenome | isolation source: activated sludge from anammox sidestream of wastewater treatment plant... | place: USA: Virginia | collected 2017-08 | reverse complement strand
CAGGCTCCCATTTTCATTCAAAAAATGCAGTACGGAGCCGACGAGGACCAGTGGAACTACTACTACCGCGATCTGGCCGGGATTACGCGTTTCCTGAGCAAGTCCTTTGAACGACTGTACCGATGGCAGATTGTCGGCTCACATGCCACGCTCGATGAATTGCGCGACGCCCCGATTTTGTATCTTTCGGGAAGCGGAATACTCGAACTGCCCGAGGACACACTCGCCAACATTCGCGCGTACATCGACGACGGCGGGGTCGTGTTTCTCCATGCCGATCGGGCAAGCGGCCGGTTCACCGACTCAGCCGCGAAGCTCTTCGAGCGGATGTTTCGCGATCGGGGATATCGCTTTGAAGTGCTTCCCGAGGACCATCCCATCTTTCACTGCCACTTCGGAGGGCCCGCTTCGGTCTGGGAGAGACGCCCACCGCTTCGAGGCTTGTCGGATGGTTCGCGCGTCGCCGTTTTTCTTTGTCCGGTCGATATTGCCGGGGCCTGGCATCAGGAGCGCACCCGATTTGTCGATCTGTTTAGGATCTTTGTGAACCTGAGAGTTTACACCGCCCCACCGTATCAGCAGCTACCGCGGAGGCTGCGCGCCGGGCCGGCTGTGCAGCGGACCAGCGTTGGCCGAGCCCGAGTTTCGGTGGGGACATTCAAACATGCCGGTGAGTGGGACCGACACCCGAATGCGTGGCGGCGATATGGCAGTGGCAGCGACAGCCGCTGCGGCATCTCGATTGACGATCGCGGAATCATTACCGCTGCCAGCGCCGCAGATCGCTCGCGCTTGCCGGACGTCCTGCATGTGAAAGTGCCGACCGCGGGTGGGCCGACCGAGGCTGAAGCCAAGTTTCTTATTTCGGCGATGAGCGCCGGTACTGTCGTTCTGATCGACGCCGCGGATGGGATGTCGGGCGGCATCTCCGCCGTTCCGCAGTGGGTCGAAGCGCTGGAGATCGGGCGCCGTGAGATACTCGCGCAGGATCATCCGATCGCCACCGGCGCGTTTGAGGGTGGCAATCGTCTCATTTCATTGCAGACAACGGATGCCGGTGCATCTCTGAGGCAGGGCGACGCGGCGCCGCCGATTTACCTGCGAACCATCGAGAATCGTGTGGCCCTGATAGCCTGCCCGTTCGACCTGTCCGCGGGGATGGATCGGCACTTTATCTGGAATCGCGTCGGCTACCTGCCGGAATCAACGAATCAGATCATGGACAACATCCTGCTATGGACACTCGAACAGAGACGGGGCGCCGCTTCGAACGAGCGCTGATCGTCCACGGCGGCGCGCTCGGCGATCTCATTTTGAGCCTGCGACTTGTTGAGGCACTTCGCCTCAGCGGCGCGAGTCGTGTCAGCCTGCTGGCAAGGCCGACGAGCGCGCGACTTTGTCTCACGTGCGGCGCGGTTGAAGAGTTGCGCGATATCGAAGGGGGGGGATTTCATCGGCTCTTCGGCAGCGCGGATGAGCTGCCGGGCGAAGTGCGCGTCTGGCTGGGCGCTCATGACATCGCGATCAACACGCTCGGCGATCCGGAAGGCTTGATAGCCGGTAACCTGCGAGCTACGGGAATCGCTCACACAGTCAGCATCGACCCGCGACCCCGGGAAGACTTGCTCGGCCACGTGAGCGATCAATGGCTCCTCGACCTCAAGGCACATGGGATGAATGCCCATGTGGGGCATCCGCGACTGGTTGTTCCCGCGTCGCTTCGGACTGAAGCGCAAAGGATTCTTCACGCCTGTCGCGATGGCGTCGCCGCTCGGCCGATCCTCCTTCATCCCGGCAGCGGCGGGCGTGACAAGTGCTGGAAGACCGATTGCTTCGTCGAATTGAGCGAGGTATTGCGACGTCGCGGATTTCTACCGATTTTTGTCCTCGGCCCAGTTGAAATGGAACGGTTCCCGGCAGATGAAATCCGATCGCTACGCGACGCCACCAAGACCATCGAGAGTCCTGCGCTCGAACTGCTCGCCGGACTTATTGCGGAGGCCGGCCTGTTTGTGGGCAACGACAGCGGCGTTTCGCATCTTGCCGCGGCGGTCGGCGCCAAAACCCTTGCCTTGTTTGGTCCGACGAATCCGGCCCTATGGCGACCGCTGGGAGAAAACGTTCGCATCGTACAGGGCAAGACGCCCCCTGATATGCCGACGGTGTCGGAAGTGCTGCCGCATCTTGATTTGTTCGACTCGATTCAGACCGGCGTGCCGTTACAATCGGTCGATCAAACTGAGTCAGCGTCCCATCCGTAAAAGGCGCAGCGCCCCATGCCGACGGAATTGTCCTGCCAAACTCTGCTCGCCGGGCCGACCGACGCGCGCCGCGTCCTGCGCATGACCCTGGCGACGCAAGACCAGTCGGCCGTTGAGTTGGAAAGCCACGTCAGCTCGTTTATCCAGTATGCCCGCGTGATGAATCTCGATCTTTCCCGGCAGTGGCTGCTGCAGAGCGCGGGGCGCATCATCAGTGCCTGCACGTGCATCGAGTCTCCGGGCCGGACCGCGATGTTGTTCCTGCCGGAAAGCCGGAGACAGTCAGCGACGGCGTCGCAAGTCGTGGCTATGCTGCGCGGGGTGCTTGCCGAGGAAGCGACGCGCGGCATCCGGTTGGCGCAGTGCCTCCTTGGGCCCACGGATGCCGGTCTTCGTGCCGCCTTATGCGCCGTGGGTTTCTCGGAGATTGCGGAACTGCTTTACATGGAGTGCCCTTCGTCCAATGTGACGCGGATAAATTATTCCGTCGGTGGTTCTGAAGCGGCTAAGGCCACCTGGATGACCTATTCATCCCAAATACACGACGAACTGGCGGCCCTGATCCTCGAAACCTATCGAGAAAGCCTGGATTGTCCGGGCCTTTCCGGGTTGCGGGACATTGAGGACATCATCGCCGGTCACAAAAGCGCGGGGATATTTCGGCCGGAGCGATGGCTTATTTACGGGCGGGCGGGCAGCCCGGTGGCTTGTATTCTCTTGGGAGAGAGTCCTTTGCGCTCGGCGCTGGAAGTGGTGTATATGGGCGTGCATCCCTCGTCGCGCGGACAAGGGTTGGGCAATTCTCTTTTGGCGAAAGCGCTTGAGATTGCGCATGCCCAAGGCATTGAAAGAGTTACGCTCGCCGTCGACGCGCGAAACGCGCCGGCGCTCGCGATTTATCGTCGATTCGGCTTCGAAACGTGTTACCGCCGGACGGCGATGATCTGCCCGATCGGCGTAACCACTCACGCGACGTGAGGATGCGCATCAGAGTCGTCACCTGCGCCAGGTTTTGCACGACTACTCAAGAATTAACGTTGCGTTGTGGGCAAGCCGTGGATGAAAATTTTTTTGCAGTCGCAAATACTTGATTCAACGAGAGTCGCCGCATGTGCAAAACTTTCGTTAAAGTTTCCGATTGACGCGAATCGGCGGCATTCGTATAACTTCGTCCCGGCAAGAAGACGGTTGAAGAGGCAGTCCGGTCAGTACACAGTGCCGGAGGAGACCAGAAGCGTCAGCATTCGCAGCTTTTTGCCCCGTTTATAAAACCTCAGATCAGGAAATTCGCACTCGATAATTCGAGATGCGGTCGTTGGAAGGAGCGCGCCGTGGCCATTGAGATTCAGGATCCCATTGATCGAATTCGAACGCAGATTGAGGAAATCGTCGGTTCACAGCAGTTCAAAATCTGGTTCCGGCATTCGACTCAGTTCAGTCTGTCCGATGATATCCTGAAAGTCGGCGTTCCGAATTTGTTCATCGGCGGCTGGATCGAAGACCACTTCGCGGACTCCATCGCCGAGGCCGCCGAACAGGTCATGGGTCGCCCTATCAAGGTGACGTATTCGATCGACCCGGTTCTGTTTCGCAGCATGCGAAAGAGCCAGCTCAACTCGCAGGCGGCCTACATTGAAAAGAACGCCGAGCGGTCGACCAAGGAAGGCGGCAACGGCGCCGTGCCTGCCCGCGATCCGCAGCGGACATTGCGGGGCCGGATGGAAGACTTCGTGGTCGGGGCGAATAATCGTCTGGCATACTCAGTCGCCGAGTCGATCATCGAGAACCCAACGTCGGATTCGTCGACTGTCCTCTTCCACAGCGCCTGCGGGCTTGGCAAGACGCATCTGCTTCAGGCGATCGCAAACGGCCTGAGCCGGCACAACGGCAAGGTGCGATGGATTTACGCATCGGGCGAGGACTTCACCAACCAGTTTCTTTACGCCCTTCGGGAACGAAAGCTCGATGCATTTCGACATCGCTTTCGGGACATTGACGTGCTGCTCCTCGATGATATGCAGTTCATCGCCAACAAGAAGGCGACGCAGGAGGAGTTCTTCCACACCTTTAACGCCATCAACGCCGCCGGGAAGCGCGTCATCCTCGCGTCCGATGCTCATCCGCGCATGATGGGCGAACTTTCCGAGTCACTGGTCAGCCGCCTCGTCTCCGGCATGATCGTCCGCATCGAGCGGCCTGACGTGCAGACGCGCAAGGAGATTCTCCGCCGCCGCGCGACCGCGCTGCAGAAGTCGCTTCCCGAGCCGGTGCTCCAGTACATCGCCGACAAGATTCAGGCCAATGTGCGAGAGCTCGAAGGCTGCCTGGTCAAGCTCCTGGCGTTCGCTTCCCTTTCCCGCGAGCCGATCACCCTTGACATGGCCCGCCGAGCCCTTGATGACCATTTGACGCAGACCGGCAAGCTGCTCACCGTCAGCGACATCGAGCAGAGCGTCGCCACGTTCTTCGGCATCACCCCGGCGGACCTGCATACCTCCAGAAAAAGCCGGGTCATCGCTTTGGCGAGGAACATCGCCATGCATATCGCCCGAAAGCACACCGATTTTTCGTTCCCTGAGATCGGCCGCATGATGGGCAACAAGAACCACACCACCGTTCTGCTGGCATGCCGCCGGATGGGGCAGCTCCTCGCCAGTGACGGGGAAGTGACGTGGCCCAGCCTCAGCGGCGTCCATACCCGCAAGCTCTCCGAGCTCATCCGCTCTTTCGAGGAGCAGCTCGGCTGCGCGGCCTGAAAGCCGACAACGAGACGACGGCGGCGGATTCGTTCGGAATCCGCTGCCTCCCTTGCCTGATTTGACGCATACAATAGGGGACGGCCCGATGGGCGTCCGGGTTATTGGCTGCGCCCACGCCCGAGAATCCGAGCAAAAGGACTTCGACCGACCTCTGATCGACCAAATACGCCAACCGACCGGGGATGATTGGTCGATGATTCAGCGGACGCAGCCAAGGCCGGCGGATCGCGCTATGTTCCGGGTATAAGCGATTCGGTTGAACCGAGTCGGCTCGATGCATTTGGCCGTCCTACTGCAAGGCTGGACATGATGACCCATTATCAAGAGCGTTTTGGATATCGTAGTTTCCTTATGACAGCATGCTGCTGGGCGCTGTTTGGATTGCTGGGTGCATCGAGCCTCCGCGCCGACCCGGACCCGGTCAAACGCGATGCGTCTGGTTTTGATCCCGTCGCGCAAAGGGACTCATCCTCCGACATCGCCCTCCTTGAGCGCCTTTCGAATGCATACAGCGCCATCGCCGACGAGGTGCAGCCATCGGTGGTCAGCATCAAGGCGATGACGATCAACGAGGAAGTGAACGACGAGCTCAAGCGGATGTTTGGCGACGAGAACCTCCAACCCATCCCCATGACCGGAACCGGCAGCGGATTCATTATTGACGATGCAGGATACATCGTGACCAACAATCACGTCGTCGAGGATGCCGGCCGGGTCCAGGTGACCCTTCAGGATGGGCGGGACTTTCTCGCCGAGGTCATCGGGACAGACAAGATGACCGACATCGCGGTCATCAAGATTTCCGCGGACGACCTGAAACCGTGCCGGCTTGGCGATTCGGATGCGATGCGAGTCGGCAATATCGTTCTGGCAATCGGCAGCCCCTTCAAGTTTGGAAACAGCGTCTCTCAGGGCATCATCAGCGCCGTCGGCCGTTCGAATGTCGACGTCAAAATCGATTACAAGGGCTGGTTGCAGACTGACGCCCCCATCAATCCGGGAAACTCCGGCGGTCCGCTTATCAATACCCGCGCCGAGGTGATCGGCATGAGCGTCGCTATTGCCACGGAGTCCGGCGGCTACCAGGGCGTCGGTTTCGCGATTCCATCGAACGTCATCCGCCGCATCGCAGATACGCTCAAGAGGGGTAAAAAGGTCGTCAGAGGCTATCTCGGCGTCGCACTACGACCCGTGAACAGGGCCGTCGCCGAGGCTTATGGGCTTGACGCGGCGTATGGCGCTCTCATCCAGGGCATCATCGATGAATCGGAAGACGCGCCGGCGGTCAAGGCGGGCATGCAGCCTGACGACATTATTCTCAAAGTTGACGACCGACGGGTGCGTGACGTGGAGGACCTGCAAGACCTGGTCGCCCAGATGCCGCCGGGTACGAAGGCCCGCTTCAACATCTGGCGACATAAGCGTTCGAAGGTTGTCACCGTTGAAATTGGTAAGCAGCCGCTGAATTTCAGTACGCAGACCTCCAGATTCGACCCTTCGTCTCAAGATGAGAGCGACACCAAGGAGCCCGGCAGCATTTCGAACTCGGAGAAGCCCGAGGACAAGATTCAAAGTGAGATGGGTGCCGAGTATGTCGAGCGACTGGGAATCTATGCCGCCACGCTGACACCGGAACTCCGGAAGAGATTTCGGACCCGAAGTGAGGTCGAGACCGGCGCGATTATTACACTGGTGGATCCGCTCGGTGAGGGATTCGCCGCTGATCTGCGCCGAGGCTTTGTCATTCAGGCCGTCAATGACGACGAGATCGAGAGCATCGGGGACTTGAAGCGAACCCTTGAGAACCTCAAGGACGCCCGAAGTGCCCGAATGGAGGTTCAGGACGGCCGCGGCGTGGGTCGAGTTGTCGTGCGCTTGCGCTGAGCGGGCTTCGCTTTGATATCGCGCGACTCATTCTCACGCAGACAGGTCGATGTGTGGGCGGCCGGATTCGTCAGTGGTAATCCCGGCGTCATCCTGGGCTTCGTCCTGTTCTTCCTCTCCTGCGGGGGTGTCCTGGCGACCCTGACTGCCCAGACCCCCGGAATCAGTGTGAACCTGTGTGTCGTCGGTGTCGGTGCCTTCGACTTCCAGGATCGCGTCAGGGCCTCCCGTGAGGGCCTTTGCCCGACTCTGTTCGGCGTTCTTGTCCGCATCGGTCTTGCGGGCCTGCTCGGCCTGCGCCGTGCCGGACTGGAGGACGGAGGCGATTGGATTAGGCGGAATGGCGGACACGATTGGCTAGACCCGGAATTCCTTGTCACGCTGGCGAAGCTGAAATCGAAGCCGATCGACGATCGCGGAGTGCATCTGGCTGACCCGGCTCTCCGACAGATCGAGCGTCAGGCCGATTTCCTTCATGGTCATCTCTTCGTAGTAATAAAGAATCAGGATGAGGCGCTCAGTTGAAGTCAGTCCCTGCTGAATGAGCCGCTTGAGATCGGCCTTCTGGACTTCCTGTTGCGGACTGCTCGCCCGCTCGTCGCGGACGACGTCGATTTCGGTCAGCTCGCGCGAGGAATCGTTGCCGTAAGCCTTGCGCGAGAGCGAGGTCATTGAGACGGCGTTGGAATCCCTCGACATGCGGTCGAATTCCGCCGCCGAGACGCCGATCTTCTGAGCGACTTCCTTCTGGGTGGGCAGACGGCCCAGTTCGCCCTGGAGTTCCTTGGTAGCCTGCTGAATCTTCTGCGACCGGTTGCGGACAAGCCTCGGGACCCAGTCCATCGAGCGGAGCTCGTCGAGGATGGCGCCGCGTACACGGGGCGAACAATACGTCTCGAACTTGACGCCTCGCTCCATGTCGAAGGCCTCGATGGCGTCCATCAGTCCGAAGGCGCCGGCGGAGATGAGGTCGTCCAGTTCCACCTCGGTGGGCAGCTTGGCGTGAACGCGCTCGGCGTTGAATCGAACGATGGGGAGGTATTGCTGAATGAGGATGTTGCGAAGCTCGCGGCTGGGGTTTTTCTTGTATTGCCGCCAGATATCTTGAATGTCCGTATCGACTGCCAGCATACGCCGTACTCCTGCTTGACCTTGGACGACTGAACCTTAAGCCTCGACCACCTGCTACCGTGGCGCGCCCTTATTCAGGGGGACGCCGGCCTATCGCACAACTTGCACATTTGAATCCGACATGCCGCGCTCCACCTTTTTGGGTGACTCGGAGCGGTCATCTGTAGACCGGTCCAGTTGATCGCGAACGACGAAGAGACCTATCCAGCCGGTGAGGCAGCCAAGTGCAAGACCCCCAAAGAGCCCGACGAGGGCCCTGAGCATGATCTTCTCCGCGGCGGCCCCCGACAGGAGCCCGCCGAAGATCGTTGCACTGAAGATCAAGAGTCCACAGCATGCGCCACACAACCGTGCCAAGCAGTTACGCCCTCCGGGATCGATTCTCGGTCGTCATTAGTAATTGGGATCGGCGGCGGAGGGCGTCGGATTCAGCAGAAAAATGCAAGAGCTCGGCGGAAGAAGCCGCTTTCATTTCTGCAGGCTGGCAGGTCGCGGCATAGCCGCTCCGCCAGTGCTGTCACGCATGTCGCGGCGAGGCAGCGCGGAAATCGCGTGACGAAAGCAGCCCTTCCGCGAACGGCCAGGCTCACGTGCTCGTCGCGCAAGATATGCCCCCGGGTTCCCAGTGGTATGCCCAGGAATCGTTCCGCAACGCCTGAAACTCGGTCGGCGACGAGCCGGGCTTCCGACTGACTTCCGGCCTGATTGACGACGAGGTTCATTGCGGGTGGCGCATCATGGCGGGCCAGGACTTTGATCAGCGCATAGGCATCGGTGATTGCGGTTGGCTCGGGTGTGGTGACGATCAAGAGCTCGTCGGCCGCATGGGCAAAGGCGACGACGTTTTCGGAGACCCCGGCCCCGCAGTCAATCACGATGAAATCCGACTGACCTTCGAGGTCGCCCAATTGATCGATCAGTCGCTTGCGATCGGACGCGGGCATGTCGGCGAAGGCAGGAAGGCCGGATACGCCGCGAATGAGTCGAAGGCCGTCCGCCAGGTGCGCGGCGACCTCGTCAACCGTCCTTCGGCTTTGAATCAGATCGGTGAGGTCATATTGCGTCTGCACGTTCAGGACGACATCTACATTGGCCGTCCCGAGATCGGCGTCAAGCAGGACGACGCGACGGCCGAGTCGCGAGAGCACGATGGAAAGGTTGACGGCCAGATTGGTCTTGCCGACGCCGCCCTTACCGCTGGCGATCGCGATGATCCGGCACAGCTGCGGCCGCGCGGGAGAGGGCGTGCTCGCCGGCTTGGCAGCGGCGCGCGTCTCCATCAGAAGTCGAAGTTCGGCGGCCTGGTCCAGCGGCGCGACGCTCATCTCACGAACCCTCCGTGGTCTGGGCCATCGCGCCCTCGGAGGCGGGCGGCGATCCACTTAGACGGCCGGACCGGTCGACTCCGAGAATCAACTCCGCGACTCGCCGGGCGCTGCCGATCTCGATGTCGTCGGGGACCGACTGTCCCGTGGTGAGATACGACAGCCGAACGCCTGCGGTTTTGAGTACATTCAGAATGACGCCGAATCCGACGGCTTCGTCGAGCTTGGTGAAGATGATCTGCTTGGCCCCGAGCACTGAGAACTTTTCGATCGCCTGGCGAATCGTCGATTCACCGCTGGTTGATGAGAGCACCAGATGCACCTGATCCGGATAGGCGGCCGCGAGAAACGTCCGCAGTTCCGCGATACGCAGGTCGTCCTTCTGACTCCGCCCGGCCGTGTCGATCAGAATCAAATCGACCGACGCCATCTCGCGGATGGCAGCCTGCATCTCCTCCGGTGTGGCGACGGGGACGATGGGAATCTGCATAATTTGCGCGTAGGTTTTGAGCTGCTCGACGGCGGCAATTCGATAGCTGTCTATGGTGATGAGTCCTACGCTGCGACCCTCGCGCAGCTTCATATGGGCGGCAAGCTTGGCGAGGGTGGTTGTCTTGCCGACACCGGTGGGCCCTACCAGGGCGATGATGGTCGGACGATTCTCCGTTACCAGTGCTAATGGGGCGGCCGGCGGCAGCATCTGATCGACATAATTGACCAGTTCTTCCCGAATGCGCTCCGCGCCCACGACCTGGCCCGCGACCGGTTTCCCTGAGGCATCCCAGTGAGGCGGGTTGCTCCCCAGCCGGGGTCGCAGTCGATCGATCATTTCCATGACGATTGAGTTCGATACTTCGTGGCTGATGAATCGCGTGTAATGGTCGATCAACTCGGCCGGTACATCCGGCGGAGTCGACGGATCTGACTTCTGGAGCAAGTCGCGGACCATCGAACGGATGGCAACCACTTCCTCGCGGATTGCCGACGCGGAACCGTCTCCATCCGTCGCCGTCTCCGCGGAGGGCTCCGACTTCGACTCCCAGGGTGCAACAGGGCTTACGCTGATCTTCGGCGGAGTCGGTGCAGTGGCGCGATAGGCGACCTGGGCTGAGACGGCCTCGACGGAAGCGGAAGGCTCGGGAGCGGCGGCTTCCTCCTTGTTTCCCGCGGAGGCCCGGGCGGCGATGACGCGAGGGTCCACGGTTGCCGTGATCTCAACATAGTTACGGGCACCGATGCCGAGAATGCCTCCGCGCTTGATGGTGCGCGTGTGGAGGATCATGGCGTCCTTGCCGAGTGCGCCCTTCACCTTGGCCAAGGCATCAGACATTGACCGGGCTTGAAACGTTTTCAGATCCATCTGTCATACCCTTGCCCTGACCATCCACCGGGAGATCAAGGGCCACCATTCCGTGGGTTCTAATGTTCACGCCCCGAACCACCTCACCATAACCCAGGACGGCCACGGTGGGGAGTGCCGATTCGACGAGTCGGCGGACCCATTGGCGAACCTGCGGCGAGGTGAAGACGACGGGGGGCTTGCCCGATGCACGCGCGGCGGCGGCGTCCACCTCATTGCGGACTGCGGCAACGATTCGGTTGGCCAGGGCGGGCGGGACGGTGAGATAAGAGCCGCGGTCTGTCCGCTCAACGTGACCGGCGATTAACTCTTCGAGTGAGGGGTCCAGGGTGACTCCGTGGATGGTGTTGTCCGAGTCGCGGTATTGTTCGCAGAGCGTCCGCGCGAGGGCATTGCGAACGTATTCGGTGAGAATCTCAGCATCCTTTGTCCGCCCGGCCCAGTCGCCAAGCGTTTCCAGGATGGTTTCGAGATCGCGGATCGGGACGCGCTCCCGAAGGAGATTCTGGAGGACGGACTGAATCTCCCCAATCTTGAGCTGGTCGGGAACGATCTCCTCCACCAGCTTCGGACTCTTCTCTTTCAAATGATCGAGCAGCCGTGTGACATCCTGCCGCGTCAGAAGCTCCGCGGCGTGCTTGCGGATGATCTCCGTCAGGTGGGTGGCCAAGACGCTGCTCGGCTCGACCACCGTGTAATTGCGATGCTCGGCGGTCGAGCGGTCGTCCTCGGCAATCCATAGGGCAGGCAGGCCGAAGGCCGGCTCGTTGGTCTCGATGCCGTGAACCATTTCCGAGACCGCCCCGGAGTCGATGGCCAGCAGTCGGCCGGGTATCAAATCGCCGCGGGCGATTGAAGCGCCACGCAACTTGACGCTGTACTGGTTCGGCTCGAGTTGTACGTTGTCGCGAATGCGTATCGGTGGAACGATCAGGCCCATGTCGCTAGCGATCTGCCGGCGGATATTGGTGACGCGATCGAGAAGGTCGCCTCCCTGTTTCTTGTCCACGAGGCGGATGAGGCCGTAGCCGACTTCCAATTCCAGCGCATCAACGGTGAGACAGGTTTCAATCTTCTCAGGCTCTTTCGGCTTGGCAGCCTTGGCATGTACCGCCTCGGTCTCCTTGCGCTTCGTCTGCCCGAGGAGGAGGTAGCCGAGGCCGCCGACCCCGCCGGCCATGAGCATGAGCGGGGTCGTGGGAAGCGGCGTGAACATGAGAACCAGGAGGAAGCCGCCCGACAGCATCATCGCCACCGGACGCGATGTCACCTGGCTGATCAGCTCCTCGCCCATGTTCGTGCGAGCGGTCGAGCGCGTCACGATCATGCCGGCCGCGATCGAAACCAGGAACGCCGGAATCTGCGCGGAGAGCCCGTCGCCGATGGTCAGCTTGGTGAATACCTCGAGGCATTGAGTGATCGGCAAGTCCTTCTCCACGATGCCGACGTACAGGCCTCCGAGAATGTTGATGAGCGTGATGATGATGCCGGCGATGGTGTCGCCGCGCACGAACTTGCTGGCACCGTCCATGGCTCCGTAAAAGTCCGCCTCGCGGGTGATGTTCTCGCGACGACGGCGGGCCTCGTCCTCGTTGATCAAGCCCGCGGAGAGGTCGGCGTCGATGGCCATTTGCTTGCCGGGCATTGCGTCGAGGGTGAACCGAGCGGCAACTTCGGCGATGCGCGTCGCACCCTTAGTGATGACAACGAATTGAATGATCGTGATGATGAGGAAGATGATGACGCCGACGGCGAGCGAGCCGGCGGCGACGAATCCCGCGAATTCCTCGATGACCTTTCCCGCCGCGCCTGTGGTTCCATCGGCGTTGGTCAGAATCAGTCGCGTCGTGGCCGTATTCAGAACGAGTCGTAGAAGCGTGAGCGAGAGCAACAGCGAGGGAAAGGAGGAGAATTCGAGCGGACCATTGATGTACATCACGGTCAACAGGACGACGGCGCTGAAGGCGATATTGGCGATCAGGAGCAAGTCGAGGATCGGGGTGGGGAGCGGGACCAGAATCACGAGGATGAGCGACATCGCCAGGACGGGGTAGACCAGCCCGCGCTGTTCGTGCAGGAGGTTCAGCGCTTTAATGAGCGGAGTTGGTCTGGCGGCGGCTGTCGGCATGATGTCCGTGACGATCCTCTCGTATTACGCGATCACGCGGCCGGGGCGCGGCGCATATTCCGTGCCTTGCCGTTCAATTCATAGACGTAGGCCAGTATCTCGGCGATGGCCTTGTAGAACTGCTCGGGAACTTCCTGCCCGACTTCGACGGTCTTGAACAGGGCTTGTGCCAGCGGCTTGCGCTCCACGATCGGAATGCCGTGCTGAACGGCGATCTGACGGATCTTCGCGGCCAGGTAGTCCCGTCCCTTGGCAATCACGCGCGGGGCGACCATTGCGTCCGAATCGTATTTGATGGCGATCGCAAGCTCGGTCGGATTGGTGACGATCACATCCGCCTTGGGGACATTCTTACGAATGTGCATCAACGCCGCGGCTAATTGCATCTTACGGCGGCGCTGCTTGACGACCGGATCGCCCTCCATGCGGCGAAGCTCCTCCTTCACTTCCTCCTTGGTCATCTTGATGTCCTGCTCGTGCCGCCAGCGTTGCCAGACGTAATCCATCAGTGCCAGCACGAACAGAACGACCGCGAGAATGAGGCCGATCTCATAGAGAATCTGGGCCATCAGCGCCAACTGGGCCCAGCCGCCGACCTCCATCGCCAGAAAGACCTTGCCAATGCGCTCGGCGATAATCACATAACCGACCAATCCGACAAACGTCAGCTTCAGCATGTTCATTGCCAGCTGGACGATCGTTCTCATGCTCAGAAGCCGCTGGAAGCCGTTCACCGGGTTGAGCTTGTTCAGATTCGGCGTGAGCGGTTCGGTCGTCATAACGAAGCCTACCTGCACCAGATGCGAGGCGACGGAGAGGAGCAGCAGGCCGACCATGATCGGCCCCGCGGCGCCGATGACTCCCGCTGCCAGCGAAAGGGTCATGGGAACCACATCAATGTGCATCGCCTCGCGTGCATCGCTCATTTCCATGTAATGGCGCAGCGATCCAGTCAGAGACTCGATCAGGCGAGGACCAAACCAGCGCAGGCAGACCATCCCGCCAAGAAGCAGGATTGACGAGGACAGATCCTGGCTGCGGGCAATCTGCCCCTTCTTGCGGGCCTCTTCTCGCCGCCGCGGTGTCGGAGCCTCCGTTTTGTCTCCCGCGTCACCCGGCATGGATCACCCTTTCCGACATGGTCTGCATCAACTCGCCGAGGTCGTCGAGGCTGTCTTCAACTCCGGAGGCGATGAGTCCGCCGCTGTGGGAGATTGAGACTGCCACGACCAGGAACGCGACGACGATCTTCAGACTGAAGCCGACGGAGAAGATATTGAGTTGCGGCATCGTCTTGGTCAGAAAACCCATGATGAGAGATGTCAGCATGAGCGCTAGGACCGCAGGCCCGGCAAGCCGCAGGGCCAATTGAAAAGTCGTCGAGCAAACCGACATGGCGAACTCGCCGAGGGCGCCGTCTGCCTGAAGCATGAGTGGAGGCACCTGTCGAAAGCTGTCGAGCAGGGCCTGAATGACCGCCAGGTGACCCCGCAACATGAAGAACAGAATCATCGTCGCGAAGAACCAGAGCTGGTCGATGACCGTGCTCTGCTCTTCGAACAGCGGATTGAACACCTGGCCGAGCGAAAGCCCGGATTGATGGCTGACGAGCTGGCCGGCAATCTGCGCGGCGAAGAACACGGTGCCCGCCGCGAGTCCGAGGATCTCCCCGATGATGAACTCGGTGGCCATGCCGGCCACGGCTTGTCCGGTAGTCAGGGACTGGGGCAACACGGGAGCGACCGCCGGGAACACCATGAGCGACATGATGACAACCAGGCCGGCCATGAGGGTGCGCGGAATCTGGGCGCTGGACAGCATCGGTACGGCGAGCACAAGCCCGGCGACGCGCGCCAGGACCAGCGCAAAACTCGGCAGCAGCAATTCAAACCGAAGCAGTTCCACGACGAATCATCATCTCCCGCTCACAGCGCCGGCATTCCCAGTAACTGGCCGCCGGCAAAAGCACGAGGCTCAATCGCGATTTGACGCCATGCAACCTAGGGCGACCACATCCCCTCGCCCCAGAGCCGCTGGGTATATTCCACCATGCGTGTGGTGAGCCAGGGAATGAAGAACGCTGCGGCAAGACCCATGGCCACGATCTTGGGAACGAAGCTCAGTGTCTGCTCCTGCAACTGGGTCACCGCCTGGAAAATGCTGATTCCCAAGCCGACGACCATGCCGATCGCCATGATGGGCCCGGCGAGAAACAGTGCCAGGACGAGGGCATCGTAACTCAGGTCAATAGCAGTATTCGTGGACATTACGACCCTCCGAAGCTGGCAAGAAGCGAGCCGACGACCAGACCCCAACCGTCGGCCAGCACGAACAGCATAAGTTTGAACGGGAGCGAGATCAGCACGGGCGGGAGCATCATCATGCCCATGCTGATCAGGATGGAAGCGATGACCATGTCGATCACCAGGAACGGCAGATAAATGCGAAAGCCCATGACGAACGATGTCTTCAGCTCGCTGAGCACAAATGCGGGCACGAGCGTCGTTAGACCGACCGAGCTCTTCTTCAACTCGACACCGGGGGCCACGGGACCCTCGACGTATTCGTGAAATGTGTAAACGTTCTCCTCGTTGCCGGCCGCCTCGATTTGTCGAAACATGAACTCGCGCAGCGGCTTGGCGCCGAGCTCAAAGGCCGACGCCTGACTCAGATCTCCGTTGAGATAGGGATCGACCGCGGTCGTTTTCATACGCTGCCACGTCGGCGCCATGATGAGCATGGTCATGATCATGGCCAGCCCCACCAGGACCTGTCCCGGCGGAAGCTGCTGCGTGCCGATCGCCTGTCGAAGCAGCGCGAGGACGACCACGATGCGCGTGAAGCTGGTCATCATGATCAGGATGGACGGCGCGACCGTGAGAATTGTCAGCAGGACCAGGATGCGGAGTGATGCGGTCACGCCCTTGGCGTCCGTGGCGATCGGCGCCACCTGGCTGACGTCGGGGATGCCGAGAGGATTATCGAGGGATGCAGGAGAATTCGTCAGCGCTTGCGCCGATGCCGGCGCGGCTGTCGTCAGCGCGAGAAGAGTCGCAGCGACGAAGCCGACGAAAAGTGACTTCCTGAATCCGAACAACAACGCGCAACTCCTTTGCGCTGAGCCGCCCGCGCCGGCCGCGAAGGGCCGCCGGCGTTTGCCGCGTGCTTAAACCGGCTCCGCCGGTATTCCGCGTTTCGAAAGGGCGCGGACTCGTCCGAGGACATCACGTACGTTTGATCGCGTTTCGAAGAGCTTTCCCGGAAGAATGAGGTCAGCCGACTCGGCGGCATTGCCTCCGCCATCGGCATCAACTCCCGTGCGACGACCCGCAAATGCTGCCAGCGCGGCTGAAAAGGTACCTCCTCCGGCTCGACTCACATCGCCCATGATGCCCGCGACTTCTTCGGGGTCGTCAATTTGAGCGACGGCGCTGATTCGATCCGGCGTGACACCCAAAAGCACGAGTCGCCCGCCGAGGCGAACGAGGCAGAGACACTGTTTGCTGGACAGATACTGTCGGGAGAGGACTTTAATCGCGTTGTCGGCGCCGGGCTTGTGTCCGGGATTGACCAGTCTGCGAAAGAAATATGCCGAACCGCAGATGGTCCCCACGACGATCATCATCGGGAGGATGACGGAGCCGCCCAGCGAGCTGAACATGCTGTCGGCGCGGCGGGCTGTCGAAGCGGGCTTCGATCGTGACGGACGTCGGATCAATTCATCCGCATCGTCGGAAGCTACAGCATTAATGGGTGCGGCATCGACCGGGCGACCGAGAGTTTCTGGAGCTATCTCGGCAGTGGGCGGTAGTTTCGTGGTCTCGGCCATCGGCCGGGGCACTGTGCGCGTTTCGGCAACCCCGGTTTCGGCACCTTCCATCGGATCGCCTTGCGCGACTGATGTCGCGGCAATGACCAGCATAGCAGATGCAAGGATGCGCCTGCGCGCACCGCGGCCATCGACCCTCACGCCGTCACCTCTTCCTCATTCGAGACAATCTCGCTGACGCGCACGCAGAAGTTATCGTTGAGCACGAGCACCTCGCCTCGGGCGATGAGTCGCTCGTTCACAAAGACGTCGACCGGGTCTCCGGCGAGCTTGTCAAGTTCGACGATGGACCCCTCGCCCAGCTTGAGCACGTCCTCGATGCACATGGATGAGCGGCCGAGCTCGATCTTGAGATTCAGGGCAACATCATTGAGCAGATCGAGGCCCTTTTCGTCGGCGACGGCGCCGCCGCGGCCGAAGTCGGGCAGCTCCAGCGGAACACTGTTGGCGGGAGGAGGCGGCAATGGAGCGGACCGCGCAGCCGCGGCAGCACCCGCAGCCACATCGTCAATTGGACGACCCGAGGCATCGAGTTTCAACGGCTCGGCGGTCGGCGTCTCAGCAGCGGTCGCTACGTCGACAGTCGTGTCGTCCGCCGCGATCACTTCAGGCTGCGACGAGTCATCCGGCTGCCTGGGCGATGCTGCGGCATCGGCCGCCGGCGTTGACGCTGCGTCACTCTTGGGCGCACCGGCCGTCGATGCATCGCTCGCGGCCTGATTCATCGCCGCGTCGATTTCGGCTTGCGAGAGGTCTTTGGGTTGGTCGGGCGCTTCGCCGGACATACATTCCTACCTTCCGTGGCAGCACGCGGCATCCATGCCTTGCAGCGATTGACCCGATTGCGCGATTGCCCGCCCACCAGCGGCGGACTCGGCCTAGAAGCCGGTCGGCATCGGCATGCAGTCAGGTATCAAAACCTGTTCGATCAGCGAGTCGTCACCCAGTAGCTTGCCCAGTTCATGACGAACCTGGCGCTTCAGCGTCTCCAGACCGGGCTCACCGAGGTGGCGCTCGTCGGCGCTGCGGATGACCCGACCAATGGTGTCTTCAACGGTGCCGGCGCGGCCTTTGATGAATTCGTCCACGCGTGCGACGTTCTCGTTGTGCACGCGGACGACGACGCGCACGTTGTAGAGCATCGCTCGCGAGCCGCTGCTGTTGAGCACGCGGACCTTCGCCACCGGGATTTCCTGGCTCTCGGCCCACGGCTTGGTCGTCGGGACGAGGGCCTGTTCCATGCCGACGGTCGGATCGGGATCGCTGCCCACCATCTTCATCACGATGAAGATTCCGGCGCCCTCGACAATCATCAGTCCGCCGACCAGACCGATGAGGCCGAACTTGCCTTTTTTCTTCGGTGCGATCGGTGCTTCCTGGGATTCGGGGGCTTCCGCAGGTTTTGCTTCTTCTTTGGCCATGCCTTCACTCGCCTCGCGCGATGGCGCGCGAGGATTTCGGGACAAGAGTCTATTGTCTTATCGGTCGAATTCTGCGCCGGCTCCAGCCTCATGGCGGTGTCAGAGAGTGCGATCTCGAACAATTCCGCTGACCCATGCGCAATTGCTGCCGACTGTCCGCGCCCGATAGAAATCGGACGGCCTAATGCGAGAACGCGCGAATACTGCGCCCGTAGGCCACGGCGCGCAACACCACCTCTTCGACGGACTCCCGGACGATCAAGTGCTCGCCGTTGACCAAGGTGATCATGGTGTCCGGTGTCGACTCGATGAATTTGATCATCTCGGCGTTTACCACCATGTGGTCGCCTCTGAGTTTCGTCACGACAATCATGCGATCACTTCCCGCCGACCATGGACTGGTTACCCAGGATTACCGTCGAGCCAGAAGCAACAGCTCCTGAAGCAGCGTGTCGGAAGTTGAGATGACCCGGCTCGCCGCGGAAAACGCCGTGGAGGACGTAATCAGATTCACGAATTCGCGGGACAGATCTACGTTTGACAGTTCCAGCGCGCCGGCCGAAATCTTTCCCGCGCCCAGAACCAGCGGAGGCGTGATCCGGGCCTCGCCGCTGTTGGGCCCCACGAAGTACACGTTGTTGGATCGTGAGAGCAGGCCCGCCGGATTGGAGAAGGTCGCCAGGGCGATCTGGCCAATGGTCTGATTCAGACCGTTTGTAAACGTTCCGGTCACGACGCCGTCCTGGCCAATGCTGTAGTCAATCAGGGTGCCGGTGGCAAAGCCCGTCTGGAAGCTCATCACCAGCTCGGAGTCGCGGGCATTGAGCCCGCTGAGCCGGGCGAAGTCGAGGGCGATCGTCAGCGGATCCGTCGCACCGCTACCGACGCGGTCAATTACGATTCCGTTCTGCGGCGCATCGACGAACTGCCCGTTCTCGTCGAAGTTGAGAACCCCCGTGCCGATGTCAAAGGTCACGTCGGTATCGTCCGCGGCCGTTGCGTAGAACCGCCATGAGCTACTGGCCGTTGTTCGGGTCTCGAGCACCATGGTCAGGTTTACCGAGATCGGCGAACCCAGTGAGTCGTACACGATGAATGTGGTCGTCGCGCTTTCGCCGTTTGCCGCCTGGGTCTCGTTGAACGTGAACGGCACACCGGTCCCGCCGTTGCTCAGGAGTGTGCCCGACTGAATGGACAGCGCGTTTTCCGTTCCTGCGTTTCCGCGGATCTCCAATCGGCCGTCCGCCGTCACGCCGACGCCAGGCGTTCCCGAGACGCCCACGGTGGTATCAATTCCGCTGGCCGCATCTAGCCAGTTGAGGAAATCCGTCACCGTCGTGCCGGTCGTGCCGACAACGAACTGCTCGGCTGGAATATCGCGTCCGCCGCGCTTGATCCCGTTGATCGAGACCACGTTGCCATTTACGAAGAACGCGGCGCCGCCGGGGTTCTTCACTTCGGTCAGCAACGTCGCCCCGGTGATGGGGTTGTTCGCGGCGTCGTGAAGCACCTGAGACTGGAGGATCGTTCCCTGGGTCGCGACATCGCCCGTGGAATCGAGCGTTCCGTCGAGCTGGGCGGCGTCGGTCGCCTTCGCGGTTGTGAGTGAACCGATGGGGATCTTCACGTCAGTGACCGCGCCGGGGATCAACTCAAATCGATCGTTGACGCCAAATCCCTGAATGAAAAACCCATCGGTCGAGATCAGGCGATTATCCGCGCTCAGCGAGAATGTGCCGTCGCGGGTAAAGACGCTTTCGTTCTCCGGCGTCCGCAGCACGAAGAATCCGTTGCCTTCGATCGCCAAGTCGCTGGCAATCCCGGTCGTCTCAATGGAACCGGCCGTGAACGATCGCTGAATCGCGCCGACCGTGGAGCCGAGTCCCACCTGTGAGGGATTCGTGCCGCCTTGAGTGCCGTTCGGCTTGGTGCCGGCCGACAGGGTTCGGGCAAACTGTGTCTGGAACAGCGTGCGCGATCCTTTGAAGCCCGTTGTGTTGATGTTGGCGATGTTGTCGCCGATCACATCAAGCTGAAACTGGCTGCTGTTGAGTCCCGAGAGACCGGTGAAGAGTGCTGATGTAAGCCCCATATCGATTTATCTCCATCTCTGTGGCGAGAGATTCAAAACTCTATCGATCCGTCCGACTAGCTACCGACTCTATTGATCAGACCCCGACGCTGACGCCTGGCGCAAAGAGCGCGTTTAGGACGCCCGCGGCATGATCCAGCGTGTCTGCGACGCCGCCGGACCAATCCTCAGTAGATTTTGATTCGCTCGTAGCCGGCGTCGTCCCGGCAGCCGACTGAGATGGACTGTTTGTCTTGCCTGGAGTCTGCCCTTTCTGAAGGCCAAGACGATCGAGTACGTCGTCCGGCAGGTTTTCGAGGAGGGTGACAAGCTCGACCTTTCCAGCCGGCAGAAGTTTGCCGTTGTGCAGCTCCAGAATTGCGTTGCCCGATTTGTCAAACTTAACGCCGGTCACGATTCCGTCGATATCAACGGGATTACCCCCGCTGTCCGTTGCCGTTCCAAAGACGTAATGACCAATCAGTCCGGCTGTCGCGCCGAAGCGCTGCTCGCTTGCGAGGGCGGTGAGCGTTTTGTTGAGGTTGGATGATTGCTCCATTTCGCGGATCGTCGCCATCTGATTCAGCAACTGCTGATTATCTGTCGGCTTGAGCGGATCCTGTGATTGAAGCTCGGCGATCATCAGGGCGAAGAAGTCCGCGCTGTTAAGATCCTGAAAGCCCCGGGTCGTCTGTTCCTGGGCCGAGACTCTCGAACTCGGTTGTATTGCCTGCGTTTGCATGATTGACTCTCCTAATGTTCCTCGCGTGGGAGCGCGCCGATGAGCGTCCTAATGTTCGTCCTCAGGCGACCAGATCAAGCCAGTATTCCGCGATCAACGTCGACTCATTCCCATCGATCCGCGACGCACTGACCACATTTGCGTCGGTTTCATCCGAGCCCGCTGAATGGGAACGCTCTTCGCGACCCGACGAGCCGTCATGTCCCGGGGCGCCGAAGCGATGGCCCTCCGCCCACGACGAGCGGGATTCGTTGAACTGGCCGTGACCCGGCTGTTGATTCGACGATGACGATTGCTGGTCGCTCTGTGATTGCGACTGATTATCAAATGAGGCAGATCGGGCAACGATCACTTCAGATCGCTCGACGCGAATGCCGTGCGACGCCAGGGCGTCACGCAGCTCCGGAAGTCGAGACTCAATCAACTTTGCCACTACCTGCGAATTCGCATCGACGCGGAGTGTCATCGCGTCGTGGTGCATCCGAATCTGAAGCCTCAACTGGCCCAACTCGGGTGGATCAAGCTGAAGGGTGACCTGTTGTCGCCCGCCGTTGTTCGATGCGCTGAAAACTTTGGCGGCCGCATCCAGCGCATCCGCCGCTGATACCGGCGGCGAGAGAATCTCCGTCAGCGCTCGGGGAGCCGCATCGCGGACTAATGCAAATGAATGAGCAGTTCCGCCTTGAAGGCCTGCTGGACTGCTCGTTGGAGTCGAGCTGTTGCCGGGTGAGACATTCGCGGTCGAAACGGATCCCTCTTTCGCTGCGGAGATCAAAAATCTCCCCAGAGATGAGGCACCCGAATCTCCCCTGCCGCTTCGGATGTCGATTTTCTTGATCGCCTGAGAGTGGTCAACATCGTCCGGCTTGACTCTGCCCGGCGTGGGGCGATCCTTTTGCGCGCCATGATCGTCGCCCGCCTCCAGTAGACGATTGTCGAACCTCGGCTTGAGATCCTTGGTTTCAACTGTCTTCGCATCGTCCTTCGCCCGTGCTGACAGCAGGGATCGCTGGTCTGTCGCATCGCCCTCATCGCCGGTCGCGCCGCCTTCGGCACGCACATCCACGGGCACGATCTCAGGCTTCGACGAAGCCGATTCACGCGACTCGACTGGCTGCGTCGCGCTGGATCGGGAACCCGACTGCTCGGTTGCACGGAGCTCCGCACCGGTCGATCGATCGACTGGCGCGGCAGTCAAATCATCGTGTGAAGCGGCGCTCGTCGTGCGGGTCGGTGTCAGAAACTCTGATCGGGCCTTGGTTTCACTCTCTGACGCAACTGAGACTGCGCTGGAAGCGACCTCGCCGTCGACGACAGGCGGTGTATTCGTTACCGGTACGGGCTGCGATTTCGCCCCGCCGGGTTGATGAATCGGTTTGTCCAGCCGGTTGCCGACATTGGTCGTCTCCGCTGGGCCCCTCGCTCGGCGAATCTGATCATCGACGCGCGTTGGGTTCTTGGTCTCGAATTGGGCCGGCGCAACATCATCTCCCGAGGGGAGAATCACGAGGTTCTGTGTTACCGGCTGGGCGACTGCTACGACAACCTGTTCCGCATCAGCCTCCGCCGACTCATCCGCCTCCGGCTTTTCGTCGACAGGTTCCTTCGGCTTGATGTCATCCGACGGCCCCGGTTTGTCGGTCGGCCGCCGGCGCTCCGCGCCTGCAGCGAAGCGTGCGCCGTCGAAATGCTCTTTGAAGTCGGATTGCGGTGTTTCCCGCTTCGGAGCCGGAGGTCGCTCCGCCTTTAGCGGCAGTATCTTTGCCGCTGCCTGAAATTGTACTGCCATCGGGATGGTCCTTTGCCTCGGCTATTTGCCTGCGGCCAGGACCTCCGCCTGTGCTGCATCGCGCTCATGTAGTTTTTCCAGAATGCGCCCGATCCACAGGCGCTCCTCGTTCTTCTTGCACTCGCCGACGATCTTCCGGGCCTTTCGCGGCTCCATCTGCAGCATGATGCGAACGACGTCCGCGTCCGCCTTCAGCTTGAGCAACTCCTTGGCGTCCTTCGCCTTGAGGCCGGAGAGGATGTCCAACTCCTTCTTCAGCCCTTCGTCACCCGCCTCCTCAGCTCGGCGTTGCTGTTCCTCTCGTTGACGCTTCTTTGTCTCCTCAAAGGACTCCTGCGACTTGAGCAGCGCCAGTTGTTGCCGCTCCAGAAGGTCCCAGCCGTTTTGAATTTCGCGTTTGCGTCGCTCCAGCTCCGTTCGCGCGATCTCGTCGGCGTCCTTGTTCCGCTTGATCCTTTCGCTCGACGTGATGACCCGCTGTGATTCATCGCCCGCGGGCCTCGTCGTCGTCTCGTCATCCGATTCACCGGTCAGCACCGCGTAAGCATTGCGAAGGCGATCCTTCTTAAGATAGTCCTTGCTCCACGCGAATCCTGCCACGACGGCCAACGCCGTCATGTTGATCATCGACAGAAGCGCGAGCGCTGTTAAAAATCGTTTCACGGATTCTCGCTCTCATTTGTCATGGCCGCGTGCGCAAATCGGGTCACGTTTAGCTCGTCAAGTTCCAATTGCTCGCGCCGCTGAACTTGCGCAACGAACGTCGAATACTGCCGCTCCCTGAGTGTTTCGAGCACCTTCGTGTCTTTTCTCGCCACCGCGAGCGCAGCGCGCTCCTGCGCGAGTACTGCATGTTGACCGGCAACTTCCGCATCGGCCTCGAAAAGACGCTGGCGAAGCTTCAAAAGCCAGTGGCGAGACAGGCGTACTTCGTCGACATCGAGCATGTCCGATTGCAGCGATCGGCGAAATGCTCCTGACTGCCGAGCAATTTGATCCTCGATCTCCGCACGACGCGACTGGGTCGCCATGATCTGACTGAGCCTCGTCGCGACGACGCGCCGGCACTGCTCCTCCCGCTGCTTTCGCAGCTTGAGCAGTGTCTCGAATCGAAAGCTGAATCGCGACGCCATCCGTCAACCTCTCTTAAGCGCCGACCCTTGCTGCGGCCTGCGCAGCAGGCTGGCCCGCCGAGCGCTGACGCCCCGTCGTTGTGGCAGCCGGAGCCGAGCGAGCCGGCTGGGCGACGCTCGCCTCAGCCTGTTGAATATCCTTTGCCAGTTTCAAGAGCGCCTCTTTTGAGCCTTCAAAACTCGCCTCTTCCTCGACCGGCTGCGACAAGAACTTTTCGACGGCCGGCCTCATCCGAATCGTCACGTCGTATTCTGGGTTCGTGCCCATCGCATAGGCGCCGATGTTCACCAGGTCCTCGATCTCCGACCACACTGCCAGCAATCGTCGAACGCGATCCGCCGCCGCGCGATGCTCCGCGCTCACCAGGTCCGGCATGACGCGGCTGATGCTGTCCAGAACACTGACCGCCGGATACTGCCCGCGCGATGCCAACCGCCGCGACAGCCACACGTGCCCATCGAGGATTCCGCGGACCGCGTCGGCGATCGGATCATTCTGGTCGTCTCCCTCCACCAATACGGTGTAGAGCCCTGTGATCGATCCCTGCGCCGTCCGGCCGCAGCGCTCCATCAGCTTCGGCATGGCTGCGAAGACGCTCGGCGGGTAGCCCTTGGTTGCCGGCGGCTCACCGGCGGCAAGCCCGATCTGCCGCGCGGCCATGGCCATGCGCGTCACCGAGTCCATGAGGAGCAAGACCGATGCCCCCTGATCTCGAAAGAACTCCGCGACCGCCATCGCCGCGTAACAGGCGCGCATCCGCAGCGGCGGCGAATGGTCTGACGTGCTGACAACTACGACGGAGCGCCTGCGCCCTTCAGGCCCAAGGTCCTTCACCAGGAAATCCTGAACCTCGCGGCCGCGCTCACCCACCATTGCGATGACCGTAACGTCGGCGGATGTATAGCGGGCCATCATGCCCAGCAGGACACTCTTGCCCACTCCGGTGCCGGCGAAGACACCCAGGCGCTGGCCTCCGCCGACGCTCAGCAGGCTGTTGATGCTTCGAATACCAACGGACAGCGGCGCGTCGATGCGCGAGCGAGACATTGCCTCCGGCGCCGAGCGGTGAAGCGGGTAATGCGTGTCCGACTCAATCGGTAGACTTTCACCTTCACCGGCCAGGCGGCCCATCCCGTCGATGACCTTTCCGAGCAGACTATGCCCCACTGCAATTCGCTGCGATGTGCTGACCAGTCGAATGCTTTGCCCTTTTCTGAGCCCCTCGTGGGTGTTGATCGGCATGAGCAGCGTTGAATGATCTTTGAAGCCTATGACTTCCGCCGTGACGCGCTGGTGCGATCCGATCGTCACCTCGCAGGTGGACCCCAATGGAACCGGCAGACCAACGGCCTGAAGCGTCATTCCCGCGAAGGAAGTGATGCGGCCCGTGACGCCGAGACACGGTGTTGATCGGGCGACGGTGAGCTGATCGGCAAGCAGGCTCATGGTGTCTTTTTCCAGCCTTCGAGACGTGCGCGCCAACCGGAGATGAGTTCGTCCGCGATTCGTTCGATTCTGCCGACGACGGTGGCATCTACCACGCTGTTGGACGTCGCTACCACGACGCCGCCCCGGCCGACCGATTCGTCCGCCGTCAACTGCACGCCGCGAGCCGACCTGACACTGTCCGCGAGTTCGGCCGCCAGTTCACTGACCGCTGCCGCGTCCTGCGGGTGGACGCGAATGACCGCCTCGGTGGATTCGGAGATCAGTTGAAGCGCCTCGGTGCATGCCTCCCGGGCCATTTCGATCGCGGCTTCGTCAATGTGCGACAACTTGTGGCAGATGCGCCCCGCGATGGCCACCGCAAGGACCACTGCGTCCCGCCGCGCCGCGCTGAGCATTCTCTCGCGATCCGCGGAAAAAGAACGAACGGTCTCCTTCAACGCGCTTACCAATGAGGCCTCATCTGACTTCAATCGTTTGCGAGCCTCTTCCAATGCCTCCCGCAGACCCTCATCCCGGCCTTGTTTTTGCCCAGTCGTTTTTCCTTCCTCAAAACCCTCTCGTCGAGCTGCCTCGTGCAACTTTGCGGCTTCGGATCGGGCATTGGCGAGAATCTTCGCCGCCTCTTCGCGCGCCGCGGCGAGGACGTTTTCTGCCTTTGCAGCGATGTCGCGCAACTCGAGCCCGGAACTGCCCAGCGACATGAAGCGCTCGCTGCCAGGCTTGATGATGGCTCGACTCATACGATGAGTTCCTTCTCTCCGCCGCGGCCGGAAATGATGATTTCGCCGGAATCCTCAAGCCGCCTGACGACGTCCACGATGCGCTGTTGAGCCATCTCCACGTCGGAGAGCCGCACCGGACCCATGTATTCCATTTCCTCTCTGATCATCTGCGCGGCGCGATCGGACATGTTGGAGAAGATCTTCTGCTTGAGCTCATCCGTCGCCGTTCGCAGCGCCAGCACTAGATCGCTCGTCTCGATCTCCTTCAGGACCGACTGGATTCCCTTGTCGTTCACCAGCAGGACGTCCTCGAAGACGAACATCAGCCGGCGAATCTGCGCCACGAGGTCGGGGTCATCCTCACCTAATGCTTCGAGGATTCCTTTCTCTGTCGAGCGGTCCGTCAGGTTGAGAATCTCCGCGACCGAGTTCACGCCGCCCACCCGCTGGAGACGATCGGTCATGAGTCCGCTGAGGCGGTGCTCGAGACCCCTCTCCACTTCCTTGATCACTTCGGGGCTGGTCTGCTCCATGCGGGAGATGCGACTGACCACCTCGATCTGCTTTTCCGGAGGCAATCCTCCCAGGATTTCACTCGCCTTGCTCGCCGTCAGGTGCGCCAGAATGAGCGCGATTGTCTGCGGATGTTCATCCTGAATGAATGTCAACAGGTTCTCTGTCTCCGCCTTGTGCAGAAACGTGAACGGCTTCGAGTAGAACTGGTGCTCAATCTGACGCATGATGCGTTCCGCTTCATCCTTGGACAGCGATTGTGTAAGAAGCATCTTTGCGTAGTTCAGCCCGCCCGCTTCGGTATATGACCGGGCAAGGGCGAGATTGTGAAACTCCTTGATGACCTCTTGGCGGACCCGCTCTTCGACGCCGCGCAGACTGGCCACTTCCCGGGTAATGGCCTCGATGCTGTCGGAGTCCAGTTGCCGGAGAATTGCGGACGAGGATTCCTTTTCCAGGGTCACGATCAGGATCGCAACTTTGCGCAGACCGGTCAGGATCTCATCTGATTTTCCTGCCGACTTTGTTGCTGCCGCCATCGATGCGCTCTCTCAGTTCGATTCACCCATCCACTGCTGTACGACGCCAGCAGCCACCGTCGCGTCGTCCTTCACAAGCTGGCCGATCTGCTTGACGATCTGCTGCGTGCGTACGGTCTCCTCGTCCACTTCGTGGCCGACGAGCACGCCCTGCATCTCCTGCACTTCTCCCACTGCCATCGACCCGCCCGAAAGCGTCTCCAGCGGTCCGTCCTCGCCCACGGTGAATGAAGTGCCGCCGCTGCGGGCGCCCGCCGTCGCAAGGGCGATCGGCGGAACAAGTCCCGCCTGCGCTTTCTTGGCAATACGGAGCATGAAGACAAGACTGACCACGGCGAGCAACCCGAGCACGGCCTTAACGCCATTTTCCTTCGCCATCGCCATGAAGCCATCGCTGGCCGCCGCAGCAGCCTCCGTCTGCGTCGTCGCGGGCAGATCGGAGTACCAATCCACTGCGACCTGATCGTCGGCCTGAGCGTCGATCAGGGGCTTCACCAGTGCCTTGATCCGCGGCAGCTCGGCCTGCGAAATCTTCTCAATTGCCGCGTTGTTGGCCTGACCCAGTTCCACGCCTTGCGACGCGGCGACGCGCTCCAGAAAACTTCGCGGAACGCTCACCGATGCGGAGAGTCGCTCAACGGATCCGCGCAGCTCATCCACGACCGTCATCTTGACGTCGCGCTTTTCGCTGTAAGTGGTCTCCGATTGTTCCTTCGTGCTGTTGCTTCCCGATTGCCCATCGGTCAGGCCCACGCGCGTGTTCGGGCGAACCGCCGGCTCCGCGGCGCGGGAGCCACCGGTCATCTCCTCCGTTGTAGCGGATTCACGCTGGACAACCGGCACACCGTATTCTTCTTTCTGGGATTTCTGAGTCGCGGTTCGCAGCTTCGCATGTACGTTGACCACGACGCCTTCAATATGGCGAAGCTGGTCGTAGATCTTTTGCATGTAATGGTCTTCGACGCGCTGCTGCTGCTCCAAGATCTCCGTCGGAATCTGGTCCGCGCCGTCCGGCGGTCGGTAGAACCGCTGCCCGTCCGTGATCTTGATGTTTGCCAATTGCAGGCCCGGCACGGCTCCGGCGACGAAATTCGAGATCGCCAGGATGCGCTGCTTATCGAGGCCCGAGGAGTCCGCCATGGTCAGCGCGACGCTCGCGCTCGAGACGGCCTCCTGCCGCGAGAATCCTCGCTTCTGCGGGACTGTGATCAGCACTCGAGCATCGCGTACGCCATCAAACTTGCGGAGCACGCCGGAAATCTCGGCCTCGAGACCGCGCGACTCCATCCAGCGAGAGCGCTCCTCACCGATGAAGACGCTGTTCTGTTTGACGAGGGATGCATAGGCGAGACTGGTATCCGCTGGAAGCGCCCCCCGCTCCGACAGTATCGCCTGGGCGCGTTGACGAAACTCGTCGTCACCCTGTATTTGCACCCGATCCCCGGCCACACGCGAGGACACACCCGCCAGACGAAGCTCCGCCTGCACGCGGGAAACCTCCTCAGCGCTGAGCGATTGATCGAGAAGCGGAATCCAGTCCGGCTCGGTCCCCCACTTGATCATCCCCCACATTCCACCGACCACGACGATGACCAGCAGCCCAATGGCGATCCGCTGCGAGATGGACATTCCCCGCATTTGCTCGCCGATTTGTCGAAATTGTGCGCTGAGAAATTCCATGGAGATGTCGATCGATCCTCGATCTATGCCGCCGCCATCCTAGCAACGGTTGCGCCTCCGGCGCACCACGCAGTCATTGCTCGTCCCATCGGCTTACGGCTACTGCCTGCCGCCGGACCTTTCCTGATCCCGGGTCTGCTATACCCGCATCTGCTTCATTTCGTTGTAGGCGTCCATCAATTTGTTGCGAATTTCCATCAGTAGATCAAAGGCGACGCCCGCCTTGCGACTGGCGCTGAAGACTTCGGCGACGTTGTCTGTTTCGCCGGTGAGCAGCTTTTGCACGCCGACGTCGGCCTCTGTCTGAAGCTGGTTCACCTTGTCGAGGCTCTCAAGCAGGTACGACTGAAAGTCCTTGCCGTCCGCGCGCGAGGGTCCATGCGTCGTCGGGCTATCTCCCAACGGCTTGATGAACGGCGTGGAACTCACATTTCCAATCGTCGGATCAGACATTCAGGCCAATCTCCACTTGTGCTGAGTTCACGACAACCAATTTCCTACTAGGCCAGGAGCCGCAGCGAGGCCGCCATCATCGATTTCGTCGCCTCCATCGCCGTCACATTCGCCTCATAGGCTCGAACCGCCACCATCGCGTTGATCATTTCGGTGGACGAGTCAATATTCGGATAAGCCACATAGCCATCCGCGTTGGCATCGGGATGGCTTGGGTCATGCACCAGCCTCGGGAGAACGTTTACATCCTCCCGAATCGCCTCCACGTGCACGCCGGCGCCGCCCTTGGCGTCACCGGGCGCCAGCAGCGCCACACGACGCAAGTACGGGCCGGGTTCGCCGTCGGCCCGTCGCGTCGTGCGCGAATTGGCAATGTTCGCCGAGATCGTGTCGATCTGCGTGCGCTGGGCGACGAGGCCCGATGTGCTGATGTCCAATAGGCCGTACATTGCCGATCCGATCCCTCAATTCCCTGGATCACTAGAGTGCCCGGCCGCGAATGGCCTTTTGCAAACCGTCGAAGTAACCCTTCAAGAGTTCCGTCGAAATCTGATGCGTCATTGCCGTCTCGGCGAGCCGGCTCATCTGCTGCTCAATCGAGGCGTTCGTTCCATCCTTAAACAATATGTTGTCAACCGGCTCCTCGCTCGGCGTCACTTGCAGGAAGCCATCCGCGCCCTGCCGAAACTCACTCGTCGATTCCAACTGTAGCGGCCCGCCGTTTTGCTGCCGGCGGGTCGACGCATCGCGCAGCGCCGCCTGAAACCCTGCCACGTCGAGCTGCTTGGCCCGATAGCCCGGCGTCGTGATGTTGGCGATGTTCGTCGCCAGCACCTTCTGCCGGGCCTCGTTAAAGGCCAGCGTCTTCTCCAGCATCGGCATCGCGCCGCCACGTGTCATTTCCGTCAGGAACACACAAACCATCCTTCACGCCGTACCGGGCGCGGTACTCTCAACATATGCAAAGCAAGCTCCATGCCACGTATCGACCAGCCGGCCGGTTACGCCAGGGCAGTTCTTATCGAAACAACGGATTCGCAATCGGCAATCTTTGCCGCGAGCAGCAAATCCTGCGCCTTTCGCCGAGCTTTATTCGTCAGCCCGCGCGTCGCGCCGCAGCCTGCTCCGCCGTGACCGCCGCCGCAGCCGCCTCTTCACGCCACTTCTTCAACTTCATCCCGAGCGTCCGAACGCCAATTCCAAGAGCCTTGGCCGTCTTCTCGCGATGACCGTTGAAGCGAACCAGCGTCTGCTCGATCAGCGAGCGCTCCATGTCTTCCATCATGTGGCCCGGGCGCATCGGTCGACCGCTTTCCTGGCCGCCGAAGTTCGTCGCCAGCCACGGCTCGATCATCGGGGCATCAAGCTGCTCCTCCTGACAGAGCACCACCGCCCGCTCGCAGATATTCTCCAACTCACGAATGTTGCCCGGCCAGTGATAGGTCTCCATCACCGACAGCGCGCGGGCACTGATCTTCCTCGCCTCGCGACCTTCGCGCCGGGCGATTCGCCGCAGGAAGTAGTCGACAAGTTCGGGGATGTCTTCGCGACGATCGCGAAGCGGGGGCAACGTCACCGGCAGGACGCTCACCCGGAAGAAAAGGTCCTCGCGGAATCGCCGGCGGGCGACCCAATCGGTCAGATCACGATTGGTCGTCACAATCACGCGAACGTCCACCATCTGGGTCATGCTGCTGCCGACGCGCTCGAAAGCCCGCTCTTGCAGTACGCGGAGCAACTTGGACTGGACGGGGACCGACACCTCGCTGATCTCGTCAAGGAGCAGCGTGCCGCCGTCGGCAAGTTCGAAGCGGCCCTTGCGAAGCTTGTCAGCACCAGTGAAGGCGCCGCGCTCGTGGCCGAACAGTTCGCTCTCGAGCAGGGTCGCCGACAATGCCGCACAGTTCACGGCCAGCATCGGCTTGCTTGCACGCTGCGACGCCGCGTGGATGGCGCGGGCCACCAGTTCCTTGCCGGTTCCGCTTTCACCCTGAATGAGCACCGTCGCATTGCTTGCGGCAACGCGCTCCACGTGGGCCCGCACCTGCTTCATGGCGCGACTCGAACCGATGAGTTCCGATTCGCCTTCGAAATCCCTGAGCGACGTGCGAAGGGCCTCGTTCTCGCCGCGAAGACGTCCCATTGAGACGGCCCGTTCGACCACCAGATTGATCGACTCCGCGTCGAATGGCTTCTGAATGTAGTCGAAGGCGCCGAGCTTCATCGCTTCTACGGCGTTCGGCACGGTTGCATATGCCGTCATCAAGACGAATGGCGTGTCCACGCCTCTGGTCCGAAGCGACCGGAGCAATTCGATACCGTCCATCGTCGGCATCTTCAGGTCGCTGACGATCGCGTCGAATCGGGTGCTGCAAATTTCCACCAGAGCTCGACCGGGCTCGCCGTGCGCCGACACTTCGTGTCCGGAAACGGTGAGAATGTCGGTCAGGGAATCACGCATGACATCCTTGTCATCAATAATGCAAATACGCGCCATCGGTGTCGCTCCATCTGCCGCGATGCTGACAAGAGCCGTCCATAGCTCTCTGCCGCGCCGCGGTCGGGTTAATTATTTCCTTACGCTCTATCTACATGAGCCGGCCCCGACCATCGGGTTCGACTCAGGTCAAACTGATTGTTCTGTCTCCTGAAGTACCGCGCCGTCCGACGACGGCAGCCAAATAACAATCCTCGCCCCACCCTCCGGCCGATTGCCGGCGCGAATCGTCCCGCCGTGCGCCTCGATAATCCGATGCACGATCGCGAGGCCCAGACCGGTCCCCGTCGATTTCGTCGTGAAGAACGGATTGAAAATCTTGTGCAGGCTCGCCTCGGGAATCCCGGGGCCGTTATCGACGACCGCGATCTCTACGCCGCCTTCCTTCTGCGTCCAACTCAATTGGACGACACCCCCCGGGCCTGCTGCCTGCAATCCGTTCATCACCAGGTTCAAAAGCACCTGGTGCAAACGATGGCGATCACAATGGATGTCCACGTCGCCGTCAGGATAGGAAAACTCACCTTTGGACTCGGCCGCCCAGGGACGCGCCGCATCATCCAGCGACAAGAGCAGGTCGCGCATCGAGCACATTTGTCGTTCCGGCCGATGCTCCTGGGCAAAATCCAGAATGTCGGATACCAGTCGCTCCAACGTTCTAACCCCGAGGCAAATCCGCGACGCCGCGGTACTCACTTTCGGATTCGACGCAAGCTCCCGCTCCAGCATTGACGCATACAGCGCAATCCCGCCCAACGGATTTCGTATTTCGTGAGCAAGCCCGGCGGCCATCTCACCCAGCGCCGCGAGCCGCTCGCTCCGGCGAAGCTCTTCGTTCTTGCGACGCAGCTCTTCCCGGAGCCGGGCCACTTCCCCATGAAGCCGCTCGTGGGCGTCCTTCAGGCGCTCCGTGACGTCGTTGTAAGCGGAGATGATCGCCGAGAGCTCCAGCTCGCGCCCACTGACTTCAGGTTTGACAAGCGTCGCTGCCGTCATCATGCCACCGAGTCCGTCAAGGACGATTTCACACCGGCGGTCGAAACGTACGCCGCATTCGTCCGCACGGCCGTCTCCGCCTTTCCGAGTAGATTGGCAACACCCTGACGACGCGCGCGTAGCGTTGCCGTGTCGCGATTGTCATTGGTGATGATCGCTCCCAGCGCGGCGTTGGACTCTTCAAGAAGCGCTGCCACCTGTCGGCGCCGGGTCTCGTCGAGGCACGAGTAAATGGTGGTCCATGACTCGCGATACGGACCCAGCCTCTCGTTCAGGGCAACGAGTTTGTCGACAAGCTCCTGTCGCTCGACCAGCAGACCCAGTAGCGGCTGGGTGTCCTCATTGAGGATCAGCGCCCTTTGTCGATCGGCCAAAAGACGCAGCCTTACATAAAGCTGACGCTGCGACTCCAGGAGTGCTATCAGCTCCGCCACTTCAACTGATGTGTCCCGCGTTTCCATCTGGTCCTTCACTCTCAATTGATCGCCGTTCTTTCGAGCCGAGCGATGAGGTTTTCCCAATAGTCCTTGGACGACATCCCCTGGTCAGGATCAAACGCGCTGGCCGGCGTCTTCTTGATCAACCATCCCAGTCTTGCCAACGCCGCACGCGCCTGTTGAAGCTCTCCCAGTCGCTGGTGGCAATTCACCACCTGCAGCATCGCCGTCAACGAGGTCGGCGTATTCTCGTATCGCCATCCGGCTTCGCTGTAGGCTGCGATCGCCTCCGGATATCTCTGGAGATCAAACAGCACGTCTCCCCGATCCAGATACCCTGAACGCAAGTACGTCAGTTGCACGTCGGAGAGAGAAGAAGCGTCCTGAGATGCCAGAAGCCTGATCACCCGGTCGTACTCTTCCGCTGCTTTTTCCAGACGGCGATCGGCCTCCCGCAGCATGCTCAGCCGAGCGAGATGACTGCTCTGCTTTTTCGCCTCGTCACTTAGTCGGGAAGCGCTGAGGCGATAGTTCTTGGCCAGCATGAAGCGAAGCCGGGGCACATCCGGATGATCGGGATAGAGGCTCAGGGCCGCTTCCAGCCGGGCAATGGCGCTTTCGACGTGGTCCGGCAGTTTCGCGGGGTCCGCGTCCGAGTAATACTGCGCGAGAAGGAGCAGCGCCTCGCGGTATTCAACAGCCTTTGGGGAAAACAACTGGTCCGGCCCGCGATCGTCCACGATGTCAACGAGCATCCGAACGCCTTCAATCGCGTCGTCGCCGCCCAGTGAAATCAGACAGTCGGCCAGGGGAACGGTCGATTCCAGCGCCGGCGGTGTCCGCGGATATTCGTCCATCACACGGCGGTAATAGCCCTTCGCTTTTTTGTATTCTCCGACTGCATGGTACGCCGCGCCCAATCGATGCAGCGCATCGGCGCGACCTGTCGCGAGGGGATACTCCTCCGTCACGCGCTTCAAGGTCTGGATCATTCGGTCGGTTTCGCCGGCGTCTCCCAAATCGGTTGCCGCCTGCTCCATCCACTTCGCCGAAGTCTGATCGTCTGAAAATGTCAGTTGGGAAAGCTCGAAGCAAACGTCCGCCGCGCGAACGAAGTACTCCTTGAATCGGCCCGACTGTTCCCCCTTGTCAGAACCCTTCTCTTGCTGCACACGCTCGCCCAATTCTCTCAGTGACGTGGCAAGGCGGGACAGATACCAGATTCGAAGGGTCGTGTCGTCGGGTTCCACCAACTGCATCGCCGTTTCAAGATAGGCGGCGGATAGCGACCAGAGCTGCTTGCGCGTCAGCTCATCGCAGGTGCGGGTCATACCCTTGCGAATGGAGCCGGCATCGATCGTCGGATGGCTCTCAATCCCCGTCACCAGGCTCTTTACTTCCCGAAATACCTGCAGGCCTTCCTCGTATCTGTCCAGAGACGCAAGGCATTCCGCACGGCCGAGCAGGCACTGATCGTGAATCGCCCCTGATTCAAACGACTTTAGAACGTCGTCGAAGTAGCCGAGCGCGGATTGTGGCCGCGCATCTTCTTTCTCCATGACCCCCAGCAAATACCCCGCCCGGGCCCACAATTCGTCGCGAATTCCCCACTCCTCGCGAAGTGACATCAACAGTTCGATTGCCTCTTCTCGCAGGCCCGCATGACGAAGCGCCAGGGCCTCACTATAGGAGACGATGGGAAGGTATTCGGTGCCGCAAAGCCTCGTCTTGGCAACGGTGATGACGTGCATGGCGGAGGCGGGATCACCCCGACGGAGCAGGTCTTGAACAGAGCGCTCAACGGCCCAGAGATAGTTGTCCGGCGAAGCGCCCTGATCGTCGAGTATTGCATCGACGTGGGCCGCAATGTCCTCCTGCGTGCCGATGTCCTGCGTCAGCATCAATTCAACCACATTGCGATGCAATCGGTCGGGACGCTCGGCTTTCAGGTCAAGCGCGCTGAGGTAAGCGGCGACGGCCGGCTTGAATTGCCCCGACCAGCGATAGGCATCTGCGACCGCGACCCAGTCCTGCCCTTTTGGCTCCGCTCCATACCGAAGCGCCTCATCTAGATTCAGTATTATTGCCTCGACGTTGCGAGGGTCATGAACCGTCATCCGCGCCTCGGCGAGGTAAATCACCTGGGCAAGTTCAAGATGCAACTCGCTCTTCTGGAGCTGTGTATGCTCCTTCTCATTCAATAGATACATCAGATAGGCGCTGGCTCGCGGCAATTCCCCCCGGGTGCGAAGCACACGCACGTTGGCGAGTTGCTCCTCGAAAGTTGACGGCCTGTAGTCGAGCGCCGCTTTCCCGATACCCCCGGCGAATACCGAGATACCCAGAATGAACAACGGAATCTGCCAGCGACCGGTCATCGCCGAAGGGGCTGATTTGCTCTTTTTCGATTTGCTCATCCTGAGCCCCGTTTTCGAGCACCGGTCTGACCGGTTATTCCCTGTCGCTTCGGGTCGATTCGCCTGATCGGCCGACATTGCCGACCCGCGATCGACAATCGGGCCGTTGACCGGCACGACCTGCCGATGAATCTGCCCGACTGCATTCGGTTGCGTGTTTATCGGCGAGTTGTGCGCTCACCGTCAAAGCGATTTTTGCGTGTTGAGGCGGCTCCTGCGCGGCCGACGCAGCTTTCAGCACTACGGCGCGCGTATGCCCTTGGGATGGGGCGGTAGCTGTCGCAGAAATTTACCTGGGCTGGTGCCAATCGGCTGCCACAAGCAACCGAACCGATCGCGGAGAGATCGAAAAGCTGGCCGGCAAGGGAGACGAAAGATCGCCATCCATCTCTACGCTCACCTCGGTCTCCGAGCGGACGGATACCCGCCGCGCCTGGCGATAAATCGCCCGCCCCCCGGTCACGTGAGAGCGGCGAAGTGCGGCCAGCGCATGCCTGACGAGCGTGAAGCGGGCGCTGCATGGAAAAACACAGAGATCCAGCAAACCGTCCGCCGAATTCGCCGAATCGAGTAATCGCAAACCGATCGCGTAGCGCGGAACGTTGCCGACGAAGACCATCCCCTCCCCCTCAAATACTGTCGCACCATCCGCCTCTACATGAACTTGTGGATGCCGGTAACTCCAGAATGTCCGCCAGATCGGCCAGAAGTAACTCGAGTGCGTGATGTGACCATTTCGTCCCGATGAGAGGAGGCGCACCACTTCCGCATCAAATCCGATGCCGGCGACTAGGAGGAAATGCTCGTCCCCCCTTTGGATCGCATCCATTTCAAATAGGACGCCGCCTTCAACGATGTCAATTAGTTGATCGGGGTTTGCCCGTATCCCCAGATACTTGGCCAGGATATTCTCCGTCCCCGAGGGAACAATGAGCAGCGGTGTCGAGGTCCCGATGACGCCGTTTGCCGCCTCACGGATGGTTCCATCACCTCCGACCACGACCACCAGCCCTTGTCTGCGTTCGGAAGCCGCCCTGGCCAGTTGTCTGGCATGTCCGGCGTGTCGCGTCAATTCAGTCCGGACCGACATCCCCGCTTCCATGAGCCGATTGCGCAATGTGGCCAGGAGACCGTGCCGCTTTGCCCGGCCGGATGAGGGGTTGGCGATGATCGTAGCTTCCAGGAATCGACTCAGCGGACGGCTCCAAATATCAAATCCGTGGCCAGGCTCGTGGCCCCGACAAACCGAAACTCCGGCCGAATCGTAGTGATTGGAGGCGGATCGGAATAGTACGAAGGCGGGTTGCTTGCCACGGACGCGTCTCCCGGAAGCGCACATTCCCGCTTGATCCGATTTTGAGGCCTACGATCCCGTCAATTGACCGATTCTGACGATCCCTCTAAAGTCAGTCGCTCTCATTCCCGGGAAGATTCAAGGCAATTCTGATGGACTCAGCACAGAACAAACCGACACGATCGCCGCAAGCCCCCGACAAGGTCGATCCAGAGGCCCCTGCCGACGCCTCAATGGCCCCACCGCGATCCGATGGGATACGCGACACCATCGAGTCCATCGTGGTCGCCTTCATACTCGCCTTCGTCTTTCGGGCTTTCATGGTGGAGGCATTCGTCATCCCCACCGGTTCAATGGCCTCGGGCCTGTACGGTCAACATGCCTACCACCGGTGTAAGCTTTGCCAATATCCCTTCGCCTATGGGCTACGGGAGGAACAGCGAGCGCTTACCCAGGACGGCAGTATGAGGTCGCAGCAGGGAACGCTCGCCCACCAATACGCCGTCCGATGTCCCAATTGCGGATACAAAGGCGAAGGAAACTCCCCCATCAACACGCCGGACAAACCCGTCGTGGGAAATGCCGGCGATCGCATCCTGGTACTGAAATGGCCGTATGACATCGGCGGCGAGTGGCTCGGCCCTCACCGGTGGGATGTCGTTGTCTTCAAGGACCCAGAGGACGGCGAAACCAACTTCATCAAGCGGCTGATCGGACTACCCGGCGAGGTCCTTCAAATCCTCGATGGCGATATCTACACCGCGCCCATCGACCAGGTCCCCGCCCCGATTGTCGAAGCGCTCTCCAAGCCCCCCCAGCCGTGGAATCCCGAATACCGCCGATTGAATCCGGCGCAATTCGAGCAGCTTGCCGCCCTCCTGCACATCCGCCGCAAGACTCCCATGGCGCAGCAGTCCCTCTGGATGATCCACCACGATCACGATTTCAAGCCCGATCCGAGCATCCCCCGCGACCCATCCTTCACGCCGCCCATGTGGGTTCCGGAACGCGAGGACTCGGGATGGAACACCGCCTCACCCCAGTTGCGGTACGTCCCCGGCAAAGAAGGTGACGATTGGCTGCTGTTGACTGGAAAGCGAATCGAGGATGATTACGGTTACAACAACGTCGGCGCCGCCTCTTCAGGCCCGCCGCCGCCCCAGCAACTCGTCGGGGACGTCCTGCTCAAATTTGTCCTTACCCCCGAATCTGCCAGCGGGGCATTCAAGCTCTATCTCAGTAAGGGATCGGACGAATTCACCTGCACCATCGACGCCGACGGGACCGTCAGGCTCTTCAAAATCGGCCTGCGCGGCGCCCTTGTCCAACTTCAGAAGAACCAGATCGATCCGATCGTCGCCGGCAAACCGCTCAGCGTTGAATTCGAGAATCTCGATTATCGCGTTGCCTTGCGCATCAACGGTGAGCGGGTCGTCGCCACGGTCGATTCGCAGTACGCCCCGGATCCCGTGAAGCTCTTCAAGGCGTTTGGCCGAAGCGATTCCGCCAACCGAGCCCTGATTCGAATAGCCTCGGATCGGATGCCGCTGCAAATCGATCACCTCGCGGTCTACCGAGATGTGTACTATCGATCCGATAGCGTTCTTGAAGAGCGAAGCGTAATGGGCAAGCAAAACCCACTGGCCCACCTGCCCGGATGGGGCACGACACTCAATCCGATTCTGCTTCGCAAGGAACCGGCCGAGTATTTCTGTATGGGAGACAACAGCCCGCAGAGCAAGGATTCTCGACTGTGGTGGGAGGTCTGTCCCATCCTTGAAAAGCGCGGCGATTATCAAAAGGGAACCGTCCCGGCCGACCTCATGATCGGCCGCGCTTTCTTCGTTTATTGGCCAAGCGGCTATCGCATTTCGAAAGACACCCCTGGCGTCATTCCCAACGTTGGGCGGATGCGCATAATCCGATGAGACAGAAACTTGCAGAATCCAGCCATGTCTGCAGAGTCAGATCACGCTTCAGAATTCAGAGGGCAAATCGACATTATCCACAATCGGACCCTTTGCGATCATCGGGGCCACCGGACGATGCGACCTTAAGCCACAAATCACAGGCCCGGCGAATCCAACGATCTCAGGGTCGGTGGTCGAACGACTTCTAAGTGACTATAAACAAATATGTTAGACTTAATTTTGCAAGGCTCCACAAACATTCCTGTCCACCGGCACAATTCCCGGTAAACTACCGAGCCGCTTCGGCTCGTTTGGCCCAAATGGAGGTCCCGCTCGCGCCGTGAACACCTTGTCCCCACTCAGTTCAGCCCAATCGGCAACGTCCCCCGGTGCACCCGGCAGGGCCCTGCTCGAAGTACGAAACATTGTGAAGGCCTACAGCGGCCGGACCGTCGTTAATCGAGTCAGCTTTACGGTCGGAAAGGGCGAAATTGTAGGGCTCCTGGGACGGAACGGGGCCGGAAAGACGACCAGCTTCCGCATGACCATGGGCATCGTAAAGCCCGATGGCGGCGAAGTCCTGTTCAACAACGAAGATATCACCCACCTGCCCATGTACAAACGGGCACAAAGGGGCGTCGGCTATCTCTCGCAGGAGAACAGCGTATTCGTCAAGCTGACCGTCGAGAAGAACCTACTGGCCATCTTCGAACTGATACGCGGCATTAGTCCCGCGGAACGGCGGCGCCGAACGCGCGAGCTGCTCGAGCAATTCGGCCTGCTTCGAAACGCAAAGCAGGAGGCACGCACCCTGTCAGGCGGAGAACGCCGCAAGCTGGAAATCGCCCGCGCACTGATCACCCAGCCCGCCATTATCCTGCTCGACGAACCCTTTAGCGGCGTCGATCCCATCGCCGTGCAGGACCTTCAACGTGAAGTTCGCCACCTCAAGAACAACATGGGGATATCGTTCCTTCTGACCGATCACAACGTCCGGCAAACCCTCGAAGTCACTGACCGCAGCTACATCATCCACGAAGGCACGGTCATCGCCGAGGGCTCGCCCCGCCAGTTGATCAACGATCAGTCGGTCCGAGAGGCATATCTCGGCTCGACGTTCCGCGGCGACGAATTCGACCATCCCCCCGCCAGCAAATAAGACTTGAGGACCTCATCCACGATCCGGATGCGTGCGGAGTCGCCCCCGCGAGAGGATCTCCGCCTGCCGGTCACTCGGTCTCGTAGCACGACGGACCCGGACAGTGCAACGTCCGCCCCGTCGATTGCCGTCCCGATCCATCAGGCCGAAGTAACCATCGCAGGTAGGTGAAGAACAAGTGGATTTTTCGCGACCAGCTTCTCGCCGGCCGTACGTGAATATGTCGCTCCGATATCATCATTCCTTTGCTCCCTCGCGAGGAGTGGGGTCTTGGGGACGCGAGGACAATGTCAGGTTCAGCACGATGCGTGCCGTCAGAGAGAAGTCGCCCTGTCGGCCTCAATCTTTGCACAGGTCCCGGCAAGCTCTGCTGCCTGGGCAATATCCCCCATCTACGGCGGGTGACTTGCGGCTCTGGTACCCGACGCCACCCCACGGGTCATCTGCCGGAAGGCGAACGGCTGACCCACTGATTCGGCCAAAAAGCCAAATTGGAGCCCTGGGTAATCATGCCTCCAAGCCCGTAAAGAGGCACATACAAAGCCCCGACTCACTCAATGTTGCTGGAAAGACACTTGGGCTGCCGTTATATTAAGGATGACTTCAGGTGAGATCGTGTTGCTGATGCTGCGGCCGGGCACTTACGAAAGCCCGCTATTTTTATTCCTTAATTCGACTCCTCCTGGCCGCGTCCGCACAGCTCACCTCTAAAATATCAGCGTACTGCCCGGCATAAGTGTTGCTCCTGCGGGCAGTTGGCATGACGGCAGGCATTAAGGCAGGGAGTGAAGTTTAGCAACCGCGTATCAGCACGGTATAAATTTGCCAGGCTGCGGTATCCGGACCGTCGTCGTTTTCGCGATCCTGTTCCGGCAAGCTGGGTTTGGCGCGCCACGCGGCATTTGCAAAAACACCTACTTTCTGACTTCCCACTGCCTTAGCGCAACATCGTTCCAGTTCGGTAGAAATGCATGAGCAAGCGGCTTGAAAGCCTGATGTTTGTCAGAGAGCTGGGGACCGGCGCCGGGACCAAAGTCGCCCTAATGCGCGACGCCAGGGACGGGACGTACTACTGCAAGAAGTACGTGTCGGCCAACGCCCCCAACTGGCATTCGCAGGTTCGCCAACTGAAGAACGAGTTCGACGTCGGCGTTTCCAATAATCATCCAGTCCTTCGCAAATCTCTGGAATACGGCATCGTCAAGCGGAAGCTCCGGGCCATCGAGGCCTACAACATCCTCCAGTTTGTCGATGGCATCCCCCTCGACAAGTTCGCGGAGACCTCCACCCCGCCCCTCATCGTGAAGATCTTCTGGCATGCCGCCGACGGTCTTCAAGATCTTCATCGCCGTGGTTTCGTCCACGCCGACCTGAAGCCACACAATATCCTTTGCGCCAAGAACGGACGGCCGACCATCATCGACTTCGGCCAGGCCTGCGCCATGTTCACCCGCAAGGAGCGCATCCAGGGCACAAAGGACTTCATCGCCAAGGAGCAGGTGGACCGACAGGCCCTCGATGCACGAACCGACGTTTTCGGACTCGGCGCAACGATGCACCGGGTATTTCTCGGCCGCTCCGTCGAGACTGAGCTCAACAGCACCAGCGTCACCAAAGGCGGGGTGAATCTGGACTTCTGGCGAAATCCGAATACCGATCAGGCCAAGCAGCTTGATCCGACCCTGCTTCGCCTGATCGAGGATTGCTGCCAGCCTGATCGAGCTGATCGTCCCGAAAACATGCAACTCGTAAAAGACAGGCTCGAGGTCTGTTTCGACCGAGTCGCCAAGACCGCCTAAAATCTCCTGCAACTGCCGTAAGCGCAATATGCCCCCAACTAGGACGATTCTCACCCCGCGAGCTTCCCCATGAATAATTCAAAACCGTTCCCAGCATTCGACATCGACATCCTCCTGCCGCCCCCTCTCAAAGCCTTCGGCCCGCTTGTGTCCGACGCTTTGAAATTCTTCCTCTCGCAACTTGGCCCAGCCCGTCTTTCCGAGATCTCGGCGATCCAGTCCGCTTTGCCGCAAAGCGCCGGACCCGCCGACAGACTCGTTGCTCTGTTTCACGTTTGCCCGACGCTTCACAAGCTGGCGCAGGTCATCGCTCGGCATCGCGGCCTCGACCCGCTCGTGCGCCAAGCCCTCACGGCTCTCGAAACCTTCCCCCCGATCACCCCGCTTGATGAGGTCCGCCGCATCATCGACGAGGACCTCACCGCTCAAGGCGTCCGTGAGGATGTGCGCATCGCCGATGCCGCCCTTGCCGAGGCAAGCGTCGCCATCGTCGTGCCGGTCACGTGGCACCGAACACCGTCGGGCCCGCCTCAGAAGGGCGTCCTCAAAGTCCTGAAGCCCGGTGTGAAAGACCGGCTTGAAGAAGAACTCAATCTCCTGGACGCCCTCGCCGACCACCTGGAAGACGTAGCTCCGCGATATGATGTCCCCGCCCTCGACCACCGAACGTCGTTTGAACACGTCAGGACACTCCTGCTCGGTGAAGTTCACTTCGCCCAGGAACAGAAGAACCTCTTCGCCGCGGGACAGCAATACGCCGCCCGACGCGACGTGTGGATTCCCCGGCTGCTTCCATTCTCCACCCCTCGTCTGACCGCCATGGAGCGGATCGACGGAGTTCGCGTGACCGATGCAACCAGCCTTCCGGCATGGAAGAAGCGTCAGTTCGCACGCACGATCGTCGACGCCATGATCGCCGATGTTGTCTTCTCGCGCAACGAGGCCATGACATTTCACGCCGATCCCCACGCGGGAAATCTCTTTGCCGCTGACGACGGCAGGCTGGCAATCCTTGACTGGAGTCTCACCGGCCGTTTGCACAAACGGGAATGCGAGACGATTGCCCGCCTTTTGATGGCGGCTCTGTTACGTGATGCCGCCGGCCTCTGCACCGCCCTTGACGCACTAGCCGTCAAGCACGCCGATCCGATTAAACTGGCGGACGTCGCCGCGCGCAGCCTGGATGAACTGCTTCGCGGTCGCCTGATCGGTCCGAACTGGATCGTCGACTTGATCGACCAGTCCGTCCTCGCGGGTGCAAGCTTCCCGGCCAATCTGCTGTTGTTCCGCAAAACCCTGATCACCCTCCAGGGGGTCGTCAGCGACGTTTGCGAGGATTCATCCCTCGATGCCATCGTCATGTCCAAGGGCATGGCGGAGTTCTGGGCCGAGCTTCCCCGCCGCGCCTGCACCTGGCCGCTCTCAACGGATTTCACCACCCACGTATCCAGCTCGCAGATCGCCAACATGATGGCCACCGCGCCGTTCGCCGTAGGGCAAGTCTGGATGCGCGCCTGGACAGACTGTCTGCGCACGTGCCTCCCGACTCGCTGACACCGCTCAACTGTCAGTTAGGATGATTCCCGCGCTTGTCGCGATTGCACCGATCGCCGGTCGTGGATCGACTTCTTGACGTGCTGACTCATACGGGTGGTTCGTTTGCGTAACTTACTTGATCTTGACCTGAAAATCCTGCCGCCGAAACAAGCACTTCCCCTCGGCTCCCTCACATACGTTGTACAGCGCGTAGCCCTTGATCGTGACCGCTTTCCTGGACTTCCCGTTGCGCGTAACCGCGAAGCTCAGCGTGCGAACCTCCTCGCTCGTGGCCGACCCCGCATTCGGCCACTCCAATATCTTCGGCGATATCTTTACGCCTCTTGGCGCCTTTAACCAAACCCGAAGCGGCTCTGCTTCGTTGTTCCAGTGAGCGCCCAGCGCGACCGACGGTCGCAGCGTCAGATGGACTTCCGACTCGCCCTTCTGCGATGATTCCGTGGATCGCACGACCGCGGTCTCAAGAGCGATCAAATGCTTCTTATCCCGAGTCACCTTTCCTTTGGGATCGCCTTTGGGATTCTCGCCGCCGGCCGGAGTCAGCGCTTTTCCGCCCAGCTCAGCGCCAATCGGCTCACTGACGAGCGGCAGCGGCTCCTCGCCCCGTGCCTTGATTTCTTTGCGCGCCGTCGCGACCCAGTCGTAAAACGCGTAGGGTTTGTCCAGCGCCGGACCGTATTGCTGAAGACGACGACGATAAATGTAGTTGTTCGGCGCGAGACTCAGCGCTTTTTCCCATGCGTCGATCGACGCCTGAAAATCCGTGGCCAGCCGCTTGTCGCTGTCGTAGCGCATTCGATAGGCGACCCCGAGGCCGAAGTATGCCATCGCATTCTTCGCGTCGTCCTCGATCGCCTTGCCGTAGACCTCAATCGCCTCCTCGACCTGGGCCAGTTCTCCCGCCAGCAGAAGCGCTTCGCCGTGCGACACCAGCGCAGGCGCGTTGCGCGCTTCTTCCGCCATCCGCCGCGTCACCCGCGTGTTCGGCGGCTCATCCGTATTCGGCGTAATAAACGCCGGCTTACCGGGAAACTCCTTTTTCACGAAATCGTCGACGAAAGTCTTGAGGTCCGGCTTGGTGTCGCGCACGTACCCGTTCTCATCCACCGCCACGAATACCGGCACTACATCCGCGTGTATGTAGTTCACCGGGTCTTGCAGCAGCGGCCCCGTAATCCCCTTCCATTGCGCGAACAATCTCGCGCGGTCAGGGTGCTGCTCCTGAACGACCCCCACGATCACCAGCTTTCCATCATCCACAGACGGCTTAAGTGTTTCGTACCAGACCGGCACGTTTTTACGGCAGCCCGCTCACCACGAGGCGAAGTGAATCAGCAATACCTTCTTGCCTCGGAACGCGGTGATCGAAATCGGCTCGTCGTGTGTCAGGTTCCAAAGGGCCAGCGGTGGATGCGGCTTCCCGACCTTCGGCGGAAACCGCGCCTTGTCCTTCGCGACTGCCGGTAGCGAAGTCGTGAGCAGAATCGCCGCGAGTGACAATTTCCGTAGGATTCCAGGCATAGGTATCGCTCAAATTCGCCCGGTTCGAGATCAGACTGGGCGATCTCTGACATTGTATGAAGTTTCGGCCGCCAATGCAGCAATCTAATGGTGCATTTGCCGACCCAAAGCGCGTGATTGGGCCCGCGCGACCTTCGTCATCGCTTGCCGCTTGGCGACGATTGCTGAAAGGGCATCCGCGGACTAGCCTCGCAGCTCGTCGCCGCGGTCCACGTCGATGGTCTGGAGTGTGTTGTAGAAATTCATGAAGATGGCGATGCCGATGGCCGCTTCGGCCGCTGCCAGCAGAATGACAAAGACCGCCACGATGTGCCCATCGCCCAGGCCGGTCTGATAGCGGCTGAAGGCGACCAGGTTGATATTCGCCGAGTTCAGCACCAGTTCCACGCCGATCAGGATGCCGATGGCGTTTCGCTTGGTGACCATGCAGAAAAGGCCCAACGAAAACACCAGGGCGGACAGGACCATGTAATGATTCAAGCCGACTGTGAGCATCTCGAATTATTTCTCCGGCCTTGCCAGGTACGCCGCGCCGATCATCACCACTAACAGCAGCACGCTCGCCGCCTCGAACGGCACCAAGTAGTCCGTCAGCAGCGCCTTTCCGATGGTCCCTACCTTCGGCGACTCCGCCAGGACTCCGCTCGAATTCGACCAGTCCGCCGACAACATCAGGGTGCATAAGCCGAAGGCCAGAAGCACGGATACCAATGCCGCCGCCGCAATCTGTCCCTTCGTCGCCCCAAACTGTACCCACGGCGACTTGCTGGTCAGCATCACGCCGAACACGATCAGAATCAGCGTACCGCCCGCATAGACGATCAACTGAATCACCGCGAGGAAATTGGCGTGCAGCACGAAATACAGCGCCGCCACGCCGCCGAGCGTGCCCAGCAGACACGTCGCCGAGCGCACGATGTTCTTTGAGATCACCACGCCGAGCGCGCTGCACAAGACCAGCGCCGCGAAGACATAGAACGCCAGGTTTTCCACCGCTTCATTCATCGCTATTCCAACTCAATGCACCGGCCAGCCAACCTCACGCCCAAGGCAGGTGATCGATGACCAGACTGCCTACGAGCCGTCGTCGATTACGATAGCCGTACGCCGCGATGCCAATTATGCCGAGGATGGTTGCAGCGCCGAGCACGACCAACACCCAATGCACCACTTCATCAACACGGATTAACCAGGCCAACTGAAGATGCTTCGTGCCGAGTATCCACAGGGTGTTGCCCAACAGCACCACCATGGTCAGCGGCAGCAGCACCTGCACGCAGGCGTACAGCACCTGGTCGATGCGAATCCGCGGAAGGGTCCAGCGAATCCACAACTGCACGTAATATAAAAACGCCGCCTTGAACACGAACAGAATCGGCCCCTCAAACAAGACGCCCCGCACCAGCCGCGACGCCGCCACGGCGTACCAAGAGCCGGACCAATCCGGCGCCCACGTCGACGGCAGCGGAGACTTCCAACCGCCCAGGAACAGGATCACCGCCAGGCCGCTCACCACGAACATCGCGACGTATTCGCCGAAGAAGAACAGCGACCAGCGGAATCCGCTGTACTCCGTATGGAAGCCGGCCACGAGTTCCGACTCCGACTCCGGCAAGTCAAACGGCGCCCGCTTGCAGGAAGCCAGCGAGGCAATGTAGTAACAGAAGAATGCGATAAAGCAGAACGGATTCCTGAACACCAGCCAGCTCTGAAAGCCGTCGCCCTGCATGTCCGCGATCTGCGTCAACTGCAGTGTGCCGACCGTCATCACGGGAATCAGCAGACTCATGCCCATCGGGATTTCATACGAGACCATCTGGCACGCTTCGCGCATCGCGCCGTACATCGACCACTTATTGTTGCTGGCCCATCCGGCGAGAATCACGCCCACCACTTCGATGCCGATCATGGCGAGAATGAACAAGAGCGCCACGTCCAGATCGCGGAAGACCCACGCCCCCGCGAAGGGAAGGGCGATGAAGGCCAGGATCGGCGGTACGAAAGTCAGATACGGCGCCAGCTTGAATAGCAGCGCATCGCCGTCCGGCGGAATGAAGTCTTCCTTGAAGATCAGCTTCACGCCGTCGGCGGGAGACTGAAGCCAGCCATGCCAGCCGCCGACGCGCATCGGCCCCAGGCGCGATTGAATCCGCCCCGCCACCTTGCGCTCCCACCAGATGCCGAAGACCGGAATGATGCTGATGAAACCAATGATCCCCGCAATGGCGACGAGGTCACGGATCAGTCCGAACTGAAGAGGCCAGAGGAGATAGGCAAGGATGGGCAGCCTGATCGTCGAACTGATGGCCTCGTTGACCTCCGAAACCGTCAATTGCGCCGAGATCGGCAGCAGCGGCAGCGCGGTCACGGCATCATTCGCCGCATTGGGCCCGGCGAGCATGTCCTTGGTGAAGTCAAAGAGCCACGCATGCGCCCAGACCAGGAGGCACACGCCGACCAGTCCGCCGAAGAACAACGTGAAGGCGACATACCCAAATCGGAGGAACGCGCCGATTTGGCGGTAGAGAATAATCGCCATTGCGCCGAGGAAGGAACCGGCGAAGCCGGCCATGGGGCCCACGATTCCCGCCACGACGACGATGATCTTCCAGTCGGAAATCTTGCTGGCGTCGCCGATGTCGAAGAACCAATAGCAGATCGCCGCGACGATGAGCTGGGCGAAGGCAATCCCGAACAGGAGCCGGATGGCCTTCGCACGATACGACGTCAGCTTCGCCGTGCTTTTCGGTACCCAGGGTAGCGTGATGGTGCTCAAGAGACGAGACTCCCGGCCGAACAAATCCCAACTTCACCCCCTCAATCGGGGACTCGCTTTATAGCGGCTGACCGGCCCTTTGCAAAGCCCCGGCTGCCCGCGCGTAACTCCTTGCCTGCAAGGGCCCTTAAACGTCTCATTCTTCAGACTCATCGAGCCGATAAGATCGGCGCCGGGGACCACGGATCACGCCCTGTCACGACCACGCAATAGGGCCCGATGGAGGTACGTTAGGGAGTGGGGTGGCTGAAATCCCTGCATGACTCCTTCCTTGTACTTATGCGATATCGGTGGGCATCGCTTAGCCGAGCCTGTCGTCCCGTCACTCGCCGGAGAACAGAAATGAGATTCACCATTTTGCTCGCGCTTGGGATGTCTTTGGCGTCCAGTGCCTATGGACAATTCTGCGATCCCAACGATCCGCAGGTATCGCTCTACGACCTTGGGGCCGGCACTTACAAGACGTTTCAGGGCGGGCTCTATCCGGGGGGCAGTAACCTTCGACCGGCTTCGCACGATGCGGCGGGTCAGCAGATCGCGGCGGGGATTGTTCCGCTGAACACCAGCGGCGTCGCGCATCCCAACGGTCGCATCGTGATGATCAGCATCGGGATCAGCAACATGACGCAGGAGTGGCGCGTGGGCGCAAACAACGACCCATCCAGCGCGGCGCTGGCGTTCATGGCGAAGGTGGCTCCGCTTCAGGTGAGCGGGGTGGTCAATCCGCGCGTGCTCTTGGTCGATGGCGCCAAGGGGCCGTTCGGCGCCGACCTTTGGGGGGCTGAGCCGGCCGATATGGCCGTGGACCCGTGGTTGACGGCACTGAATCGGCTGCAGTTCAGCCAATCGAGCCGGGAGCAAGTGCAGATCGCTTGCGTGAAGGCGGCGCATCCGGGACCGACGCAGTGCATGGCGAGCGATGGGAGCTCGCTTGGTGATGCCGGGGCATTGGCACAAGACTTTGCCGGGATCGCGCGGAATTTGAGAATCGTCTTTCCGAACATCAAGCTGGTCTATTACGTCAGCCGAAGCTACGGCGGATATGCGACGTCGGGAAATCGGGAGCCGTTCGCCTTTGAGCAGGGCTTCGGGATCAAGTGGATGATCGAGTCGCAGATCACGGTCAGCGGCGCGTTCGGGAATCTCGGGTTCCAGGGTGCCAACTCTGTTGCACCATGGGCCTCCTGGGGGGCGTATATCTGGGCGAACGGCAATATGCCCAGCGGGCTCGGCCTGACCTGGGATGTGACCGATTTCGTCGATGACCACATCCACCCCTCGGCCAGCGGGGTGGACAAGGCTTCGGACGCGTTTCTTGAGTTCTTCCTGACCGACAAGACGACCCGTCCGTGGTTCGGCTGGCAATGCCTGCATGGCGACGTCAACGGAGACGGTTTGATCAACGCGGCCGACATCGGGCTTTTCACGGCGACGATGCTGGCTCCACAGGCCGCGCAGGTCGCGGTGCAGTGCGGCGCGGATGCGGATAATGACGGACAGGTGACAGAGGGCGATATCGCGCCTTTTGTCGCCCTGCTGCTCAACTGAGACGAAGCGGAGAACCGTCTTAAGTCCTGCCTGCCATCATTCAAAGAGCGAAGACAGAGGCCTATAGCGATCCCGCGCCGGCGGGCATGGCATCGAACACCGCCCAGCCGATCATGGCGGCCGCTTCGAGGATGGCGATGGTGACGGCGGCCCAGGCGAGGCCCTTGGCCGATGCGGTGGCGCTGCGGATGACTTCGACGCCGGTGATGATGGCGGCGGGAATCCCGATGACGATGACGCCCAGACCGA
>WBZR01000581.1_pt1 | contig 49408 bp, 32 predicted proteins | sample 5204231 | NCBI WGS metagenome assembly WBZR01 (sample SAMN12412403, study PRJNA552823) | activated sludge metagenome | isolation source: activated sludge from anammox sidestream of wastewater treatment plant... | place: USA: Virginia | collected 2017-08 | reverse complement strand
CGAAGCGGCTGCGCAGCGGCGCGACCGCCTCCTCGTTGCAGACGCGACGGCCCGCCTCCAAGCTCATCGCGCGCCCTCCCGATCGTGCAGGATCGTCTCCCCAAAGAACGAACGAACCCACTCGAACGCGATCCCGGCCGTCGTGTTGGCGTGATCCCGCAACGGGTTGACCTCGACCACGTCGAGACCCGCCAAGCTCGGCCCCGCATGGGAAACGAAGCCCTCGTGCAAGGTCTCCGCGATCAGGTGGCCCTCACGATAGCTAAACCCACCGCGCACAGCCGTCCCCGTGCCGGGAGCGAAAATTGGGTCGAGAGAGTCCACGTCGAAGCTCACCCAGATCTTCTCCAGTCCTGAGTTCGCGGCCCACTCCCAGAACGAGTCCAATGTCGGGCCGAGCCCGAGCGTGTCCACGGTCTGCATCGTCGCGACGAACGACCGACTGGCGCGTGCGATAAAGCGGGCTTCGCCCGGGTCCACGTCTCGCAAGCCGATCCAAGCTGCGTGGTTGGGATCGAGCGGGCTCTTGGCACTGAGTTCCAGCAGGCGCGGCCAAAGAAGGTCGAGTTCCTCTCGCCATGCCACGTCCTCCCTGCACGGAGCGTCGGTGCCCGTCAGTGCGGCGAGAGGCATCCCATGGATGTTCCCGCTCGGCGAGGTCGCGGGCGAGTTGCAGTCCGCGTGAGCATCAATCCAGAGCACCCCAAGCTTGTCCCCATAGACCTCGAGCGCGGCCGAGAGGCTCCCGATCGTCAAACTGTGGTCGCCCCCCAAGACGACCGGCACCCGCCCATGGTGGCAGGATTCTGCGACCCGAGCCTTGAGCGAGACCAAGGTCTCGCAAAGGAGTTTCCCCGCCTCGCCGCGCTCGACCTCGGCACGTTCGTCCACCGCGACGACGTCGCCGAGATCCCGTACGTTCTCCTCACCCACGATCTGGCCGAGCCCTGGCACCAACCCGGCCAGCCTCAAGCTGATCGGGCCCAGTCGCGAGCCCAAGTGCCTGCCGCACAAGTCGAACGGCACCCCAATGACATCGAGCACGAGTGGATTCTACTGGGCCCGGCCCAAGAGTCTCGGGCTGTAGAATCGGGCACGATGGGCAAGGTCGGGGTTCTCTCCGTACAGGGCGACTTTGCCCGTCACCGCCACGTCTTCCACGATTTGGGCATCGAAACCCAGGAGGTTCGAGTTCCGGAAGACCTCGTCGAGTGCGACCGCATCGTCCTCCCTGGGGGGGAGAGCACGACGATCGGAATGCTCATGGAGCGAACCGGCTTGCTCACCACCCTCAAAGCTGAGATCAGGGCCGGTTTGCCCGCATGGGGAACCTGCGCAGGGATGATCCTGCTAGCCCGCGAGGTCGAGGGTGGGTCAGGGCCCCGGCTCGATATCTTGGACGTCACCGTTCGGCGCAATGCCTTTGGTCGCCAGGTCCACAGTTTCGAGAGCGACGTGGAGGTGGAGGGGGTAGGGACGGTGACCGCGGTTTTCATCCGGGCCCCGATCGTCACGCGGGTGGGCGCGGGAGTCAAGGTCTTGAGCACAGTGAGCGAAGGGGTCGTGGCCGTTCGAGAAGGGAACGTCCTCGCCACCTCGTTCCATCCGGAACTCACGGGTGACCCTCGTGTTCACGAGTGGTTCGCTAGCCTCTGAGCGAGCGCTCCCACTCCGGGACCCCGACGGGAGCACCCAGGCGGGAGTAAGTGGCCCAGACGTCCTCGCCCAAGGAGCGAACCGATTGCAAGACCAGGCCCGCAGGCGGTTCGAGGCTCCTTCCATGGCCAAACCGATTCCCGGAGGAGAAGAGGTCGAACCGGTCAATGAGGCTCTGTTCCGTAAAGGCGCGTATCGTCCGAGGTCCGCCCTCGATCAGTACCGAAGTCGTGCCCTGCGCGAGAAGTTCCGTGAGGAGCGCTCCCAAATCGAGGCCAGACCTTAGGATAGGAACCCCGATCTCGCCCGCTGCCGCGTTCGCCTCGGACACGATTCGAACCGCGGGCGCTCCGTCAAAGAGAGAGGAGTCCACGGGGACTCGCCGGTGAGGGTCAATCACGTATCGGCGTGGCTGCCAGCCGGTCTCGAACGCCCTGACCGTGAGGAGCGGCCGGTCGAGAACGGCTGTCTCCGCCCCGATCAGCACGGCCCCTGCCTCAGCCCGTAGACCGTGACCTGCGGCCCGTGCCCGCTCGCCCGTGATCCATCGGCTTGTGCCGTCCGGTTGGGCCATAAAGCCGTCAGCGGTGAGTGCGGCCTTGGCGATCCCATAGGCACGACTGCAACGATGCGCATTCAGGAAGGCAGAATTGATCGCCGAGGCCTCGCTGCTCGGCTCGTGACGAACCACGACCCCGGCGGTCCTCAGCCTTTCCGCACCTCCCTGGGCGGTCGGATTCGGATCGGCATCCGCGTAGACGACCTCCCTGACGCCGGCTTCCAAGAGTGCCAGGGAGCACGGGGGCGTCAACCCTTGGTGGTCGCACGGCTCCAGGGTCACATAGGCTGTCGCGCCGCGGGCCAGCCTGCCTGCTTCTCCCAAGGCGACGATCTCTGCGTGCGGCCCCCCTTTGCGATCGTGGTGCCCCTGGCCGACGATCCGTCCATCGGAGACGAGGACGCAACCCACCCTAGGGTTCGGAGCGGGCCAGCCGCGCGCCGCCAGTTCGGCCGCCCTCGCCATGAGTGCCCTACTCGTCAGCGGCATGGTCCTCGAGCGACGCTTCCACCAGTTCCTTGAGCATCTCGCGCTCCCGCTTCGCAAGGTCGTGCCTCTCGCGGGCGACGATCAGGATCGCTCCCAGGGCCACAGCGACCCACACGATCACGGTGAGCATCACGACGCTCACAAGCCGCACGGCGTGGGCCTTGAGCTCTGCCGGTTGGGCGTCCTCGCCTGGCCCTCGCAGGAGGAACGGGAGCCCGAGGACGAGGCCCAGGCCGAAAACGACCAAGGCCGTCGTCAAGACGCGCAGAGGCACGCTTTGCGCAGCTCCTGAACCCCGGACGCGATGCTCGCCGCACCCGCGAGATAGCTCCCGGTCACAAACGTGGTCGCCCCGGCCTCGAGCAACCTCGGGAGGGTCCCCGGCGTGACCCCTCCATCCACCTCGATGTCCAACTCAGGGGCGATCGCGCGGAGCTCCCGAACCTTCGGGATGCAGGACTCGATGAGCGATTGCCCGCCCCATCCGGGGTTTACGGTCATCACGAGCACGAGGTCGAGGATATCGAGCATCGGGAGGACCGTCGAAACCGGTGTCGCCGGGTTGATCGCGATCCCGGCCTCGACTCCCATTTCTCGGAGCGCCTGCACCAGGCGATGGGAGTGGACGGTGGCCTCCTGGTGGAAGGTGATGCGCCTACAACCCGCCTTCACAAACGCCTCGAAGTGCCGCTCCGGGGTGAGGGTCATGAGGTGGGCCTCGAGCGGGGCCTCACCGAGCGTCGAGAGCGAGGAGGCAAGTTCGGCCCCGAACGTGATCGGCGGGACGAACTGGCCATCCATCACATCCAGGTGGATCCAGTCCACCCCGGCCTCCTGAAGCTCCAAGACCGGCGCACGATAGTCCGCTGGGTCGAACGAGAGGATGGAGGGTGCGATCCGCGCTCTCACCCTGCCTCCTTCGTCACCTTTCGGACCAGTTCGTCGTCGAAGTAGATCCGGAACGTGACCTCGCGGCTGGGACTGTCTGCCTCGACCACAAAGCTTTCGCCCGGGCGGTGCTCTTCCTCATGGACGGTCGTGGTTTCGTTCTCGTCCGTGACGTCCACCTTCACCATCACGGGAACCGTGCCCTCCGGCATCTTCACCTTCATCGTGTACGTGAACTTGCCTCCCGATCCGGGCTGGACAGGCTCCGTGTCGCCGTTGCTCACCGTGATGCTCACTTTCGAATCTCGATCCGCCTTCTTCTTGGCGGCGGGCTCCTGCGAGACGACCTGACCGAACGGCACCTCCTTGTCCCGCACCTTGTTGATCTCGGTATCGAGCACGAGGCCCACCTGGAGCAGGATCTCCTTGGCTTGGTCTTCCGACTTGCCCGTGAGGTCCGGCACGACGACAACCTTTCCCCCACTGCTCAAGGTCACATTCACGAACGAGCCTTCGCGGGCCTTGTCTTGGCCCGCGGGGGGTTGTTGGTCAATCACGACCCCGGAAGGATATCGGTCGCTCACCGCCCAGCGAACCACCACCATCCGCACGCTTGCCTTGGCAAGCCTAGTCTTGGCCTCGTTCGAGGGAAGGCCCACCACGTTGGGGACGTCCACCAGTTTTGGCGCACGGGCATTGAAGGCGACCCACCCCCCGACCGCCAAGATGACCAGGGACGTGGTCAGGTAGAAGAGCACCGTGAGCCAGGTGGGAACCCCGTCCGTCTGCTTGTTGGCTCGGTTCGCCTTGGCGATCCGTTCCTTCCTCGTCGGAGGCTGGCCCTCCACCGCGTTCATGGTCGGCGCGATGGGTGCGACCTCGGGCTCCCGGCCCGGCGGGGGCCACGTGAGGTTGTGCCCGAAGCGTAGCGCGTCCAAGACATAGCGAAGGTCGTGTGCCAGGGCCTGCGCGGAAGGGTACCGATCCCGCCGCGACTTGGAGAGGCACTTCCGCACAATCTCGTCCACCGCGGCCGGCACCCCAGGCAGCGTGAACTTCATGGACGGGTACGGGCTCATCGCGTGCTTCTCCGCAAGTGCGGAGGCTGTGCCCGAGGAATAGGGTACGCGACCGGTCACCATCTGATAGAGCACGATACCGAGTGCGTAGATGTCGGAGCCCGGGCTTGGCATCGCGCCCGAGCTGACCTCCGGGGCAAGGTACGGGGCCATCCGCTGAATCATGGCTAACCCGGCAGACTTGCTCTCGGAGTAGGTTTCCCAGAACCCTGGCAGGGCGAGGAGGGCGGCACCCTTGGGAGGGAGCAGGACGTTGTATGGCGAGACGTCGCCATGGGCGATCCCTTCGGCATGAAGCCGAACCAGTGCATCGGCCGCGTCCGCCGCGAGGGTGAGGGCGAGCTGGGTGCTCAGCGAGCCCAGTTTCCTTAGGCGCTCGTCCAATGTGATTGCGTCGGGACGATCCGTGACCAAGGCGACAGACTCACCCTCGTGGAAGAAGCCCTTCACCTCTTCGAAGCCTTCGAGCCTCATCCCCCGAAGCAGCTCCGCATGGCGGGCGAGAGACCGCACGAACTCCGGCTCCCTGTCGAAGGGTTCAAGCAAGACGCGGATTCGCGCCGCCTCACCGCCGGGGCCTTCGGCCATGTAGCTGCCCCAAACCGGATGCGTCTCCAGCTCGCTCTGGACTCGATATCGCAAGCCGATCGTAGTACCGATCACGCGGACGGCTCCTCTCGGTCCACCGCAACGAGGAGTACGATCACGAATAGGACGGCGGTGCTCAAGTACGGGAGAGTCGTCGCATCCAAGCCACGGATGTACGTCGCGGTGTCACCGTTCCAATAGACGTATTGACTCAGGAAGTAGCCCGGCAACGTCAGTGCGGTCACCGCAATCGCTAGGGCGGCTCGGAGCGCCTTCATCTCGAGTCGAGCGACGCGGCAACCTCCCCCGCCTCGACGCCTTCCACTAGTTTACACTCCCCTGCGCGAGTCACAAGACTGAAGGCAAGGCCCTCCCCAGTCCGCTTCTTGTCGCGCGCCATCTGCTCGATCAAGGACTCGGTTCTCAGTCCACTGGGTACGGCGACAGGGAGGCCCTGACGGAGAAGCCCGGACCGGAGACGCTCCGTGAAACCCCGCTCGGTGACCCCGATCCGTTCGCCGAGCCCCGATTCGGCGACCATGCCCATGGCGACCGCCTCGCCGTGGAGCAACTCCCCATACCCAGCGAGAGCCTCGATCGCGTGCCCGATCGTGTGGCCGAAATTGAGTGAGGCCCGTACTCCCTTGGTCTCCCAAGGATCCGCTCTGACGCAAGCCGCCTTCGCTCTCACGCACTCGCGGACGGTCTTTCCAAGGCCAGGTGAGCGCGGACCCAGAGGGGATGCGATGAGCCGGTCGAGCAGGGCTGGATTGCCGATGGCACCGTATTTCCAGACCTCGGCCATTCCAGATACGAACTCCCGCTGGGGGAGGGTTGCGAGAAATCCCACGGCTAGGAGAACCTCGCTCGGCGCGGAAAACGTGCCTGCAAGGTTCTTTCCTTCCGGCAGGTTGATCCCGGTCTTGCCCCCGTGTGCCGAGTCCACCATCGCCATGAGGGTCGAAGGGACTTGGACGAGCGGGATTCCACGCATGAAGGTGGAAGCGGCGAAACCGACCAGGTCACCGACGACCCCTCCCCCGAGGGCCGCGACCCTGCTCTTCCTCGTCGCGCCTTGGCTCAAGAGCCAGGACCAAACTTGGTGCAGGTACTCCAGTGACTTCGTCGGTTCGCCCGCGGGCAGAACGAGGAGCGGGGTCCGGGGCGGAAGCCGCCCGGCATAGTGACGAGCCACGTTCTCGTCGGTGACCGTGGGGGTGCCGGCAAGGCTTGACAAAGCCTCGTCCACGGTGACATAACGAACGGGCGCGGTCAGTCTCACGCTACGCCCCATTTCTGGCCGAGTTGCTCGATGATGCTCTTCACGGCCTCCTCGAGGTCTTCGAAGTCGAGGGTGACCGTAATGTCCGCTCTCTGATAGATCGGCCTGCGATCCCAATAGATCTTGTCGAAGCGCTGCTCCCAATCCTCGAACTCGAGAAGGGGCCTACGCCGTTTGCTTTGGGCAAGGCGAGCCTTGATCGCCGCGGGGGGGACGTCGAGATACACGGTGACGCCCAGCCTACGCATCTCATCCCAGTTCTCTTGCTTGAGGACGATCCCGCCGCCGGTGGAGAGCACGGCCGGTTCCGGTTGCATGCTGTGCAGGATCGCGGTCTCGTGCTCGCGGAACGAGGTCTCGCCATAGTGCCGAAACCACTCGGCGATGGACTTTCCCATTCGTTGGGTGAAGAGTTGGTCCGTGTCCATGAAGGGCACATCGAGCACGTCGGCAAGGAGCATCCCGAGCACCGACTTGCCGCTGCCCATGATGCCGACGAGGATCACCATGCCTTGTTCCAAAAGCGAGAGGGGCGGCCGCCTTTTCGGCGCCCGCCCCTAGGATACTGCCTACCTGTTCTTGCCTACGGACGGCCTCCCAGTCCGAACTCGTCCTCGTTCACCACCGTGGGGGTGACGAAGATGATGAGCTCGCTCGACGCCTTCGTCTCGTCGCGCGATCGGAAGAGCTGGCCGATGATGGGTAGATCGCTGAGGATCGGGATTCGGCGAACGTTGTAGCTGTCCCTCTTGCTCGTGAACCCAGCGAGCGCGATGGTCTCGCCGTCCTTGACACGGGCCACGAGCTGAATGGACTGCGCCACCGTCTGTGGGGCGACCGTGCCGTTGGGCGAAGTCGCAAAGCCGGTGATGTCGGTCAGCTGCGGGCTGAGGAACACAGTGATCGTTCCATCGTTGTTGATCCTGGGCCGCACAGCCAGCACGGTCTGGATCGGGAACGGCGTCACCGTATAGGTGATGATGAAGTTGTTCTGGCCCTGGAGGATCTGCGGTTGGAAGATCGGGATCGTCGTCAGCTGCTGAACGACGGCGGGCTGGTTGTTCAAGGTGCGCACGAGCGGGGCCTGGATGACCCGTCCCCAACCGTTCTGAAGGAGGGTTCGGAGCCTGGTCTCGAGGTTCCCGGTCGAATAATTGATGAAGACCGGATCGCCGTTGCGGGCGAAGTTCCCTGGGACGGTGCCCGCGAAGATCGTGCCTCGCGCATAGAGCCAGTCAATACCCAGAGCCTTTTCCGCGTTCTCCGAGGTTGCGATGAACTCGACCTTGATGACGACCTGCTTGGGGGCGACGTCGAACTGTTCGAGGAGTCGCTCAAACTCGCGGATGGCCTCTTCCGTGCCTTGCACGATGAAGGAGTTGTCAGTCGGGTCGTAGATCACGTCCTCGATCCCCTCGGGAACGAGGAACTGGCCACCGGTCAGCTGGCTGACGGAGCCGCCGCCTTGCTGCTGGCCCTGTCCACCCTGGTTACCGCCGCCGAACTGGCCGCCGCCACCGCCGAACTGGCCTCCTCCGCCGCCGCCGCCGAGAGCGCCGCCGCCACCGCCGCGCTGGGCGGGGTTCTCACCGTTGCCCATTCCTGCGAACGGGTTCTCATTCGGGAGCAAGATGCCGTTCGCCGCCTCGTTGACCTGCTTGTTCACAGTGTCCTGGGGGTAGCTGGTCTGCGGGGTGAGGTTACCCCCGCTATAGTTGGCGAAGCTGATGTTCTTCGGCATGCCGACGCCGCCTGCGCGGGGGGTCAGGTCACCGATGTTCCGGGTACTGTCCACGCCGGTCATCTGACCTTGGACGATGCCGCGGAGGATGTCTTCCGGGTCGCCGTGCATCACCTTGATCTTCTTGGTAAGGATCAGGTTGCCGATTGGTGTCTCTACGGGCTTCGCTCCTTCCTTGGGAGCTGCGCCGAACCGGATCACGTAGATACCGTCCTCTCTCCGAACCGCATAGCCTCCTGCCGCCTGGCAGACTGCTTCCAAGGCAACGCTGGCGGGTCTGTCCGTCAGTGCGATGTCTATCTTGTGGAAGCTGTCTACGTCGCCAGCGAGAACGTACTCGACCTTGGTGATCGAGCTGAGGGCCTGCAGCGCGGACAGGATGTCCGCGCCCCTCAGGGTCAGGTCAACCCGCTTTTCGGCTGGATCAACCTGTGCGATGGCTAGGGGTGCCGCCGTCAGGGCCGACAGAGCGGCTAGGAGGGCGATTCCGGTTCGGAGAGTTCTTTGCATCATGCGTTTTCCTGTTCTTTCCTAAGAAGTGTTGTTGGGTTGGGGCTACTCGTTATCCGCCGAAGCCGCCGCCGAATCCGCCGCTACCGCCGCCGAAGCCGCCGCCACCAAACCCGCCGCCGCCGAAGCCGCCGCCGCCGAAGCCGCCGCCGCCGAAGCCGCCGCCGCCGAAGCCGCCGGAGAACCCGCCGCTGCCGCCGCCGAAGCCGCCGGAGAACCCGCCGCTGCCGCCGCCGAAGCCGCCACCGCCACCGCCGAAGAACGTGCTCGTCTCGGGGTAGGTCTGGATGTCCGCCGTACCGGCGAGGATGGCGACGAGAAGGGCCGGGTCTGCCGATCTGACCTTGATCCTGCGGATCGGGGTCGTGGTCGCGCCGGCCGCAGCACCGAGGTCGGGAGTGGTCCCCACGTCGGGGTTTTCGTTCGGGCGCGGGATGATGTTGTAGATCCCGCCTTCGATCCTGTAGGTGGCGTTCACCTGGTTCAGGATTCCGCGCAACGCGGTTTGGAACGGGACGTTCTTAAAGTTCGCGGTGATCGTGCCCTGAACTTCGTTGGAGATCGTGTACTGACCGTCCACCTGCTTGAAGAGGAGCTTGATCGCGTCACGGATGTCGGCCTGCTCGAGTTCCAGCGAGTCAATGATCTTGTCTTGGTACCCGCCCTCTTGCGCGACCGACGCGATGGGATGGGCAGTCATGCCGCCGACGAGTACGAGCCCGCAAAGGGCAAGGATCCAGTTCTTCATGTTTCTAGCTCCGTTCGATAAGTTTAGATGCTTGAGGGTTCAAAGTGGTTCGGTTTTACCCGAGTTCAGAAGTCGTCGTCGCTGCCGCCACGAGCTCCTTGCTCGCCTCCGGCCCCCATTCGTCCACCGGCGGCACCGCCGGTTGCGTTCCCGCCCCCTCCGTTCCCGCCGCCCGTGGGCGATCCGCTCAGCTTGCCCTGGAGCGGAACCGTGAACTTGCCGGGGGACTTGCCGCTCCTTTTCAGCACGGCAGAATCGGTATCTATGGAGACTACGGTCCAGTCCGTCCCTTCAATCTTCATGCCAGGGCGGACTAGGATCGTTTGCGAACCCATGTCCAACAAGGCCCCGACCCCGTCGGAGAGGAGCACGCCGGAGAGCCGCCAAAGCGGCAAGGGCTCGACGACCTCGGCGGGGCCAGCCCCGGCGCCGGGATCGGGGGTTGCGTAGAAGCTGACAAAGCCGCCCGCATCCGCGATCACCCGCTCGGAGAGTTGCTCGGAATCGTAGCTGCGCTCGGCTTGCAGCATGCGGAAGGGGTCGCCACGGTGCCCGAAGTCGTATCTCGATGCCAGCTTGACCATGTTCGCCTCGTCGCCGGTCACGATCGTAGGCTCCAAGCCCGCTTCAGCGTCGAACTTGATCTCGTCCACCTTGATCGGTTGAACGCCGGTCGTTGCGTCCACGGGCGCGGGCGGGCCACAGCCCACGCCGATCGCGAGGGTCACCGCAGCGAGTGCGGCCATGCCTGTAGTGTTTCGTGCTTGCATCATTCTCCTTAGTTGCCCTGAACGCCTGCCCGGATCGGCGCGTCAATGCCGGGCGCTACGCCCGCCCCACCGCCGGCCGGGGCGACACCGAATCCGGCACCGCCGCCAGCGCCGCCACCGGGCGCCCCGGCGACTTCGGGTACCGAGGCCGAGATCTTCTCACCGCGGATGTAGGCCACCATGGTCACGTTGTACGTACCCGTAAGCTTTGGCGCGGTGCCCTGGATCTGTAGGCCGCTGGCGACCGCGAGGAACTTTGGCATGTACTTCCATGCCCTGACGTTCTCCGTGATCTGGTCGTACGTGCCGCGAACGGTCACTTGGCCGAGGTCGAACACCGCGACCGGGAACCGGATGGCGGGATAGTTGAAATAGGTTTCCACCAACTGGGTCGAAGTGTCCGACGGGAAGGGGACGAGGGGCCCTTGGACCACCATGACCCCGCCCTTCTTGACCTGATAGTTCACGGCCCGCTGGACGTTGTTGCGGAACGACTTCGCGTCGTTCACGAGCTGCCACCGGTTGACGGCGAGATTGATGCCGCCCGTTCCCACGTCCGCGGTGGGGGTCTTCGCCGCGACGATGGACTGCCATTCCCGCGCCATCTGGTTGACGGTCGCGATCGCCTTCTCGACACGTTTGTTCGCATCGCCCTGTTTCCGCGCCTCGGTCTTCAGTTGCTCCGCATAGGCTTTTTGGAGCTTGGCCTCCTGCATGTCGGGAAGGAACGAGCGAAGCCCGACGCCCAAGGCGACGATCATGACGGCGAGGCCGATGATGAGGATGGTGAGTGCGCTGAGTTTCATCGTGGATTCCTCTTACTCGTCGTCCTGCCCGGTGGATCGAACCTGTCCAGTGCCTGCGGGGGTCGAGCTGCCAGGCGTGCTGCCGGCGGCGGCTTGGGGTTGCGCCGCCGCACCTTGGGCGACGAGCGTCGCCCTGGGGTCGGGGACTTGGATGTTACGCTGGAGGGTCACTGCCAGACCGACGAGGGACCAACCCGGCATGGCTCCACGATCGTCCACCTCGGGTCGGCCGAATCCGCCCGAGTCCAGGAACCCTTGCGGCTCTGCGGCCGCACGCGCGATCCGCTCCTCGTGCCGGTCATACGGGTCCGAAGGAAGGTTGCTGTCGCCGGGGCGGATCGGGAGTCCGAGCTGGTCGCTCTCGATGAGGTTCGGAACAAACATCCTGCCTTCCACGAACCCGTTGCGGGACACGTTCACCGCCCCAGGGATTTGAAGCAGAGCCAGCATGATGTCGCTGTACTGCTCCGCCTTTTGGAGCGTGCCCGTGATCTGGACGTTGCACGTGGTGGCGTCCACGGGCCGGGCGGTGATCGAGTTCACTCGGAACCACGAGGGCATGTAGCGGAGCACCTCGTCATAGAGGCCGGGATAGACCGCGCTGTGCTCCTGCATCGCTTTGGCGAGCTTGAGGTTTCGGTCAATATAGACGGACTTCGCCATGACCTCGTCGGCCTTCTGCGAGGTGGCCAGGGCCCGGTCGGCAAGCGGCTTCCAAGCCGCGGCCTCGTCGGTGGCCGCCTTGAGCTGCTGCTTGCCGTAGAGCGTCATTCCGACCGCGGCAGCGATGCCGAGCAGGGCAAGGGCCGCCGACCCGAAGATCGCGGCCTTGTGCTGGCCTTCTTTCGAGATCGAGGTTGGGAGTAGGTTCAGCTTCATGGTTCGGTCTCAGAAAGCGATGTGCAGGGCGTTCCCGATCGCTACGGTGTACTCGGTGTTCACCTCGGGCGAGCCCGCGGTGACCGAGCCCCCGGTCTGCAAGCCGCGGAGCGGGTCGAGGATCGAGGTCGGTAGCCCGAGAGCGTCTTGGAGCAGTCCGTCCAGGCCTTTGAGCTTCGCGCCCCCGCCCGTCACCACGATGAGGTCCACGTCTCCACCCTTGCTCCGGAAGTAGTCTATCGAGCGCCGCACCTCGGCGACGAACTCGTCCACGACCGGGGCGATAGCATGGAAGACCCTCCCGCCACCGTCCCCCGCCGGTGCGGGGGCCACGGGCTCCGGCGGAGCAGGGGCCACGGGCTCGGGGGTAACCGGGGCTACCTCGTCGGGATCGGCAAACGGGTTGTACGGGGCGAACGACTCGCCGCCCTGGTCCTCGAAGGCGGGCGTGAGCGAGGCGGCGCCAGCGGGGATGTGGGCCTCGGCCCGTTTCGTAGCCTCGGCCTCCTCGATCGTGACCCCGAGCGACTCGCTGATCGCGCGGGTCGTCATCTCCCCACCCACGGGGACCGTGCGAGGCATCAGGAGCTTTCCGTCCTTATAGATATTGATCGCGGTGCTCGCATGGCCCACATGGACCACGCACACCGACTTGCCCTCATAGGCGGGCCCGCCCGTGAGAGCGAGCAACCGGGCGATTCCGAGAGGCTCGACGTCAATCGCAGCCGGCTTCTTGCCTGCCTTCTTGATGGTTTGGACGAGCGTGTCCACGGCGGACTGGGGCGCGATCGCCATGACCACGTCCATGTTCTGCGGGTTGTCCGCCGTCACGGAGAACGCCTTGTAGTCGCTGACGACGGTGCTCTCGGCGAACGGGATGTTCCGTGTGATCTCCCAGTCCATGTGCTGCTTGAGCTCGGAGTCCGACATGTTCGGGACTTCGAGGGTGCGCACGAGCACCGCGCCTTGGCCAGCGATGCTGACGACGACGTCGGGCGAACCCGCGCCGGCACTGCCGAAAAGTCCCTTGAGGGCCGCGCCGACCGCGTCCGGGTCGTGGACGCCGACGTGATCCACCGCACCGACGGGAGTCGGGACGGTTCCCAACGCGGTCACCGAAGGTGCCGTGCCTTGCAGCCGCACCTCCGCCACTTTGATGGCCTGACTTCCAATGTCAACCCCGATTGCAGAGCTCAGTTTCTTCGCCATGAGCGAATCTCGATTACACGCCTCCTTGCGCGACTGATCATAGCATTGGAAACTTCCCAATGTCAACCAGCACGAACGAGTCGCACTGGTGAGACGCGACAAGACGGCCCATTGGTTTCTAATTTCGGAAGAAACCGTGCCCGAGGAAAGGCTCGGGCACGGATTTTCTCACTGGGCGGGTCGCTTCGGTGTGAACCTGGGCGCGAGTGTCTGCATAAAGATGTCCGGCACTCCACCGCGGGTGCTCGACCAGAACATCCAGACAAGGCCGGGCCGACGCACCGTGCTCGAGTTGAAGTTCGAGTTCATCGGTTCCATCGCCAGGCTCACCGAGCCCTCCGCCGAAACCTGCTCGATCGGGATCGCCTGCTCGTCCGTCTCCGGCACCATCCCGACCCTGAGGTTCAAGAGGCTGATCCCGCCCGGATTGCCCGAAGCGTCCACGGCGCGGTAGCTGATTCGAACCTGCTGATCCTCGGCACCGCTGAGGAAGTAGACCCTCCCGGTCGCCGGGTCGAGTTGGTAGAAGCGGTCTCCCAACGGGGTTCCGCCCCAAGCCGTGACCGAGAAGGCCATCGGCGAGCCGTCAGGGTTCAGCGCGATCGCCGTCGGCAGTTGAACACCGAAGCGGTAGGTCTTGTAGAACGGGCGCGCCGCGCTGGTGCCGTCGCCCGAGGTCCTCGAGTAGGAGATCAGGAACCGGTCGAACCGGACCAGGTCGGTCGCTTGCGGCCGCAGGTTGTTCTGGTCGCCCCAATAGCTCAGGTCCCCGATCAGGTTCCGAGACGGGTTGCCCGGGAAGACCTGGATGCCGATGAACCGGTCGTCGAACACGTGGGACGTTTGGCGGTAGTTCTGCGCCGTTCCGCCAGCGATCCGCACGATCTGCGGCGTATAGCGGACGAAGAGGCGCTGATCCCTTCCCACGAGGCCTCCGCTCAGCTGCACCGAGCCGGTCTCCAGGTTCAGATAGGCCTTCCCTCCGAACGTCGTGGAGAACGACACGATGCGCCCGCTGGGGTCGTAGTCATAGGTTGAGGCGTTCCCGTCCCACACCGTGACAAGCTGCCCGTTGTTGTCCAAGCGGTACAGGTTCACGAATTGGGTGCCGGTCGGCTCAGTCGCGGTCGGGCCGCCGTCCCACTGCACACCAGGTGCCCAGTAGAGCCCGCTTCCCGAGTCGAAGATGACCTCGTCCGTCCGGTTCGCGAACGAAACGAGCGGGTTCCGGCCGTTGATCGGCATGCCACCGTTCGTGCGAATGCGAGCGAGGAAGACCTCGCTGAACGCACGGCCACGGACCTTGCCGGCAAACGTTACGTCAATCCGCCCCTGGCCGCCATTCTGGAACCGGCGCAGAGTCGCCGAGGGCGCGCCTACTGCCTCGAAGGCGGTGCCCAGTCGCGCGTTGCCGTCGTAGAGCCAGCCCGCATTGGAGTTGTAGACGTACCAGTTCAGCTGACCCAGGGCCCCGCTCGAAGACATCGTGAACGCGGCGACGTCATAGCGGCCCGAGATGCCCGAAGGCACCTGGATCACGCTCGGCCTGCTCTTTCGTGACGTTGGATCGTATGGGGCTGGCACGGTCGCGCCCACAGAGACGCTGCCGTCGGCCGCGACCGTGACCGGAGCCATCATGAGTTGGCTGAGCTCTTGGTTCGAGCCTGCCGGGTCGCGCTTGGTCGCTTCCCCGATCCAAGCGAGGTACATCACGTCCGTGGAAGGCTTGCCTGTGCCCAGCGGCGGGGAGAGCGGGTTCGTCACCCCGGCGGACGGGAACGCGGGCGATCCGTATCGCACGGAAGCCGGGTCCAGGCTCTCGCCATTGGCGATGTCCACCGCGAAGAGGTTGTTGGCCGGTTCTACCGGGAGTGGGCCGGCCGCGTGCCGGAACCATCGGTTTGGCGTGTTGGGAACCCAAGCGTTCAGATCCCCGATCGGGCTTTGGGTGCCGCCAGGGATCACAGCCGCGTCGTTCGTGACCGAACCGAGGTAGATCCGCCATTGGTCTTGGAGCGTTGCGTCCCCTTCGAGCCTGGCCTTCGGGAGCCATGCGGGCACGTTCCCAGCGTCGAGCCGGTTCGAGGCGAAGGCTACGAACACGTTGCCGACACCGTCGCGTGCGCCGGTCGGCTGTTGGTTGGTCCACGTGAAGGGCTCGTTACCGTTGATGATCCCTTCCACCATGGGGGCGGACTTGTCGGTCGGCCGGTTCGTAAGCCGCGCTTCCCGCACGTTGAACTTGAGGTCAATCCCAGGGTCGGAATAGGGCTCGAAGTTGTCGAGGGCCGGGCCGTCCACTCCCTGGTCGTTCGTCAGATCGTTATTCTCGAACGGGAAGATCTTCCTGAGGAACGAGCCGGAGGGTGCGCCGATCGGTGCCGTGACGCCCACCTTCGGGTTGCTGGGAAGGATCACGTTCGGGTCGAACAAGTAACCGCCGACGGTTAGCAGGTTCGCGTTCGGGCGGCTCTTCGGGTTCACATTGAACCTCGTGCCAATCGGATCACCCGGTCGCGGCTTTTGAAGGATGTTCCTGCCCTGCGCGTCGAACCCAGGGCCACCGCCCACGACGAGCGAGGCGGAGTATCGGAAGTCGAGCGAGCTATGAAGGTGGTATCGAGCATCGAGCCAGGCCAGCTCGTGCAGGCCCGGCGAATAGAGCTCGACCGGCCGCACACCCGAGGCGTCGGCAAAGTACTTCGGCATCCGAAGGTTCAACATGTTCACGTTGCCGTCGTTCGAGAGGTCGAACGTCTGGAACATGTTGTCGAAGGCCGGGTTCCGAGGCCCGAACACGCTCGTGGGGTCCCACGGGTTCAAGGGGCCGAAGCCGACCCCGCCGTTATAGCCACCACCGGAAGGAAGCGAGCCAAGGTCCACGGTCGGCGTCTTGACGCTCAAGCGCTCGTCAATCGCGACCTGTGCGCCCAGGCCCCAGTGCCGGTGAGCCTCGTTGTCCAGGCTCTGGTCCCCGCCCGGCTGAGTGTCCACGTAGCAGTAGTGGCTGCCGTAGTAGCCCGCGTTGCTGGGCGGCTGGTAGGTCGGGATCGCGAGCCGCAGGTCGAAGACCGTTCGCACGAGCGTCCGCGGCAACTGGGCATCGTAGCCGTTCCCATTGTTGTAGCCCCGGTAGGTCGCATAGGCCCCAGGAGTGAAGATCGGGTCCGCCAATTCGACCCCTTGAGAGAAGACGGGGTTCTCCACCGCACCGAGGCTGTTCTTGATCGCGGAGACCGCCTCGCGCCCGATGTCCGGATAGTCCAAGCTCCGATTTGGTACGTTGACGGGATAGTCCTCGAACCCTGGGTAGTTCACGCCGTTCGCGCTCAGTGGCTTGTAGACGCCACCCGTGGCCGAACCATCGCGCACCCAAGCGGTGTCGTTCGCACCCACCCTCACCTTGGGCATGCCTCGCCCGAGGAGCAGTTCCATCAGACTGCGGTCATAGACGATGAGTTGCTGGACGCCTTCGGTGCCATGGGCTACCGGGTCTCCCTTCGTGGTGAGTTCCGGACCGACGTTGCCGAACACTTCGCGCGGCGGGCCGCCAGGGCTCTGGTCGGTGCCGATCGCGGCGTCGTCGAAATAGAGGCCAAACCGCGGGTCGGCCAGGTTCACCGGCATCTGCCATCCCGAGCCGATCCCACCGCCGTTGTCAAGCCCGATGCTGGTGCTGACGGCGGCAGCATTGTCGAGGAAGGCAAGCGCCATGGGGTTGGCGACGAAGACGTCCCAAGTGTCGTCGTCCGGGAAAACGGGCGGCTTGGGCAGCGACGTCTCCACGCTGCGCTGTCCCCGCTGACCGGGAACCACGGCGCGGAGGTCCACCTTGACCTTGCCGGGGGTCACGGCATTGGAGCCCGTCGTCATGATCGGGATCCCCACGAGCGTGTAGCGCTCGAGGCTGGGGTTGTTGCTGTAGGACCGGACAGGCACTTGGCGCCGCTGAGAGCCTCGCTTGGGCGAGCTCATCTCGATCTCGATGAAGTAGTTCGCCAACGAGCCGACGAGCCGTGGCATGTCCCAGATCACGACGTACAGGGTCTCGCCGTACTCGAAATGACGGCGCGAGGCGACTCCGTACAGCGGGTTTCCAGGCGTGGTCGCCGCGAGGACGTCCGCTTGGGACAAACCGACGGTGTCCGCAAGTTCGCGCAAGCGGTCGTAGGACTCCGGGTTCAAGAGCCGCACCTTGTCGGGGTCAATGATCGTGTCAAGGTTGCCGCGATCGGGATCGTTCTCGGTACCGATCTCTTGGCCGGGCCGATCGCCGGGCGTGATCGGGTTCGGATTCGTGTCGTTGTTCGAGTTGAACGCATATACGAAGCCGGTTCGGTCGCCCGTGAACATCCAGGAATGGCCCTCGCCGGTCGTCCAGCCGCCGGTGGCAAGGCCGGCTACTTGGTCGGTTCCGTCCAGGCGATAGCCATAGACGCGCCGTGTACCCGCGACGTTAGTCTGGCCCCTGGCATGGAGCCCAGTGATGGTTCCGTTCAAAGAGACCACGAAGACGGTGGGGACGTCGTTGACGAGCGTGCCCGTGTTGTCGAAGGACGTTGTGTAGCTGAACCGAGGGCTACCGCCGACGGCTCCGCTCGTGATCTCGCCCGAGAAGAATCGGACGGCACCGGTCTGTGCGCCGAACGAGGTGAAGTAGCCCGTCGAGTCGCAGACATAGATGAAGTCCTCCGTGTCCGCCGGGTTCACCTGAGCCCTGGGCACGGCGAGCGGCCCTGCGGTGAAGCTACGGAAGTTCCCGACTCCTGAGCCCGTCGCGTTCCAGACCGGAAGCCCGGTGTCAAGGTTCACGGCATGGATCGCGCCGACAGCCGAGGTCTGGTCCACGTTCGCGCAGAAATAGACCATGCCGTTGGCGACGACGGGGGCCGTCGTAACGGGGCCAAGGGGAGTGGAGAGGGCATCGGGGTATTGCCAGACCACGGTCGTAGTCTTGTTCGCGGCACTCCCGGCCGCGTCCAAGGCGTAGATCCGCCCCTCTTGGGTGGGGACGATGATGAGATCTTGGCCGCCCGTGGTGGTGCCAAACGCTACCGAACCCAAGATCGGCCTCATGCCACGCTGCATCGGGAGGCTGGGGTTCGAAGGGTTGTAGTCGTCGGGCCAGGTCCAACGCCGAGGCGTGGTGCCGTCCAGGCGACCCGCCATCTGAATCGCATAGACCTTGCCGTTCTTCGAGCCCACGTAGAAGGTGTCGCTGCCACCTACGGTCGCGACGAGCCCCGAACTCTGGTCGAAGCCCATCGGAGCCTCAGCGATCCGATCCTTGCCGTCTTCCAAGGGGCTGTTGTTCGGATCGGTGGCAGGGATCTCGGCCGGATAGGTCCAGTGCGTGATGGGGGGTGCGCCCGTTGTCGGGTTGCCGTGACCATCAATGCAGTGGATCGAGCCGTTCTCCATGGGTGCGACAAGGACGTCCTGCGGGCCCCAGCCCGCCAGCTGCGCCATGGCGGCGGCAGGAGTCGAGACCGAGGAAAGGTCGGCGTTCCGGACGAAACGGAAGGCGTCCGCGTTCACGGGCTTGCCCTGCTCATTGGCGTCGTTTGTCAAGTTCGTGAGAATGACCCGCAGAGGGACCGCCTCGCTGCTCGCAAAGCCGTTAGTCGGCTGGAACGGCAGGGTGAGCCAACCTGAGCGGCCTGCCGGATCCACGGTCACGGTCCGATCCAGCGTCCCTCCCAGATAGATCTCCACCTGGATCCCGTTCGCGAGACCAGCGCTCTGGCCGCCCGTGGGCACCCACATTTGCACCGTGTAGTCCCCATCGGGAAGGTAGGGCTCGTAGCGAACGTTGCCGTCCGCAGCACCGCCCACCGCGATCGTCTGCAGGAAGGTCGGGCCGATATTGTTCACGTTGCCGGGCTGGGTTATGAAAGTCCCGCCGAACTGGACGGATCCGTTGAGGTCGTCCACTTGGATCCGTTGTTTGGCCCGGCTGATGTCTGGGTTGGACGGAACTGGGCCGAGCACCCAGTCGCGCTTCTCGTTCGCGTACCGTTGTAGCTCGCCGTTGCTTCGGTCGAACGGCCTCCGCACGGGCCAGCTGAAGACCATGTTGCGCCGCCCAACTTGGAGCGGGTCCCCGATGTCCTGTCCGTTGTAGGTGAACGAAGTGATCGTTGCGAAGGGGAACGAGAGTCCGAGGTTCCCCACGAAGGTGTCCTCGTTGCGCGTCGTATAGACCCTGCGCGGGTACTGCGGCGCACCGCCGATCGGGGGCTGCTGAGTAAGTTCTGCCACCACCGGCGTCGCGATGACCTCGGCGGCCCCGGTGTCCGAGAGGGAGACCGCGCGAACGGCGTCCGCATAGACGAGCTCGTTGCCGGGGTTGGCCCCACTGTCGAGGAAGCTACCGTCCGCCGCGCGAGGAGCGGTGTTGTAGAGCGTGACGGTGATGGTCGTGCCGGTCGGCACGTAGGTCCTCGAGGTCGTGTTCCCATTGGCACCGAACCTCACTTCCCCGCCGCCAAAGCTGAACATGTCAATGATCTGCGTATCGTCCCCGCCTTGGATACCGCTGATGCGGAAGACGAAGTACCGCTGCTGGAAGAGGGTCGTGATCCCTGGACCAGGGTCTACGTCGGTTCCTCCGATCGGCAGATTCACGCTTAGTTCATAGTCCCGACCGGTGGCCAGGTTGTCCACGTTCCAAACGTAGGTCGAGGTCGCCCCCGCGGTCGGGTCTGTGCCTGGCGTCTGCGCCACGGTGGTCGCAAAACGGTAGGGCGGGTTGAGTGGGTCCTCTTGGATCGCGTTCACGGCGGTGCTCGTTGCGCCCGCACCGGGCGCGATCCAGTTCCCTGCCGGGATTCCTGCCGCCGTTCCGTCCAGACTGACCTCATCGGTGTCCACGGTCTGGCGCAGCGCGAGGACAGGGTCCCACCACCGCAAGAAGCCACGCCCGACGTCGTTATAGACCGAAGGAGGCGTGCCGAGGATCGTGGAAGGCGACACGGCGGGGAGCCCCGCTCGGGAGTTCGTGCCGTTGGCCACTCGGAACTCCTGGGCGTGCGCCAAGAGGGCCAGCGCAACGCCGAGAGTCGCACCGGTCAGAAGGGTGCGGTTCCTATTCCAGATACTGTTGATGGACGACATGGGTCTCACTCTCTACTGCCTCTCCGCGAACACGGGGCCGATGAGCTCCCGCACGCCCTGCATCGGAGGCAGTTCAAACTTGATGCTGAGGGCGTTGAATCCTAGGTTGGGTCTGGCCAGGCTGTAGCCGGGCTGGTTGCCGGTGCCACCGAAGCCGCCGTCCACGAGGACGACCTCTCCGTTGAAGGTGGCGTTGTCGAAGCGCTTGCCGACGAAACCGTTCACCACGAGCACGTCCCCTGAGTCCAGGCGCCGCGCAAACATGGGTCGCAAACTTGTCGGGTTGTTCCGAAGGTCGGTAAGGTTGTAGGGCCCGGCCGCTCGGGGTCTTCGCATTCCTACGTAGGCCTCGGTCGGGAGCATCCACCGGACGACCCAGTTGCCAGGGTTCGCCGTGTCCTCGACGAGTTCGTAGACCCCCGTGCTCTCGGCCACCATCACACCCAGCACGAGCGTGCCCGCCACGTCCACGTAACGAAGGGTGACGGAACGAAGGCCGACGAGCTTCTGCGCGATCGGAGGCTGATTGCTAGTGGGCAATACGAAGTCGTAGAGGTTCGAGCCGGGCGCGGTCTCGCCCAGGAAGGAGTTCTGCGCGATGCCAGGCTTCATGAACTCGGTGATTAAGATCGAGTTCCGTCCGTCATAGAGGACGATCCCTCCACCGCCGCTGCTGGCGTCCCGGCTTTGGCCGGTCGTGTCGAGGCCAAGGGTGGCGCGGCCCGGCTCGAGGTTCCCAAAGCCCAGTGCGACCACGGTGCGTCGCGTCCCTGCCACGTCAATCGTCGTGCGGGCGATGCTGTTGTAGCTGAACCGCTTGCCGCTCAGTTCCTCGGGCGAGTGCCAATAGAGCACCCCCAGGGCGGTGGAAACGTTCGCCGCGTTCCCTGGTTTGGGATCGGCATACGTGATCACGCCGAGGTTCCGCCGGGTGACAGGATCCAGGGCGAATCGGTCCACCAGTTCCAGAGCCCGGAAGTTGCCCGCGTCCGCGATCAGGTAGTGCGTCCACTTTTCCAGGGGCTGCGCGTTGCTGAACGGGTTGGCCCCTGGCACGCTACTGTCTACGATGGACTCGTAGACGAGCACGTCCTTGGGCAGCTTCAGTTCGAGGGGTTGGCCCGCTGAGCTCCCCGTGGGCCCGCCGATGTCCGTGAACCCGTCGGGCCGGAAGAGGGGGTCCATACGGATCGTCTCGATGCTCCGGAGCTCGCGTCCCGCGCCGTCCACCCGGACGATCCGGTTGTTGCCGCTGTCCACGATCCAGTAGCCGTTCTGCCCAGCGGGATAGATGCGGTTCGGCTCCGAGACCTGCCTCCCGTTTCCGGTGGAGACCGTAGGTGCGTCGGGGCCCGCCTGGAAGGTCTGGTCGGTAGCCCAGAGCGGGTTGCCTGCTGCGTCGAACCTGCCGACGCGCCCCGAGTCCGCGACGAGGAAGTCGGCGCGGTTGAAGACGTGCAAGCCAATGTCGCTCGTTACGGCCAGGCTTCCGTCGCCCACGGCGAGGTTCAGGACGGCGGGCTCGGCGAGCGCGGCTTGCATCACCCGAATCCTGAGGTCGTCGAAGGACTCGATGCCTTGGAACTGGGGCCACTTGATCGAATTGGCCGGGCGGACGTTGAAGATGCCGGGCCCGTTCGTGAGGAACCCGTTGAGCTGGAGCATCCAGGGTCGGCTCGTGTTGGCGCGAAGGAACTCGTCGTTCGGGCTCACGTTCGCGTCCATGCCGAAGATCAGACCGTTCTCCGTGGGTGGGAACGAGCCGTTGAGGACGCTGGGTAGGACGCTGCCGCCCGCGAAGTAGAGCGTGTTGCCCGCGATCGCGGGGGCGGTCCGAGCGTCGAAGCCATTGAACACGGAGTACCAGCGGAGTGGGTTCGTCCGTCCATTGGCGTTGCCCGCGATGGTCCGCCCGTTGTTGGCCAGTGCCTCGGGCTCGATGAGGGCGTCGGTCTGCCCGCTCCGACGAAGGATGAGCGGCATGCTGACGTTCAGGCAGTCGCGCATTCTTGCCCTGTCCACGGTGCAGAGCGTGTCAATCACGACCTTCGATCGGTTCGAGTTCGGCAAAGGCTGGATGACGTATTGGCTCGAATTGAGCGTGCTGAACTGGTCCGGCTGGATCTTGTTCGAGCTGAGCGTGACGTCCGGTTGGAGGATCTGGAAGTCCGCGTTCCGCCCTTCGACTTCAAAGGTGACAGGGCCTGGGTCGGCGTCAAACGCCAAGAGGACCGCAGTGTCCGTCGCGGCGCCAGGGCCGAACGGCAAGAGCTTGATCGCGGTGGCGAGCACGTAGACGGTGTCGCCTCGGACCACGGGCTGCGCAGCGAAGCGCATCTGGCGCAAGGGTCTTCGGAGGAAGCCCAGTCTCTGCACGAGCTCGTCCTCGTCCGTGATCGCCGCTTCCAGCGAGATCCGGTCGTTGACCTGGCTCGAACCGTTGAGGAAGAACGTCAGTGCGTCATAGACGTCGAAACGGGTGAGTACGCGGAACGCTCCGCGGCCTCGATCCTCTTTGAAGTTGAAGAACGAGCCACCCGTTGTGCCGGGTCCGTCGGAGGTCGTGATGTAGACGTTGCCTTTGGGCCCGATCGCCGGGCTGCCGAGGATGCGACGTTGCTGGGCTGGGTCGTCGGGCGTGCTGATGCTTCCGCGGACATAGCTGTCTGGGGCGGGCTGTCCTACGCCCGCGCCAGCGCGGCCCCAGTCGAGGTGGTAGTCCAGGCGCCAGCCGACCGTGTTGTTCGGGTTGCCTCCCGAGCCGTCGAGGTCGAAGCCGCCAGGGTTGCCCACAATCGGCACCCTGAGTTCGCCGTTCGCCGATTGCACCACGGGCGTGCCGATGTACTGTTGCATCTCCGCTTGCGTGAAGGGGTCGCCAGTGAGCGGCTTGAGCATCGTGATCTTGAGGCCGAGCTTGCTCGGCCCTGCCGATAGGAAGATGGGAAGTTGGAGGAAAGAGGCCCGCGTCGTGAGCACGATCTCGTTGGGGCCGTTCATCTGCCGACGGATCGGGGCCTCTCCCCTCGCTCCGACCCAGATGCTCGTGAGCTCTGCGGGTCGCGGCGAGGTGGAGGGGCCGGGGGCGTTCGCCACGTAGACGACCTTGTCGAGGCCGCCGGAGGCGTCTTGGATCGGGATGTATCCCACGGCCGGGGTCGCCGAAGGCGCGTTCATCCGAGCGCTCCCGTAGATCTTCCAGTCCGAAGTGCTGAAGACCCGCTGTCCCTGCGTGGGATCAATCATCCACACGCGGCCCTGGCCATCGGCCGAGCGGTTGTCGGCCACATAGAGGAAGCCTTCGTGGAACGCGGGTGCGAACGGGCCCTCAGAGCCAGGTTGCCGTGCGTCTGGCGGTGTCACCACGGCCACGGGCTGCATGGCGCCAAGCAGGCCGCTCGCCGGATTCACGCTGAGATCGAGGCAATAGGCGTTCCCATTGTCCCCCGTGACCCAAATCTGCTCCACCACGGCAACGTTCCCACGGTCGGGGTTCACCACGAGCGAGTCCGGGACCTCCGCGATCGTCGGCGCCGAGACCGCGCCCGACAGGGGCTGGCTCATCCAAATCAGGTCGGCCTGGGCCCCGATCGGGTTCTGCAGGCCGTCGTCAAGCTCTCCGTTGCCGTCCAAGTCTGTGTCGGGCCTGGCGTCGTACACCATGACGCGCCCGGCCGAGACTGCGATCACCCTCCCTTTGAAGAGGGCGGGGGGCGTCTGGGGGACGTAGCTTCCCGTCAGTTCGCTGAACCGGCGCAGGAGTGGGGCGGCCAGGGTTGTGCCGGTCGAGCCAGAGCGCCGGGCCCCTGCGGCCACTGAGTCGCTGGCGCCGGCGAGGGAGATCGCGTTCACGATGAACTTTGCGGTGGCGACGAACGGGGCATCCCGAACGGGTTCGAGGGCGTTGAAGCCCGTGTTGGGGAGGATCGTTCCGGGGTTGTTCACGTCAAAGCCGCGGTTGGCGACGGCCGACGCACCACGAGTCGTCAGTACCATGTAGCCCGAGCCGAGCCGACCTACGCTCATCGTGCTCCCCGCCGTGCTACCGGCGACGCTCTCCATGCGTAGAGAGTCCGGAGCGATCCAGGCAAGAACGGGATCGAGGCCGCCTTGGCTGGCGGGGTTCACCGGGATCGAAACGAGAGGGGTCGGGAGCGGATAGGCGATGGAACGAACCTCCGACAACGTGAGTGCGTTCGGGCTGTTCAGAACGGGATGGGTGAGGTTGGCGTCCGTCGGCAGGGCCGAGGTCGCGAAGTCGAACGGAAACGGGAGGGGGTTCGCGATATCGAGGGCCACGCCCTCCGCGATCAGATCCACCCAAAGGATGCCGCCTTGGTCCACATAGCTGCGCAGCTTCTCGCGCTCGATGCTGTTGAGCGAGAGCAGCCCGTTGACCGGCATGACGAGAACGTCGAACCGCGTGAGCAAGTCGGCGCTCGCGCTGGAGAGCGGGACCTCCCAATAGGCGGCTGACCGTTTGGTGAGTCGAGTCCCCACGGCCGGGGCACCGCCAGGCCGCCCCGCCCACCGGTTGAACATCGTCTGGGTCATCGTGGTCTGGCCGAGCGGGTTCGTGAAGGTCCAACTCGCCGGGCGCACCGTGACGTCGCGGTCAAGGTTGCCCCACACGTGCGGGGTGCGGTTCGTGGGCCCAAAGATGTCGCGCTGAGTGTCGAGGAGCAGGACGCCCGCCTTCACGTCTACCGTAGCTTTGGCGTAGTTCAACGCCTGCGCGCCAGCCAGCGCGCACAGAGCGGCGAGAACGGTCAGTGTCAATGCTTTCAATGGTTTCACGGGTTCACCTCGCCAAAATAGGCTAGCGTCGGGCTCACGGGCAGCCTCGGCATGGGGGGCAGCGTCCGACCCGCCGCGTCGGTGCGGACCGGGTTCGTGCCGTCATAGGTGGCGGTTGCCAACATCGGGTCGTAGACGATCTTCAGGTTGGAGACCGTACCGACGGTGTTCAGGTCGAGCCCGCCTGCGTGCTGGACCGGGATCCTCTCCCCGGTGCATCCTAGCGCCCTGGGGATCCAACCCCACTTCCGGAGCCATTCCGCTTGCGCGCTCGCGGGCGCGGGCATGTTCTCGCTCACCGCGCCCACGATCGTGATCCTCACGTCGAGCGGCTCGCCATAGAACGGCACGGCAGGCGTCACGCCGAAAATCTGGTAGCGGCGCAGTCGCGCCTCGTCGTCGCTCATCCCGGCATAGGGGCTGGAAGGCGTGCGGTCGAGCCAGCGCTTCCTCGTGTCCTGGTTGTTGTTGTTGAACCAGTGGCCAGGGATCACGAAGAACGAGCCTTCCTCGGCGAACATCGCAGCCTCGATACGGATGTCGAAGGGTGCGATCGCCGTCCGAGCGGCCAAAAAGTTCTTGAGCGGAACGCCACCGACGCTGTTGAGCCGGACGCGCACTTGGGTTCGATCCTGGGACGTGTAGACGACGTCGCCCATCAGCCCGCCCAGATCGCTGAGTTGCCTGCCCGCATAGGTGAACACCGAGGTGACGAGGGGCATCTCGATGGTCTCGAACTTCGGATAGCTGTTGCGACCGGGGTCGCCGAGGCCATAGACCGGGATCGTGGGGTTCGCGGTGAAGTACTGCGAGGCAGCGTTGAACTGAACGATGGACGCGCCGACGGCGACGTTGCGCGGGAAGAGCAGCGAGGAGGGCGAGCCGCCTGCCAGATAGGTGGCCGGGGTCACGTCGGCGGAGACGAAGGTCGGGCCGTTGTCGTCCGCGGCCGCCCGAAGCATCAGGTTGCTGGGCAGGGCCGTACCGGTACCGAACGCCGTGTACCGGTGGGCGAAGGGCTGCCAACTGCTCGGGTTCGCCGCGTTCGCGCCAACGCCTTCGGGGTCGAGCAGGAAGTCGGTCGAAAGCACCGCCTCAGGGGTTTCCACCGAGAGTTCGAGCGGGTTGGGCGTGTCGGGGATCTGATCGTCGTCCTTCTCGTCCACCTTGGTGCCGGGCTCGGGCCCGAAGAGCATCGTCGGGTTCACGACGGCATAGTCCTTGGCCATGAGCATCAAGGCGCTGGCACTGGGCCGTTGGAGCACCGCCCCGGCCTCGGTGACGACGCCCTTCGTGACGGAGCCCTCGACATAGATGGAGCCCAAGCTGACGACGCTGAGCTGGAGGTCGGTCGGGATGACGCCGCGGACGCGGACGTCCCCCTCGAACATCACGACGCCGTTGAAGAGCCTGCCGTTGTTCTGGAAGTCGCTGTCGGGCAGGGCCAGGCCGGGCCTTCCCACCATGGTGGGGTGCTCGACGCTGTTCAGGCTCATCACTTGGAAGACTCCCGATCCCGCGGGGAACTCGACCCGCCGCAACCGGTACCGGATGGCCGTGCTGTTCGTGTTACCGCCCGTCGGGGTCCTCCAGAACGCACTCCTGCTCCGGGTGTCGCGAATGATCGTGAACCCGTCCGCACCCAGCCGCAGATAGGCGGCGAGCGGGATGTAATAGGGCCCGCGCCACCCGGCGCCGCCGGCGTTGTTCGGGTTGAGCCAGTCGTTCGGCAGGGACCGGACCGCGCCCGCGGCCTCGCGCTCGTCCTCGTTGAAGGCGTTGCCCCGCTCGGCGGAGTCGCAATAGACCCCGCGACCGAACCCATACCGGCCGATGTTCGTGAAGTTCACGACCGCGCCGCTGTCCCGTGTGAGGACCTGGTAGCGGTTCAGGCCGCTCTGGGGGTCGGTGTCGAGGATCGAAGGCGGCTCCTTGCGCGGGACGCCGCGGCTATAGCCCAGGTCGTCGGGCTGTGGCCCTCCGTCGCGAAACACGCCGCCTACGGTCGAGTACGCGCCGTTGTCGCTTCCGAGCGGATAGTCCCGCGTACCCAGCGCAAGGTCGTCGCTCAGGACGACCGGGTTGTTCACGGTCGAGGCGCGGGCCCGCTGAGCCCAGTCGCTGCGCCACTCGTCGGCAGTGCGGTCATAGTAGCTTCGGCTCACCCGGACCATGGACTCGCGGTTGGCGGGAACAACCGAGCCCACCACCATCCAGGACTCGCCCAAGTACGTGTTCAGGGAGACGTCGTGCTGGCCGAAGACCTTGAGGTCGGCGTTCGACCAGAGCGAGCCTCCGCCGGGCGACGTGGCCCAGCCGTTGGAGAGCCCACCGTTCGGTTCGGCGAAGACCCGGCCCCAGGCAAGGACGCCAGTCACCGGCAGGGCACCGTCGGGGCCGGCGGCGAAGGGGGCCTGACCGTCCGTATAGGAAACGCCGGATCCTGCCGTGTCGAAGACGGAGCCTGTCGCGCGACTGTTGAGGAATCCTAGCTCGGCCGGGGCCGAGACCTTGAACTTGTTCGTGATATAGCGGCCACTTTCGATGATCCCGATCGAGGCGAACGCGATGAGGACTCGCGAGTTGACGATCAGGTTGTTCAGCTGTTTGAGCCTGCCCAATCCGCCGCCCAGGTCCGCCTGCTTTTGGGCGTAGTTGGCAAAGCCCGTCACGCGGACGCGCTCGGCAAGGAGTTGGGTCGGGTCGCTCGGGTTCAACTGACCGGGGCGGCCGATGGTCTCGATCACGAGCATGCTCCTGGCCTTGCCGCCCTGCCTCATGTTGCCGGTGGGGTTCGCGAAGGCGTCGAAGTCGCTGGGCGCATACCGTACGCGGACGAGGGCGCGGCCCCGCTCGAAGGAGACGCGCGTATAGGGGCCAAGGCCGTCGGGCCCACCAAGGTCTTGGGCGAGGATCGGTGCGGCGGTGTCGCTCGGCAGGCCGAACGGGCTCCCCGGCCTCAGGTAGAGCGCGTCGGGGTCCTTCGTGAATCCGAGGGCATCAATCTGGGGCGGGGTCGGCTCGGGCCGCCAGTCCGCGCCCAGGGTGGAGTGTCGAAGCTGGTAGTGGACGTATTCCGCCCCGGATCTCGCGAGCTCGGTCGCGACGCTCCGATCCCGGCCCCGTCCTGCTTGGCTGATGTTGCGTGCGATGATGCTCGCGAAGGCAAACCCAAGGATCGCGAGCACGCCCAGGAGGACGATGGCGATGACGAGGGTTTGCCCGCCGCGCTTGGCGGGTCGGGCCGGACGGGTCTTCATAGTGCAGTCGCTGGCTCTCATCGGAGGAAGTTCCGAACCTCGGTCGTGCCGCGGACGGTGATCGTCTGGGCGTTGGGCAGACTCGACTGCGGATGGTTCTTGATGGTCAAGTTGATCTCAAGCACCTGGGCCGAGTCGTAGTCGGCGGCGACAACGTCGTTGGGCTCTGTGTATTGGAAGCGATAGGAGACGAAGATGTTCCCTGTCGGCACGTAGCTACCGCCGTTCAGGTAGCCGCTCGGGATCGGCTCGCCGAACTTGGAGTTCAGCTCGAGATAGCCCGCGCGGTACTGCGGCTGAAGGACCGCCTGCACAAAGTTCGTGCCGTCATAGACCATCGGGTCGTAGAGGTTCGGTGCGCCGTTGCCGCTCAGGTTGAGCGCGCTCCAGTCGGGCTCCGGCTGGTCCACGTAGTTGATGAAGTACTGGTTCGGGCCGACGGGCCTCTTGGTGGCACGCGCATAGCGCACGTAGCGACCGTAGTTCGGCCCCGGCTTCTGGTCGGGCCCGATCACGGTTTCCGAGCCAGGGGTCACGAACGCGCGGGCCACGCCGTTGGCCGGGTCGAGCGGGCTTCGCGTGCCGTCGGGCTGGGGCATGATGCGCAGGTCAACGTATCGCTTCACGTACTGGGCGCGGTCCAGGCTCGGCGCGAGGACCGGGAAGTCGGTCCACAGCTTGTTGAAGCGTCGGTTGACCGGCTGGAAGAGGACGTCGTAGAAGTTGCCCGAACCTACGCCCGGATCGTTGCTCGGGGTGTAGTCCAGCGAGGTGTTCGGGTCGTACGGGCTCACCCTGACGCCTGTGCTCAGGTCAATCGGGGAACCGCCGGGGACGGACTGCTGGCCATAGGTGGGCACCCGGTAGTCATACGGGACGTTCTGGTCGGTGCCGACCTCCCGGGACTCGAAGCTCGCCTTGACCTTCCCGGAGCGAGCGCCGGGGGCGACGGGGACGAAATTCGTCCGCCACATCGCCTGGCCGAGCCAGCCGCTTCGAGAATCGGCGAGGTTGGCCGCTTCGGTGAAAGCATAGGGCCGAGGAACCACGTCCCGCGGCAGGGCGCTCACCTCGAGGAACCGCTTGACGTCGAACACCTCCACTCCCTGCGCGAGGTCGTCCGTCATGGTCTGCGGGTCGAAGCCAAAAAGACTGAAATGCTCGACGCCAAGGTTGTCCACCCACGGCCTGCCCACAAGATAGGGAAGCTGGAAAGCGCCGCCCAGTCCCCAGCGAGGCCGGGCCGTGCCCGCGCTCAGGTTCGCCGCCCCCCAGGAACTGGGGTACGTGCTGGGCCAAACCCGCATCAGGAGCGAGGACCACGAGCCGTACTGGGTGACGTAAGTGTCGGGGCCCGCCTTGACCCCGTTCTCGACCTCGGAGCCTGTCCGAAGGGCGGACTCGCCCACGGCGGGCTCGCTCGTCACCCGTGTCGGTTGGAACCGCACCATGGGGACGATCCTCGGGACGTTCCCGTCGTAGTAGACCGCTCGGTTTGTCTTGTTGAAGGCCGCGGCGATCATGTCGTAGCGGCTGACCTCGGTCACGACGGTGGAGGCCCTCAGCCAGTTCTGGATCCTTGCCGCCTTCGCCTGTCCCGCGGCAGTGAGGCCACCGGTGGGGTACGTCGCGTCCACGCCCGGCATCAGGGTGAAGAAGGCAGGGTCGTCCAGATCGTCCGGCTCGTTGTCGCCGTTCGCGTCCTGGAAGTACCTTGTGTCCACCTGGTACCGGCCCGCCCCGGCGTTCCAGATCTTGGGTGTGACCTCGGCGCGGAAGAGGACGTAGAGGTTGTCCCGACCGCCGGACCTCGCTTGCAGAAGGCCGTCGTAGGGGTTGAAATAGAGCCCAGGCTGGTCGGCGTCGCCATCGCCGTTGCGGTCAACGAGCGGCGCGCGCAGACCGACGAACCAGCGCTCGATGGTCGGGCCTTGCACGGAGGGGAGGTTCGCTTGGCCCTTGGGAGCCTTGAGGGTCGGGTCCTCCTTGCCCGTGTCGGGGTTGATGAACGCCCCGCTGGGCCCTCGGTTCGGCTCGCCTTCTGAGACCTTGGCAAGATCGAGCTTGACGTTGGGCAGCAGCACCGGCTCCCAAGTGCCCGCGGCCCGTCCAGGCACGACCACCCAGAGGCTTCCCTTCGCGCCAGAGTTGTCGCGAACTCCGCTGGCGTTGCCCACGTTCCGCTCGAGGAGGCGCACGACAGAGCGCGCCTTCTCCTGGGCGTCGGCGAACCCTTGGGCCGCCCTGGTGAGATTGAAGCCTTGGACGACCGGAAGGAAGATGATCGTCATGAGGATGGCCGTGATGGCCATCACCGTGATCAGCTCTATTAGGCTGAAGCCGCTCTGTCTCGTCGTTCTCATCGCTGCAATCCACCGGGCCGGAACCCTTCGATCTCGGTCCTTCGCCAGTTCCTCATCCACTCCTCAAGGGCGTTGTAGTTCGCCACTTCGTCGGTGCCGAGCAAGAACGTGGACGGGTTCCAAAGGACACGGACCTTCACAGAGGCGCCGCGCACCCTGCGCACCGCATAGTTGTTCGCATAGTCGAAAACGGTGCCGCCTCGGCTCGTAATGTCAAGATAGGCCAGGTCGGCCCCGCGGACGTTCTCGATCCCGGTGACCGGCCACTCTTGCTCGTCGAACGAGCGCGGCCCGGTCGCGGTCGTGTACCAAATCTCTCCGATCAGCACACGCTGACCGAGGTCGTTGAGCGGAAAGTAGATTCGCGACGGGTTGCCCTGCGGCACTCCGCTGGAGTCCGGTGTCCCTCCCACGAGGCACTCTCCAGGGCCGAGGCCGTTGGCCCGGAGGGCGGCGGAAATCCGATAGTTCCGCGCGGCCTTGAACGGCTGGGCAGACCACTCCCCGATGCCCATATAGAGCGCTCGGACGTTCCGTCCTGCGATGTCCGGGACGAGTACCGGTGCGCTCCAAGGGTTGTTCGGGTCTCCGGTCGGATAGACCAGGTTCGCAGAGAGCCCGTTGGCCGGGTTTCCGTCGGCGTCGCGGAACTGAAGGACGCCGTTCGACTTGTCGGTCTGCCAAGCGCTGGTCGGGTACTGCGGGTACCCCGGCGCGTTCGGGTCGTTTTCGGCGTTGCCGAGGATCAGACCACCGCTTTCGAGATCAACGATCACCATGTCCTCCGTCTTGTTGGGCTCGGGCGGAAGGAGGGACGGGGAGGAGATCCCTAGGCCGGGGTTGGGCCTACCATCCTTGCCGAGGCCGCTCCGGGGCTTGATCGAGTTGAGTGTGAGCTTGACGTTGCCTTCGTTGGACCGGGGGACGCGGAACTCGTCGCGCACGATCCGCCAGTCGAGGACGGTGTAGTCAACGTTCGCCTTGAGCGGAACGCGCTGGCCGCGCTCGGTCCGGAACGTCGCCTCGAAAGCGGAGGGGCTCACCAGGAGCGTGCCCATGCAATAGTCCACGCCTGCGCCGCCGGTATTCGCGGCCCCGAGCACCTTGTACTCGTAGGGGTCGCCGGAAAAGGGCGTTGCGAGAGGTAGCTCTCGGAAGACCCTGGAGACGCGGACGGAGCCGAACTCTGCACCCCGGTAGTTCGCGGCGACGAACTGGGAGGCGTTGCCGAACACGTCGGGTTCTGCCACCAATTGTTGGAGCGAGATCACGAGGTAGTTGCCTGCGACTTGGGCGTAGGGCGGGAGCGCGGCGACGTTGATCCGTGCCTGAATGATGACGTCGTACTGCTGGATGTTCCCGGAGTTCGGCTCGAGGTAGGCGAAGCTGAAGGCAATCCGGAAGTCCGAGTTGCGGGCAGGCGCGACCCAAACCTGGTCCTCGCCAGAAAAGTAGGTCGTGTCGGTATTCGCAGCCTCGACGAAGTAGAACTCATAGTCCCGCCACCGACCCGATGGGCTGGGGCGGTTCTCGTTCCGGTCGCCCCATCGGCGCACGAGGTCGTTGCCGTACATGAGGACGACGCCCGGCTCACCGATCCCGGCCGCGGTCTGGAAGTAGTAGGTGGGCGCAAAGCTGAGTTGGAGCAGCCCGCCATAGTCGCTGCCTACCGGGAGACCAGGGATGCGCCTAGGGGAAGGCACGGGCTTGGACTCGCCGATCACTCGCGAGAACAGGTTGGCCCCAGAGACCTTCATCCAGTTCCCGATGCTGGAGCCGCCCACGATCACGTTGCCTTGGGAGTCGAGCCTGCCCGGAGCCGGGTTCGGGTCCTTGTCGGGCAAGAGGTCGCCAGGGCGGCGGTTGGGATTGACGAGGATACGGATGCCGCCTGCCTGGTTCACATAGCTGACCGGCAGGATCATCTCGGCGAGCTCTCCGGGCTGGCCGACGATGCGTTGCAGCTCGGCACTGGCGAGTTGGGCGGCCACAGTGTTGTTCCGGGTCGTCCGCAGGAGCGAGAGGCCGGGCGGGAAGACCTGGACGATCGCCAGGATCCCGACCAGGAAGACGACGATGACGACGAGGATCTCGATCAGCGTCGTTCCCGCGTTCTTCCTTCTGGGGTGTAAGTTTCTCGGTCTCATCCGATGTATCAAGTCGTTGTCGTTGTAGGCGTCTAGGGGGTCGAGCGCCAGGACCGCTCATAGACGGTCTTGGAGTCGAACGGGCGGGCCGCGCCGCCTAGGAACAGGGCGATGTCGCGGTTGGCGGCGGTCGGTACGGTGGCCGATCCCTGATAGTCGCGGAAGTACGTGTTCCAGGTGATCACCGCGTCCTCGGTGGGGTCGGAGTAGCCGAGCTGTCGCGGGTCGTCCTGGGCGTTGCCGCCTTGGTTGATCGCGAAATCGGTCCAGAACCGGGTGTAGTGGAGCTCGGTCCGGGTGCCGCCACCCGCGACCCTGATGTCGGAGACGTCATAGCCGCTGAGCCTGTACCACTGCTGGGCCGCGCTCGGCGCGCACCCGGCGGTCAGGTCTGGGCAGATCCAGCCGTCGGCCGGGCCATAGGCTTGTCGCGCTCCCGCGATGTCGTCGGCGTTCGTGACCCTGCCGTCGCCGTCGAGGTCCTTGATGGGTGCGGTTCCGACCGCCCTCGGGTCCTGGTTCGGGTAGACGGCGTTCGTGATCGCCATGGCGTCGAAGCGGTTGTAGGCCGGCTTGAGGATTGTTAGGGCCTCGATCCGCCGGGGGTAGAGGAAGCCTTTGAGCTTGTCGGCGGGGATGACGTCCGTGCCTCCGGGCGTGTACGTGGTCACGTACCCCAGGAGCGCGGGCGGGTATCCGCCTTGGTCCACCCGGTAAAGCTGGAGCGCCGACCGGATACTGTTCATGTTGGAGATGTCGCCGTTCCGGTAGGCGGCGTCCTTGGCCCGGGCGAAGACCGGGAAGATGATGGCCGCCAGAATCGCGATGATCGCGATCACGACGAGCAGTTCAATGAGCGTGAATGCCTTTTTCAGCATGGCGTAACGTCCCCTTCGGGCTTTGACTCGCCGCCGTGCAGGAATGTTCCCTACAAGGTGGCAAACTGTTCCAAGTATCCCCGGATTGCGACGGTGATCGGTTGTTCGAGGAAGATTGCGGCGATGGCGCCGGCGGCCAGGTACGGCCCGAAAGGGATCGTGGTCAGATCCACCTTGGGGTCTTCCTCGATCCCTTCGTAGTCGTAGGGATCCTCTCCAAACCACCTTTGGTAGAGTTCTGGAAGCGCTTTGTTCCCTCGCGAGCGGTTGATCCCTTCCATCACGAGTCCGATCACGTCAATGCAGAGCAAGTACCCGAGGCCACAACGGAGCAAGGACCCCAGGGATTCCGGCCCTTGTTCTTCCAGCGCCTCCTCCTCGCCAGGCTCCTCGCTCGACTTCCTGCCCAGCGCGATCCCGAGTCCGATCACGGCCCCGACCGTCACCGCGATCCCGAACGACGCGAAGGCAAGCAAAGGGAACAAGACTGCGCCCGTCCCACGCGCGAGCTTGATGTCGCCATGGCCCATCGCGTCCTTGCGGAACAGGAGCCGCCCCAGGAACGCGATCCCCCATAAGACCCCCACGCCGCACAGTGCACCGGCCACCGAGGAGGGCATGCCCCAGGTCCAGGCCTCGGGCCTGCCCTGCAGGATCATGACCAGGTTCATGACCAGGCCGATGACCAGGATCCAGGCGTTGATCTGGTCAGGAATGATGTAGTACGCGAGATCGGTGAAGACAACGGCCACGAGGCAGGCCGACATCAGCATATAAGCGACCGCCCTGACCGGATCGCCATCCGTGTGGCTCCCGCTGAGGTACATCCACCAGATGCCTGCCCAAAGGGATGCGTTGATGAGCTCGACCACCACGTAGCGAACGCTGACCCTCGTGCCGCACTGGCGGCACTTCCCGCCTTGGACCACCCAACTGAGGATCGGCACCAGTTCGAGCCACGAGAGGCGGTTCTTACACGATGGGCAGAAGCTGTGTCGCGGCTCGTTCACGGAGAGCCCGCGCGGGAGCCGATAGATCACGACGTTCAAAAAGCTGCCTATGGCAGCCCCGATCCAAAATCCGATGATCCACGTCCACTCAGGAAACAAGCATCGCCCTCACTGCAATAAGACGGGCTCGAACGCTCGTCCGCACCATATTGTCGGTGGAACGGAACCTAGGTTGAAGGAGGCTCGCGCCCGCTCCAGTCGTGCCTGGCGCGGGCGCGGGCGCGACTCTACTCCATGCCTTCGCCGGACGAGAGGCCCTCGATCACCTTGATCAGAGGCAGGAACATCGCAATCACGATGAAACCGACGATAAAGCCGAGGAAAACGATGAGAACCGGTTCCAGGGCGGCCGTGAGAGAGGCCAGCGTGGCTTCGACTTCGTTCTCGTAAAAGTCGGCGATCTTCTGGAGCATGAAGTCTAAGGAGCCTGACTCCTCGCCGACGCCGATCATGTGGACGACCATCGGCGGGAACATCTTGCTTTCCTCGAGCGGGTCGCCGATTCGGTCGCCTTCGCGGATCCGTGCTCGTGCGTCGAGGACCGCGTCCGCCATGATCGTATTGCCTACCGTGCCGGCGACCGTCTCCATGGCTTGAAGGATCGGGACGCCGGAGGTGAGCAAGGTGCCCATGGTGCGGCTGAACCGCGCCATACAGACCTTGTGGTGCAACTTGCCGAAGACCGGGACATAGAGCTTCATCCGGTCTGCGGCGCGCCTACCGAACTTCGTGGAGACGAAGAGCTTCCAGCCGAAGACGATGACGACGACGCTCACAATGATCACGAGCCACCGCTCTCGAAAGTGGGCCGAGAGGTCAATGAGGAACTTGGTCATCGCTGGGAAGTCGGTGTCCTTCAGGCCGATGTCCTTGAAGAGGGCGGCGAACTGCGGGACGATCCATGTGACGAGGAAGATGACGATGCCGATCGCCGCGATGAGGACGAGGACCGGGTAGGTCAGTGCCGACTTCACCTTCCTGCGCAGGGCAACGTCCGCCTCCAAGAAGCCCGCCAGCCTTTGTAGGGTCTCTTCCAAGACGCCGCCGACCTCACCCGCGCGGATCAGACCGACGAAGAGATTGTTGAACGTTCTCGGGTGGCGCTGCATGGCGCGGCTGAGGCTCTCGCCGCCTTCGACCCGCTCGCCGATGTCGAGCAGGATCTTTTTGAGCTTAGGGTCTTGAGTCTGGCGCGAGAGAACGTCGAGGCAACGAACGAGCGACACGCCCGCGTCCACCATGGTGCTGAACTGCCGACAGAAGACAGCGAGGTTGCCGAGCTTGACCTTTCCGTAGCGGCGCACCGATGCGGCGCCCTTCTTCTTGATCATGGAGACCTCGACGATCTCCAATCCTTGCTCTGCGAACCGGGCTTTCAGGGCGTCTTCGGAGTCCGCTTCGGCGGTTCCTTTCTGCAGGCCGCCGTTCGGATCTTTGAAGGTGTAGCTGTAGACGGGCATGTTCTTTACTCTAAGTGATCGGCAGGCCGAGCCGTTCCCTTAGGACGCAGATTGTACACCAGGAGTTCTGGCCGGTTCGTTGCCGCTCTCTTCGCGGATCGCGAGTTGATGGACTACCGCTTCGTGGGCGGGGCCCCTCCCTGGGCGCCTCCGAGGTTGATCATCTTCTTGAGCTCCTCGACGTTCTGGCATCGGGTCATCGCTTCGTCCAGCGTGATCAAGCCTTTCATATAGAGGTCCCGCAAGCACTGGTCCATGCTCATCATGCCTTGCGCGCCGCTGGTCTGGATCATCGAAGGAATTTGGTGGGTCTTGTTCTCACGGATAAGGTTCCGGATCGCGGGCGAGGCGAGCATGACCTCGTTCGCGGGAACGCGGCCCGGCCCGCTCGCCCTCGGCAAGAGCTGCTGCGCCGCGATCGCGACGATGTTGTTCGAAAGCTGGACCCTGATCTGCTCCTGTTGCCCTGGGGGGAAGACGTCAATCATACGGTCAATGGACTCGGCCGCGTTGTTGGTGTGGAGGGTGGCGAAGACGAGGTGGCCCGTCTCTGCCGCGGTGATCGCCAAAGCGATGGTCTCCGTGTCGCGCATCTCACCCACGAGCAGGACGTCGGGGTCTTCGCGAAGACAGGCGCGGAGCGCGTTGCCAAAGCTCTTGGTGTCGCTTCCCAACTCGCGCTGGTTGATCACGCTGAGCTTGTGGGTGTGGAGGTACTCGATCGGGTCCTCGATCGTGATGATGTGGACCGCGCGGGTGGTGTTGATGTGGTTGATCATCGCCGCCAGCGAGGTGGACTTGCCCGAGCCCGTGGGCCCGGTGACCAGGACAAGGCCGCGGGGCCGCTCCGTCAACTGGTCGAGGATCGGAGGGAGGTTGAGCTCGCGGACGGTCGGGATCCGGTTCGAGATGAGACGGAACGCGGCCGCGACCGCCCCACGGTCGCGGTAGAGGTTCACACGGAAGCGCGCGCGCTTGGGGAGCTGGTACGAGAAGTCGAGCTCCAACGTGGTCTCAAAGCGCTGGATATGCTCGTCCGCGATGATCTCGTAGAGCATGCGCTGCGTCTGTTGCGGTGTGAACTTCTCGTAGTTCAGCTTCTTGAGGGCGCCGTCCTCACGGATGATGGGCTCCGAGGCTGCACAGACGTGGAGATCCGAGCAGTTCCGGTCCACGACGATATGCAAGAGCTCGTCAATGTGAAGGTCTTCCAGCGTCTTGGGTGCGCCCGCGCCGGTGAGTTTGGGCGGCGGCGCCTCGCCCGTAGGCGTGGCTACGTCCTGCGGGACGGCCGGTGCCTCGCCCGTGGGCGTGGCTACGTCCTGAGGAACCGGGGGCGCTGTGTTCGGAGTCGAGTCGTTCATCGTCGTTCTCTCAAGGTCTACGTCCATTGTAGCGGATCGTTCGGGTTAGAAGCCTGCCGTAAAGACCACGCGCATGACCTCGTTCGGGTCGGTCTGCCCTGCGAGGACCTTTTCCAGGCCGTCCTCGCGCAGCTCCTTCATCCCGTTGGCCTTGGCGGCCGCCTTGATGTCTGCGAGCGGAGCGCGTCGGACGACGAGCTCGGCGATCTCCTCGTTCATGACCAAGAGCTCGTGGAACCCGGTTCGGCCCTTGTAGCCCGTCATTCGGTTGGACTCCTTAGGTATCCCTCGGTAGAGCGTGATCTCCTCGTCGGGGTCGGTGACAGGGAACCCGAAGCGGCGCAGGTCAATCGCCTTGACCCCATAAGGCTCCTTGGAGTCTTGGTCAATCTTTCGACCCAGCCGCTGGGCAAGAATCCCGATGACGGTCGCCGAGATGAGATAGGGCTCGACACCCATGTCAATCATACGGATCGTCGCCGAGGGTGCGTCGTTCGTGTGGAGGGTGGAGAGCACAAGGTGGCCGGTGAGCGACGCCTCGATGGCGATTTCCGCCGTCTCCAGGTCGCGCATCTCGCCCACGAGGATGATGTCGGGGTCCTGTCGGAGGAACGCGCGAAGACCGGTGGCGAACGTGAGGCCCGCCTTGCGGTTGACCTGCACCTGGGCGATGCCCCCGAGCTGGTACTCGATCGGATCCTCCACTGTGATGATGTTCACCTCCATCGTGTTGAGCTTGTTCAAGACGGAGTATTGGGTGGTGGTCTTGCCGGACCCGGTCGGCCCGGTGCAGAGGAACATCCCGTTCGGCTGGCTCACGAGTTCCTCGATCCTCGCCTGCACCTGGGCGAGCATGCCGAGCTTCTGAAGCCCGACCATCGCGTTCCCCTTGTCCAGGATTCTCATGACGATCTTCTCGCCAAAGGGTGTGGGGATGCTACTGACGCGCAGGTCGAAGTCCTTGCCCTGGTTCCGAACCTCGATGCGTCCGTCTTGCGGGATGCGTCGTTCGGCGATGTTCATCTCCGCCATGATCTTGAGGCGGCTGATGAGCGGTGCCTGGAGTGATTTCGGCACCGTCATCGCCTCCATGAGGACACCGTCAATTCGGTAGCGGACGCGGACTGCGCGCTCCTGCGGCTCTGCGTGGATGTCGCTCGCCCGGTCATCAATCGCTTTTTGGATCACTGCGTTGGCCAAGCGGATGATCGGGGCTTGCTCGGCCATTTCCTCGTCGCTCTGGCCGCTGTCCACACCTTTGTCGAGGGCGTCCCGACCGACCTGGGCTTGGGCCATCAGGGCTCGCATGTCGGTATTCATCTTGGAGCCGCCCGCTCCTCCTGCATCGGCTTCCGTTGCCTCTTCGGCCCCTCCGCTCGAGCTGGCGTAGTGCTTGCGGATGCAGTCTTCGATCGCTCCTGCGACCGCCATCACGGTGCGAACTTGGCACCCCGAGGCGAGCCTGACATCGTCAATCGCGGCGAGGTTGTTCGTGTTCGCCATGGCGAGCCAGAGCACCGTCCCTTCTTTCTTCACCGGGAGGACGCTGTGCATCTTCACCAAGCGCTCGGGAACCACGTTGATCGCGCTTGGCTCGGGCGGAATCTTGTCCAGATCCACGAAGGGAATGCCCTGCTCGTGGGCGCGACCATGGACCACCTCGCGCTCACCCACGAACCCAAGATCCAGGAGAACCTGGCCCAGGTCGGGGTTCTTCGTCTGTTTTTGAACCTTGAGGGCCTCGTCCAACTGTTCCTTCGTGACGAAGTTCTTCTCGATGAGAAAGTCCGCTAGCGACTTGCGCGTGATGGCCATACCTTGAAACGCTCCCAACCCGATCCGGCACCAGGCGACCCGCCTGAAACGCACAGACTCGGCATTCTAGCCCAATCCTGCCCGCCGCGGGTACGGTCCGGCATTCAAAGTCTGACGCAGTCGGAGGCATGGTTCGTTCGCCCCTGGAGCCGCTTCTTGGGCCGCGCATCTCAGGTATCCCTCTTTCCCCATGCGACGCGCACTCGAGTCCGCCGTGCGGCGCGTCGTCCAATTGACCTTCGGTAACGTCGCCGATCCGCGAGAAATCGCGCTCGACCCACCGAGACAAGCGGAGCACGGCGACCTCGCGACGAACTGGGCCCTGGTCAGCGCAAACTCCTTGGGCAAACCGCCGCTGGAGATCGCGGCGACCCTCGCCCAGGCCCTTGCGTCCAGCCCGGAGTTTGCCTCCGCCGAAGTGGCCGGCCCAGGGTTCGTGAACCTCACCGTCTCGGAGGACGCACTGCGAGGGTTCCGCGCCGAGGCGTTGGGCTCGTCCCGTCTGCGAGTGCACGAGGTCGAGCGGCACTGGTGCAGGCAGAGAGCCCGATCCGACGCCCCGCAGCGGATCAACGTCGAGTTCGTCTCCGTGAACCCGAACGGGCCGGTGACGATTGGCTCCGCTCGAGGCGCGGCCTATGGCTCGTCGCTCTGCAACGTCCTGAAGGCCGTCGGCCACTCGGTCCACCGCGAGTACTACATCAACGACGGTGCGAACAGCGAGCAGATGCGGCTCTTCGCCGAATCCGTGCGAGCGTCGCTCATCGGAAAGCCGCCGCCGGATGGCGGGTACCGCGGGGACTACGTGGACGCCGTGGCGACCGTTCTTGCCGACCTTTGTGCCACGGGGTTCGAGGGCGTCTTGTCCGAGGTCGAGGCTTTGGCCGACGGGGACGGGCCCGGTGCGCTGGTCGCCCGTCGAAGCGCCGCGGCGATGCGCCGTCTAGCCGAATCTGACCTGGAAGTCGCGGCCACCGAGGACATCAAAGTCGTTTGCGAGCACTTGATGGTGAAGGCGCAACGCTCCGACCTGAGCGCTTTCGGGGTGGAGTTCGACACCTGGTTCAGCGAGCAGTCCCTCGTCGAGTCGGGCCAGGTCACGGCTGCCGTTGACCGTTTGGTGGAACGCGGGGTCGCCGATGAAGCGCCTTTCCGAACCGTCCTGCAGATGGCGAAGGGCGGCAAGGTCGCCGAGGTAACCCGCGAGCCACAGGAAACCGTCCCCCCTGGCGCCTCCCCCACGCTTTGGCTCCGTTCCACGAAGCTGGGCGACGATATGGATCGTGTGCTTCGGCGTGCCGATGGCCGCGCAACGTACATCGCGAGCGACGTGGCCTACCACGCCAGCAAGTTCGACCGCCCCCCGAGCGCGGACAAGGTGGTCACAGTGCTAGGGCCCGACCACCACGGGTACATCGCGCGGCTACGGGCTGTCGTCGCAACCCTCGCCCCGGATCCACCGTTTGGTGAGGATCCTGAACCCCTCGCGGGCACGGATGCGGACCTCTACGCCGACCCCGCGGAGCGGGACCAGTGCCGGCATGCGCTGGCATGGGCAAAGGACCGCCTCGAAGTCCTCATCTTCCAGCTCGTCCGCTTCGTCAAGGACGGGAAGCCCGCTCCCATGCGCAAGCGGGACGGGAACGTTTATGCAGTAATTGACCTCTTGCGGGAAGTGGCGGTCGGGGTTGCCCGAAACTTGGGCGACACAAGGGCCGAGGCGGACATTGTCGCGGACCCGACGGCGATGCTCAAGGCAAGGGACGTCGTCCGGTTCTTCTATCTCGCTCGGCACCACGACACGACCTTCGACTTCGACCTGGCCTTGGCCGAGCGCGAGTCCGAGGAGAACCCGGTGTTCTACGTGCAATATGCGTACGCCAGGGTCTGCGGGATCCTGCGCAAGGCGGAAGAGGCGGGCCTCGCTCCCGACCCCACTGCCAGCGCACCGATCGCAGAAAAGGAGCGCGCTTTGCTGCTCCGCGCGCTCGACGTTCCGATCGAAGTGGAGAGGACCGCTGCCGACGGGGCGGTGAACCGACTCGCGACGATCGCCCAGGAGATCGCCCGCGCCTTCCACCCCTTCTACGACAGTTGCCGAGTGATCGAGCCGGCCGAACCCGAGACCTCCCGGTCCCGGCTCGCGACCTGTGAGGCCGTGAGGGTGGCCCTGCTCACCCTCCTCGACCTCCTCGGAGTCTCCGCACCTGAGAAGATGGAGCGGGGAGCCTAGGCCCGTGCCACGTCCCGCGTCCTGCACACGTTCAGTAAAGTAGAGCAATGCTCCTGAAAGTTCTCGGATCCACGCTCATCGGAGCAGCCCTCGGCGGCGGCTATGCGGCGTGGATGGTGAGCATGAAGTCAGGATGACTCAGTTGCAAAGTCCCGGCGGTGCCGGTGGCGATCGGTGCCCTCGTCGGACTCCTGGCCGCCTTGACTTCCAAGCCTTGACGCCGGTCGCGGTCTACGTCCACATCCCCTTCTGCCCAAGCAAGTGCGGGTACTGCGACTTCAACAGCTTCGCGATGCAAGGCGAGATCGTTCCGCGGACGGTCGAGGCAACGGAAAGGAGCATCCGCCGCTCGGTCAGCGCCGGTAGGCCCTGCAAGACCGTGTTCTTTGGGGGAGGCACACCAACGCTCCTGCCTGGCTCAGACCTGGCAAGGTTGCTCCTAGCGGTCTTAGACACTCACCCAACAACCGATGGGCTCGAGGTCACGACCGAATGCAACCCAGGCACCGTGGACGAGGCCAAGCTGAGCGAGCTCCGGGCCGCGGGATTCGAAAGGATCAGCCTCGGTGCCCAGAGCTTTCAAACCCACGACCTGATCCAACTGGGCCGCGTCCACAGCCCGACGCAAACGTTCGAGGCGGTGCGGGCGGCACGAAGGGCCGGGTTTTCAAGGCTCAACCTAGACCTTATCTTCGGCCTGCCGGGTCAGTCCTTGGCGGCATGGAGGCAGAACCTCGTCCAAGCTCTCGAGCTCGAACCCAACCACCTCAGCCTCTACTGCTTGACCATCGAGTCAAACACGAGGTTTTGTCGGTACTGGAATCGTGGGATGCTCGATCTGCCTGACGATGGTGCGCAGGTCGAGATGTACGACGCCGCCGTGGAGGTCTGCGCGGAGGCAGGACTGCGACAATACGAGATCTCCAACTTTGCACGTCCGGGCGAGGAGTGTCGGCACAACCTGGCCTACTGGCGAGGCGAGGAGTACGAAGGATACGGACCGGGCGCGGTGGGTTGCGTCCGAACCTCGGCGGCGGCGTGGCCGCGCAGGCGGACTACTCGCACTAAGCATCCCGCCCGGTTCAGCGATGAGGTCGAAGCCGGGTTGGAGGCCGTATGCGAGGAGGAGGCCCTCGACGAATTGACCGGTTCCTTCGAGCGCGTCATGCTCGGGATCCGGCTCAATGAAGGGATCGTGGCGGACGGCCTTTCCTCAGAGGGTCTCTCCGAAGTGCTCCGTCGAGGCTGGGCTGCCGTGACCGCTGGAAGGGTGGCACTTACTCCGGCGGGCAGGCACTTCTGCAACGAGGTCGCCGCTGCCCTCGCCTAACGCCGGCGACGTCCGCCTAGCAGGCCCATCAGGGCCAGGCCAGCACCGATCAGGGTTCCCGGCTCCGGAACCGGTGCCGTGGAAGCCTTGATATCGTCGAGACCGAACCCTTCCCCGCCGGGCCCCGCGATCGTCGTTCTGGAAACGAAGACGATTCGATCCACGGTGTTCCCCGTCACGACGAAGCCCGTGAATCGGTTGCTGCCATTGGAGATGTTCCTCGTCCCGAGGAGCGTCCCCCCGGAAAAGAGCTGGACGGTCGTTCCTTCGAGCGTGTCCGCGCCCCATGTGCGGAACGAGAGCGCGCCCACCGCTGCCGACAGGTTGAGGGCCACGTCAATCCTGGTCTCGCCGGGTCCACCGCCGTTCACGAACATGGAGGCATGGGCGGTCCCGTTGTTGTCGGAGGTGGCGAGGAGCGGCACGTCCACCAAGTTTCGGAAGCTGATCCCCGTCCCAACCTGGGCCAAGGTGCCACCAGTGATGGAGACCGGAGCGGCGACGAAGCTCTGATCGGCCCCGAAGCCCGAGAAGCTCTCTGTCCACGAGAGCGGATCCACGAGGTTCGAGGCCCAGCTCGCTTCGTTGCCATACCAGGCGACTTGTGCCGTCGCACCTACGGCGAAAGCGGAGATGAGTGCTGTGAGCGCTAGGCGGTTCGTCATTGGACGTGTCCCGCTCTCCCCGTTGGTCGAATGTTTGGGAGAACGGAGCGGCGCTTTCCCGTACGAACTACCAGGATTCACGGGTTCGGCCAGACTCTGCCATGCCATGGAAGCTCTGGACGCTCGACGTCGCACGTGAACAATCACCAAGCTTCGACCTACTGGCCCGCGCGGGCATCGCCTCCCAAAACGGTGGCTACAATGCCCTCGGGCTCTACCTTGAGCACCGATTCGCCTATCCCGGAGTGGAGTGGGCCCATGGGGAGGGCTGCCTGCAACCTGCAACGGTCAGGAGGCTCATCGAGGAGTTCCCGAGCCTCGAAGTCGTCCCTTTCCTCAATCTCTTGGGGCACATGGAAGGGTTTCTCTACTGCGAGGAAGGCCAGGCGATGGCGGAAGAGCCGATGCGCGGGATGCAAGGCAACATGGGGAGTGAGGGGTTCCAAGAGCTTTGCTCCTCGATCGTAAGGGGCGCGCTGGAGTCCTTCGCCGCCGAGGTCGTCCATCTCGGCGGCGACGAGGCGGGCCAACTCGGTCGTCACCCCGATTCGGTGCGCAGGGCCGAAGGCGCGAAGGGCGATGCGAAAGCCTGGCTGTACGGTCAGCACTTTGCGCCTTACTGTCAACAAGTCCTCGCCGCGGGGCGCCGGCCCGCGCTCTGGGCCGATATGATCCTCGAGCATCCCGAGGCAGCGGACGCGATCCCGAAGCAGACGCTGCTCTTTGATTGGCAGTACCGCACTGGCTGCGAGGAAACGACGAGGCGACTGCAAGACATGGGGTTCGAGGTCGTCTGCTGTCCGACAATACACGCATACGACGCAGCCTGGACTCATTTGACGGAGTCCGAGGCGAACGTTCGAACCGTCGCAAGGGACGCCGCGAGGGTGGGGGCGGCAGGGCTCTGCCTCACGACTTGGGAAGCCGGGCTCTTCGGCAACTACGCGACGGTGTTTCCCTCGGTAGAGTGGGCGGGCAGGGTTTTCGACGACCCTGAGCTGGACGAGTCCATGGTCGAGGCGTATGGCGATGGCTCCGCGTGGGCCCACGAGATGGGAGTTGTGTTGAACCAGTCAGGCGGGCTTTTCTCGTTCGATGGCCACCGTAGCCGCCTGAAGTGTCGGCTTCTCCTCTTTGGGAACCCATTCCTGCTATGGAGGCACCACCGCGCCGAGCTTTGCGGCGAGCCCGGAACCAGGGCTCTGCAAACCCTGGAACGCGCGAAGGAGGCGGCGGCGAACCCTGCGCAGCTGGGCGTGGTCTCCTTCGTCCGTGCCGCGATCGAGTTCACTCGCGTCACCGAGGTTGCCCGCAACGAGTACCGCGCGGGCAACACGGAGCAGTGCGTCGCAGCACTCGCAACGCTCAGGAGGCTCTTTGACGACTTGGCCGCGCTCGCAAGGCACAATGCCCTGGAGTCAGGCGGAAGCTTGGCCGATGTTGAGCGGTGCGTCGCGGCGAAACGCCACGTCGAGACCGCGATCCTCCGGGTTCGAGCCTACGGTCAGCGCGAGCTGGGGTACCTGCCAGCCTTCGAAGTGCTGACCGATCCCCGCTTCGTCCCCCACGACCAGGGGTGCTGGTGGATCGTGAACCGCTGGGGCCTCGACTAGCCCCTCAGTGCGTCCACATCTATGTCCGAGCTGTGACCAGGGAAGAGCCTCGCGTCAGGATCAATCACGGTTTTGGCCACGCAGACTGCGGTCGCGGCCTCCCCGGCACCCGTTGCGATAAGCTTGAGCTTGCCTTCCCTCGTGCAGACGTCGCCCGCCGCGAAGACTCCGGTTAGGTTCGTCCGCTGGAGATGGTCCACGACGATCTGGTTCTTCTCGATCTCGAGTCCCCAGTCGCGGATCGGGCCCAGGTTCGACTTGAATCCGATGTTCACCACGATCGCGTCGCAGGCGATCTCGTCTTCAGGCCCTCCCTGATGATCCTTGACCCGCACCCCGGTCACAACATCGTCCCCCAAGACCGACACCACCGATTTCCAAAGCACGAGCTCGATCCCGAGGTCCCTCGCTTGCCTCACCGTCTCCTCGTGGGCCCGGAACTCGTCTCTCCGATGCAATAGGCGCACCTGGCTCGCGATCCCATGCAAGTGAATCGCCCAGTCGAAGGCCGAGTCCCCGCCTCCCACTACCAGGACGTCCCTCTCGCGGAGCGCCTCCGTGTCCTGGACGCCATACTGAAGGCCCCGGCCCTCCATTTCGGCCTCGTTTCCCGCCCCGAGCTTCGTGGGAGAGAACGCGCCAGCGCCCGCAGAGAGGATCACGGTCTTCGTCGGCAACGCAAGGCCCGAGTCCGTCCCGATCATCCAGCCCTCGCCCTCCCTTCTTAGGGAGCTCGCGGTCTCGCGAGTTACGACTTCGGCGCCGAACTGTAGCCCTTGTGCGACGAAGCCGGCTGCAAGCTCCTTTGCACGCACTTTGGGAAAGCCCGCGACGTCGTAGACGTACTTCTCAGGATAGAGCGCGACGAGTTGCCCTCCGAGTTGAGGCAGGGAGTCCACGATCCTGCACGTCATCCCGCGGATTCCCGCATAGAACGCCGCGAAGAGGCCCACTGGCCCACCTCCGACAACGGTGACGTCTACGACTCCCACGCGCCGATACTACGATACACCGCGCCTTCGACCGGGCCCGAGGGTACTCTCGAACGGATGCGCGCGTATGACGTCGTAGTTGTCGGCGCAGGCCACGCGGGCATCGAGGCAGCGGCCGCAGCCGCGCGCTTAGGAGCCCGAACCCTTTGCGTTACACTTCGGCTGGAGAACATCGGGCATCTGCCCTGTAACTGCTCCATTGGGGGTCCGGGCAAGGGCCAGATCGTTCGCGAGGTGGATGCCCTGGGCGGAGTCATGGCCCTCGCGGCCGACCACACTACGACGCACACTCGGCGGGTCGGAACCGGAAAAGGCCCTGCGAACCAAACGATCCGCGCTCAGGTCTGCAAGGTCGCCTACCCGCTTTGGGTCCGTTCGTTCTTGGAGAGAATCCCAGGGCTCGAGGTGCGGCAAGGCGAAGCGAGCAGCGTGCTCCTCGATCATGGACGAGTCGCTGGCATCGTGCTCGACGGAGAGCGCATTGCAGCACGCGCGGTCGTCTTGACCACGGGCACGTTTCTCAATGGCGTTTGTCACGAAGGCGCGAACTCGGTGAGCGCCGCCAGGCACGGGGACGCACCCTGTACCGACTTGGCAAGCTGGCTCGTCTCCGAAGGCTTCCGACTTCGTCGGTTCAAGACGGGCACGACCCCTCGGATCCACCGCGACTCCGTCCACTGGGACGAAATCGAGGAGCTGCCTTCCGAGCCCGAGGCGGGCCCGATCAGCTTCCTTCTCGACGCCTTGCCCGAAAGCGTCGGGAACCTCCCTGCCTATAGAACTCACACGAACGAGGCGACCCATGCGATCCTTCGGTCGAACCTTTCCGCGAGCGCAATGTTCTCCGGACGGATCGAGGGCACTGGGCCACGCTTCTGCCCCAGCGTCGAGGACAAGGTCGTGAGGTTTGCGAGCAAGGCCTCCCACCCGGTCTTCTTGGAACTCGAGGAGATGAACGGGCCCAGCGTCTATGTCCAAGGCTTCAGCACCTCGATGCCCGCCGAGGTCCAACTGGAGGCCCTGCAGACGATCCCTGGGCTCGCTCGGGCCGAAGTGCTCCGCTATGGATATGCCGTCGAGTACGACTCGCTCGACCCGCTCCATCTCGACCCGTGCCTCATGGCAAAGGACGTGCCCGGCCTCTACTTCGCAGGTCAGTTGAACGGCACGAGCGGATACGAGGAGGCTGCGGGCCAAGGGCTTCTCGCGGGTGCGAACGCTGCACTGGCCAGCCTTGGCAAAGGCAGTTTCGAGCTCAGCCGAAGCAGTTCTTACATCGGGGTTATGGTGGACGACCTCGTCACCAAGGGCGCCGAGGACCCTTATCGGATGCTCACCGGGCGCGCCGAGCACCGACTCGTCCTCCGCCACGACAATGCGGACCAGCGGCTCACCCCCATCGCCATCGAGCTCGGGTTGGTGTGCGGGGCGAGGAAGGCGAGACTGGAGGAGAAGGTTCGGAAGCTCGCCAAGGCCAAGGAATGGGCCCTGAACACGCACCTCCTCGAGTCCACCGCGGAATCGGAGGTCCCAGCCTCCCTCTCAGTAACGGGCCGTGCCGCAGTTTGGTCGCTCCTGCGCAGGCCCGGCGTCGGCCCCGCCGAGATCGCGTCCGTGGCCGAAAGGCTAGGCTGGGCCCAGGCGGTGCCGTGGAGCGATCCGGTATGGAACCTCCTGGAGGTGGAGGCGAAGTTCGAAGGCTACTTGCAACGCGAGGAGCGGGAGATCGCGAAGCTAGCCCGCCTGGAAACGATGAGGATCCCAGGGACGCTCGACTATGCGCGCATCGGCGGGCTCAGCCACGAATCGAGGGAAAAGCTGGCAGAGGTCCGCCCCACCTCGGTGGGCCAAGCCGGAAGGATCCCCGGTATGCGGCCCACGGACATCGCCTTGCTCGTGGGGCACGTCAGGCTTATGGGTTAGATCCGGACGAAGTTCCGGTCGGCATCCCCGCCACGACGCACATAGGCACACTCCAGCTCGCAGCCCTCCGGGCTTCCGAACGCCGCCACGAGCGCGTCCTTTGCGACCTCCAAGCTGGTCGCAAAGCCGGTCAGCTTCTTGACCACTTCCACGGAGTCGGCTTCCGACGCTGCGATCGCGACCGGGAACGGGCAGCTCGCGAAGTCGCCGTCGAAATCGAGGACGAAGGCCCGATCCTGCTCTGGCGCTGGCCCACACTCGACGAGCACGGCCTTGGCGATGAACGGGGCCGAGGAGAAGTCCGCGAAAGCGCGCTTGATCGGCGTGCTTACCGTCGTGGCGACCCGCTGGACGGTCACGTCCGCTTCCGCTCGCTGGAACCCTTCGCGGTGTGCGAACTCGATGCACGCCGTGCGGAGCGCCTCGATGTCCGACTGTAGCCCTAGAGCTCCCAGGGCGAGCCGGTCGTACACTTCGAAGAGCTTGTTCCCATGCCGTCCATAGGTCGCCATCAGGACGCCCTCCGGACACGAGACTGCGGCAACCGGCAAGGCGGGGGCAAGGCGCGACTCGATGAACTGGATTCGGTGACCGACGCTCTCTTGCCAATCGTAGGGGGTCAGCATCGCTCCCCGATAGTATGCCCGGTCACAGGCCTCGCCATCGCGGCGTGTTCTCGGTGCCCGTCTTCCCTTTTAGGAGCGTCTCCACCGTTGTGCCCGGCAACGTCTCGACGATCTGCTCCTTCTTCCAGACTGTGAAGTAACCCAGGCCGCCCCTCCCCAGGCTCGACGGCATCGCGACCCGATATCGAGCGGAAGCGTCCAGCGCGGCACCGGCGACCGTGACCTCCTTGACCCTGGAGCCGGCCACGCCGCGTGGCGAGCAAGTCACCGTGATGCCCGATACCTGTAAGAAGCCAGGGTTGGGGGAAGGAAGCAGGGACACCGACCTCTCTAGAGCCGATCGAACCTGGGCCCCGGTAAGCTCCACGACCACGACTTGGTCCGAGGGGAACTGGAGCATCTTCGAGAGGTCGCCCGATTTGAAGTCCGACTTGATGACCCCGGCGGGCAGGAACGCGATCTCCGCCTTGGTGGCGGCTCGAATCACGTCGGCAGCGGCTTGGGCCGGGCCGAACGACTCCGTGTCAGGACCCGCGACGGCGACCTGGGCCAAGGCCAGGAGAGCCATCACGGGCAAGAGAAAGTTCCGGGTGTTCACGAGTCCCAACTCTT